>ERZ777306.518-NODE-518-length-76331-cov-25.559639_pt1 | contig 76331 bp, 54 predicted proteins | sample MGYA00374966_ERZ777306 | MGnify/ENA primary metagenome ERZ777306 (study PRJEB29329, sample SAMN06343882) | mouse gut metagenome | isolation source: Mouse cecum | place: Austria: Vienna | collected 2014-11-15 ...
AACACCAGCAAGATAGGAGACACATTATTATATAGCATGAAAGGGAAAGGAACAACGGGAAAAATGAGAAACTATGGGAACACTGTCTGAACACGGAAGACACCTTATCAGAAGACGACGGGACTCCAGCCATAACATGATAAGGACATGACCGGAAAATGATGTCAATAGGATTACCCGGTAAAGTTATTGACTTCAAGGTGTAATCCTAATAACTTTAAAAACTAAAGTCAATAACATCGTTTTAACACAAGAACGCCACGGAAAGCCCACGAGACAGAAACCGGAAAACGACAAAACAAAAAAGACATCAATATTCGGTCACTTTTTAATGATTTAGCTTGATTTTTAAACGGATTTTAATTAAGTTTGCAAAACATATGAACATCACAACAGATATATTGGCACTATACTTTGACAAGTTCAATAAAGCATACTTCGAAGGGAAACTCCCAGTGCCGAAATTTGACATTGCACCAACTTCGCACCACTCATTCAGCCACTTGTATGCAACCAGGCTAAATATAAAAAACACTATTCAGCCACAAACCCAGACATCATTTTATAAGTATTTTAATCGCTTTTGTTTTCAATTATTCACAAAAACGTTGGTTATAAAGATAATTCTTACTAATTTTGCGGATTAAACGATACAGAAAGAAAAAGCAGCCCCATTTGTCAAGGGGAATATATAAACAATCAACAACACAATATGAAGGTATTAAAATTTGGCGGGACATCCGTAGGTTCCGTAGAAAGTATCCTCAGTCTGAAAAGAATAGTAGAGGGTCAACAACAGAAAACAATCGTCGTAGTAAGTGCCCTCGGAGGGATTACCGACAAACTTATATCGACATCGACGATGGCCGTGAAAGGCGACGAACGGTATAAGGATGAGTTTGGCACCATTGTAAAACGTCATCACGACATGATAGATGCCGTGATAACAGACAAGGAAAAGCACGACAAACTATCGGACGTCACAGACAGTCTGCTGAATGAATTATGCTCGATATACCATGGAGTATTCCTAATAAAAGATTTAAGTCCGAAAACACTGGCAGCCATCGTCAGCTATGGCGAGAGACTGAGCAGCCATATAGTAGCCACACTCATCGAAGGAGCTCAATGGTATGACTCCCGCGAATTTATCAAAACCGAGTTCAAACACGGCAAGCATCTGCTTGACAGCGAACTGACAAACAGTCTGGTGCGCCATACATTCAGACAGATACCGCATGTGGCACTGATTCCCGGATTCATCAGCACAGACAAGAAATCCGGCGAAATAACCAACCTCGGACGCGGCGGCAGCGACTACACTGCCTCGATTGTCGCAGCGGCCCTCGACGCCGAAGTGCTTGAGATATGGACCGACGTGAACGGATTCATGACGGCCGACCCGCGGGTAATTCCATCAGCTTATACCATCACCGAACTAAGCTACGTGGAAGCCATGGAGCTGTGTAACTTCGGTGCAAAAGTAATCTATCCGCCAACAATATATCCCGTATGCGTAAAGAACATACCTATTAAGGTCAAAAACACTTTCAATCCGGAAGCACCGGGAACAATAATAAAAGACAAGATTGCTGGTGACAGCAAACCCATCAAAGGTATATCGAGCATAGGAGGCACAACGCTTATCACGGTCACAGGATTGTCGATGGTAGGCGTCATCGGTGTAAACCGCCGCATATTCACCGCCTTGGCAGACAATGGCATATCGGTGTTTCTGGTGTCGCAGGCTTCGTCGGAGAACTCCACTTCCATCGGTGTCCGCGATGAAGATGCCACTATGGCCGTTAAAGTGCTCAACAACGAGTTTGCAAAGGAAATTGAAACCGGTGCCATGTACCCCATGCACGCCGAGAGCGGTCTTGCCACAATAGCCATCGTTGGCGAAAACATGAAGCACACGCCCGGCATCGCAGGCAAACTCTTCGGTACGCTCGGCCGAAGCGGTATCAGTGTGATTGCCTGTGCACAAGGTGCTTCGGAAACGAACATCTCGTTTGTCATCAGTTCAAAATATCTCCGCAAATCGCTCAATGTGCTCCACGATTCGTTCTTTCTGAGCGAATATAAAGTTCTCAACCTGTTCATCTGCGGCACTGGAACAGTAGGTGGCAACCTGATAGAACAGATTCGTATGCAGCAGAACAAACTGATGGATAGCCAACGTCTGAAACTGAACGTCGTGGGAATTATGAGCAGCCACAAATCAGTGTTCTGTCGCGACGGCATACAGTTGGACAAGTACAAAGAACTTCTGGAGCTGTCTGAAGAAAGCTGCACCGGGCATATAAGGGATGAGGTTACCGGAATGAACATTTTCAACAGCGTATTTGTTGACTGCACGGCAAGCGCCGAAATTGCCGGTCTGTACCAGACTTTCCTTGAACACAACATTTCAGTGGTGGCAGCCAACAAAGTTGCAGCATCCAACGATTACGACAGCTATATAAAACTTAAAGATACTGCTATGCGCCGCGGCGTTAAATATCTGTTTGAAACAAACGTCGGTGCCGGCCTGCCCATCATCGGAACCATCAACGACCTGCGCAATTCCGGTGACAGGATTCTGAAAATAGAAGCCGTGCTCAGCGGTACCCTCAACTTCATATTCAACGAGCTGTCGTCCGAAGTGCCTTTCTCGGAAACTGTCAGACGGGCCAAGCAGCAAGGCTACAGCGAACCCGATCCAAGAATAGACCTGAGCGGCAAGGACGTTGTACGCAAACTCGTGATACTTACACGCGAGGCCGGATATAAGGTAGAGCAAGATGATGTGGAGAAAAACCTCTTTATACCGCAGAACATGTTTGACGGAACGCTTGAAGAGTTCTGGCAGAAGCTGCCGGCGCTCGATGCCGGCTTTGAAGATAGGCGCAAGGTGCTTGAGACAAACGGACAACGCTGGCGTTTCGTTGCAAAGATGGACCATGGCAAAACAAGAGTGAGTCTCGAAGCCGTGAACCGTCATCATCCTTTCTACGGTCTGGAAGGATCCAACAATATAGTGCTGCTCACCACAGAGCGATACAAAGAGTATCCTATGCTCATACAGGGCTACGGGGCCGGAGCGGAAGTTACAGCGGCCGGTGTATTTGCAAATATAATGTCGATAGCGAATATCTGATGATGAAACACATTATTATATTAGGCGACGGAATGGCCGACCATCCCGTCGGACGCCTCGGCGGCAAGACACTGCTCGAATATTCCCGACCGCGATATATGAACATGCTGGCCCGTCAAGGGCGCACCGGTCGGTTGCAGACCATACCCGAAGGCTATCATCCGGGAAGCGAAGTAGCCAACACGTCAATACTCGGTTACGACCTTGACGAGGTATATGAGGGACGAGGCCCCCTCGAAGCGGCAAGCATAGGCTACGACATGCAACCTGGCGATCTCGCGCTAAGGTGCAACATCATAACATTGGAAGATGGAAGGATAAAGAACCACCACGGCGGACACCTTACAACAGAGCAGGGAGACATACTCATAAAATATCTCGACAAGCATCTCGGCAACGACCGCGTGAAATTTGTAACAGGCATACAATATCGTCATCTGCTCATCATACGCGGCGGCAACAAGCATCTTGTATGCGCTCCGCCACACGACCATCCCAACGAGGAGTGGCGGAAACTGATGATCAAAGGCGAAGAGAAAATCAAAAATCCGCTGCATACCAACGAAAAAGACGCCGGGCAGAATATAATGAATACAACCGGACTGAGCGCAGAGGAAACGGCCGGACTGCTCAACAGTCTCATACTGAAGTCACAGGAGCTGCTTGCCGCCCATCCTTTCAACAAAGACCGCAAGGTGAAAGCCAACAGCATATGGCCGTGGGGAGGAGGATACCGCCCGCAGATGAAAACCATCAGTGAAACGTATCCTCAAGTGAAGAGCGGTTCGGTGATATCGGCTGTAGACCTGATACGCGGCATCGGCCGCTATGCCGGTCTACGCAGAATCGACGTGGAGGGAATCACAGGTCTGCACACCACCAACTATGAGGGCAAAGCCGCGGCCGCCATCAATGCCTTGAAGAGCGGTGACGACTTTGTCTTCCTGCACATAGAAGCCAGCGACGAGGCCGGACACGACGGCGACATCGACCTGAAACTGAAAACGATAGACTATCTGGACAGCCGCATAATAAAACCGATATACGACGAGGTGAGCACATGGACCGACACTCCGGTGTGTATAGCCGTGCTGCCCGACCACCCCACCCCTGTGGAGATACGCACCCATGTGAGCGAGCCTGTGCCTTTCATCATCTGGCATCCCGGCATCGTTCCCGACAACGTGCAACTTTATGACGAACGCAGTTGCGTGAACGGCAGTTACGGCCTTCTGCATCCCACCGAATTCATGAAAGCTCTGATGGATATCAGTTGATAATGACACAGGCCGTTTCATACAAAACGAACAACAATGACAAAAAAAGAAACAGCAATGAAATATTACAGTACCAACAAAAAAGCACCTCTCGCCACTCTTCACGAAGCTGTGGTAAAAGGACTGGCCGGTGACCGCGGGCTCTACATGCCCGAGCGCATCAAGCCACTGCCCAAAGAGTTTTATGAAAACATTGACAAGATGACATTCCGGGAAATAGCCTGCACCGTAGCCGACGCCTTTTTCGGCGAAGATGTCGAGGCCGGCGAGTTGCGTCGCATTGTATGCGACACCCTGCAATTCGACTGTCCCGTGGTCCGCGTCACCGACAACATCTATTCACTCGAACTATTCCACGGCCCTACGCTTGCCTTCAAAGATGTGGGTGCACGTTTCATGGCCCGCCTGCTGCAATACTTCATACGCCGCGACGGCAGCAGAAAGGTGCATGTGCTCGTTGCCACCAGCGGAGACACCGGATCGGCTGTGGCAAACGGGTTCCTCGGAGTAGAGGGCATACACGTGCACGTGCTTTACCCAAAAGGCAAAGTGAGCCGCATCCAGGAAAGCCAGTTCACCACATTGGGGCGCAACATCACCGCCATTGAGGTCGACGGCGTGTTTGACGACTGTCAGGCACTGGTGAAGAGCGCATTTATGGATGACGAGCTGAACAGCCACATGCAGCTCACATCAGCCAATTCCATCAACGTGGCCCGCTTCCTGCCACAGGCTTTCTACTATTTCAACGCCTATGCCCGCATGAAAGAACGCGGCATGGCTGACAATCTGGTAGTATGCGTGCCAAGCGGCAACTTCGGCAACATAACAGCGGCACTCTTCGGTCATCGCATGGGGCTGCCCGCAAAGCGCTTTATAGCCGCCAACAACGCCAACGACATATTCTACAACTATCTGCAAACAGGCATATACGAGCCTAAGGCAAGCCGCCAGACCATCGCCAACGCCATGGACGTGGGCGACCCGAGCAACTTCGCGCGTATCTGTGACCTCTACGGCGGCAGCCACTCGCAGATTACCGAGTTGATAAGCGGCGCCACATATACCGACGAACAGATAACCCAAGCCATAGCCGCATGCCACCACGACACAGGATACACGCTCGACCCGCACGGTGCCTGTGGCTATCGTGCACTGACCGAAGGTCTGCATGAAGGCGAGCACGGCGTATTCTGCGAGACAGCCCATCCGGCAAAGTTCAAGGAAACGGTAGAATCCATCATCGGCACCGAAGTGAAAATACCGGCACGACTGGCTGAATTCATGAAAGGCGAGAAGCAGAGCGTGCCCATGTCCAACCGTTTTGATGACTTCAAGAGTTATCTTATGGGTATCTGACGCAGCCCCGCGCAACGAAGATTTACACTGAAAAAAGATTGGAGAACTGGATACACCCCATGTCACGCACATGGCATATCCACGCTCCAATCTTTTTTTATCCAATCAGCATTAATAACGGTTTTCCGTGGTTTTGACTATTGTACAACCATATTACGTACACAACATATTCATCAATTAACAATTAATTACTAAATTTGTAACAGTTATGACCCAACAACCAATGAAACAAACAACAATGAAGACGATGTTAAAGGCCGTTTTATGCCTCTTGACAATCCTCTATCCCATTGTTTCCACAGCCACCGATGCCGACGAATTTGCACGTCTGCGGGCCACGGCCGACAGTCTGCACTCCATCGGCCGCACCGACTCGGTCATCGTCGAAGGCAACCGCGCTCTCGAGATGGCCCGCCACAGCGGCAACGCCTCGTGGCAGTTGGGCGCACACACTTCGCTCGGAGTATTCATGAGGTCGTCGGGAAAGATAGACGAAGCGCTGAAGCACTACGACGAAGCACTCAAAATAGCCACTACCGACAGCTTCCGCAAGCAGGCCGACGAAGAAGCTCTCGAAGAAGTAGCCGCCCTCTACGTCAATCTGGCCACGCTCCACCTCGACATGGCCCACAAGACCGAGGCCACACAGTATGCCGTCACCGCGGCCGAATGGGCCGAACAGTGCGCCGACCGCGATTTCAAAGGACAGATATACAGCGCCGCAGGCTCCGTGCTCACCGCTGCCGGCCAGCCCGACAAAGCCCTCACCTACCAGCAGCGCAGCTACAAATACGCCATAGAGACAGGTAACAACGACGGTGCCATGCGTGCCGCCGCCCACATCATGCTGACCTGCGACCGCCTCGACCGCCGCAAGGAAGCGGCCGAATGGCGCGAGCGATGCCGCAGTCTGCTACCCCGCGTCACCTCGGTGATGTCGCGTCTGATATACTATCAGGCCGAATGCTCCATCTGCATGAAGCGCCACGACTACCGTCCGGCCATAGCATGGTTCGACAGCATACTCCACCTCGACGGCATACAGCAGCTGCCGTTCGTGATGTACGACTGCTACAACAACATGCATGAAGCCTACTCCAACCTCGGCGAGCACCGCCTGGCCTACGAGACGCTGCTGAAGAGCAATGCCGTGCGCGACACCCTCTACGAGCAGCAGAAGGCCGAAAGCATGCGCGAGCTCACAGTGAAATACAATGTCAAGGAGAAAGAGTTGGCCCTGGCACTCAGCAAGGCCGCACAGGCCGACACCCGCTTCCGCCTCGCCGTGGCACTGGCTGTGCTGGCAGTAGTGGTAGCCCTCTTCGCCATATACGCCATGGTGCAGCGCCGTCGCCGCCACGAACGCGAGATGGAGTTTGCCGCCCTGCGCCACGACACTGAGCGCCAGCTCACCACCCGATATGTCGAGGGACTGGAGAACGAACGCGCACGCATGGCCCGCGAACTGCACGACGGTGTGTGCAACGACCTCACGGCCATGCAAATGATGCTCAACGACGAGCACCCCACATCGCCCCTACTGCCACAGCTCGACAGCTGCCGCGAACAGGTGCGCCGCATATCCCACGAGCTGATGCCGCCCGAATTCAACTACGCCACCATCGACGAGGTGCTGCGCTACTATATATATAAGGTAGACAAAGCCACAGCCGACAGCCGCTGCACCTACACCTCGGCACCCGACGATGCCGACTGGAGCGTGGTGCCCGACGACGTGTCGCTCGAGATATACCGCATAGTGCAAGAAGCCGTGGGCAACGCCATAAAGCACGCCTCGGCCCGGACCATCGGCGTAAGCCTGAACCGCACCGACAGCGGCATAGAGCTCACCGTGAGCGACAACGGCAAGCCACGCCACACACAGGCCGCAGGCATAGGCCGCCGCACCATGAAGCAGCGCGCAGCCGCTGTGGGCGGCAGTCTCACGGTGACGGCAGGCGACAACGGCACCACCGTAAGGCTGTCGTTGCAGCGTTTCCGGAAAGACTGACGGGCGCAATGCCCCGTTCAAACTTTGGATGGCGGGAACACAAAGTATAGAAACGAATTAAAACAACCCCTATATTAATATGAGCGAGAATATTGATTTGTCCGAATTGAGGATTGCAGTGGTAGACGACCATAACCTTGTACTGGAAGGCTTTCGCAGCCTGCTCACCCGCAACGGGCTGCGCCATGTGGAGCTGTTCCGCAGTGCCGCTGCCCTCACGGACATCCTCCGCACTCGTACATACGACATTTACATCATCGACGTGGAGCTGCCCGACATGGACGGCTTCCTGCTGATTGACGCCATACGCGAGGCATGGCCCTCGGCGCGAATCATCGTGAGCACCATCCACGACGAACTGTGGACAGTACGCAAACTCGTTGCACGCAACGTCGACGCCATAGTATACAAGTCGCTCGACATGGCACACGTGATGGAGGCCATACGCGATGTGTCGTGCGGCGAACATTACTATTGCGACGAGGTGATGACGGCACTCGGAATGATGCGCAACGGCATCGACCACCCGTCGCAGCGCGAGATGGACGTGCTACAAGCCATCGCCGGAGGACTCACGTCAAAGGAGATAGCACAGCGCCTGTTCATCTCCGAAAACACCGTTGAAGCCCACCGCAAGAGCCTCTTCCAAAAACTCGAGGCCCGCAACATCGCCGACCTCGTTATGAAGGCCGTGAAGCGAGGATATATCGGGCCGATATAAAAAAGGGCCCCACCCGACCTCCTCCCCAAGGGGAGGTGAAGTGCAGGAACCATAATCAAGGACGCACAAGCCATCACCCACGCAGGGGCGCACGGCTCGTGCGTCCGAAATGTTTCCATTCGATTATCACAAATCCACATCAGAAGGGTGATGCGAAATGCAAAGCCACAAACCCCATTGGTTTGTGGCTTTTGCCATGAAACAATGTCATTATACCCGTTATGGATTCGCACGACATTGATTATGCTGCCATCACTTCCCCTCCCCTTTGGGGAGGTTGGGTGGGGCCCCCTCATTTTTCCCACAAGAATTATCCCGACAGGCGAAAAAATCACGGAAAGCCGTAATTGTCTGATATTCATATTTTACATATATTTGCAAAATAATATTTTTTAATCAAAATCTTATCCAATTATGACCAGCAGACTATTACTATTACTGCTCGCCGCCGGATTCGGAGCTGCCGGCGGATATGCACAGAAGCAGACCGAAGTGACGCACTACAAGTACGACATCAACATGTATGCCGACATCAACGGTGACGGCACCATGGAACAGCTCGAGAAAATCGGCCGCACCATCTACGACTATCCCGAGGGCAGCCTGCCCGGCCCCGTGGTGGGCTACGGCGAGGGAACGTATTACCTGGAAGCGGAGCCCGTTGAAGACTATCTGCGCGTTGCCGACGGAGCATGGTACTTCAGGTTCCGCATGATAAAGATGGCCATATTCAATGAGAACGACATGCTGCCATACGAAGAAGGTATGGAAACATGGGAAGACTTCAAGGGTACGACATTCGTATACGATGGCGATGGGGCGTCGATGTCGGTGCCCTATCCCGAAGGCCGCGAGCCCGACATCAAGGAAGACTTCAATGAAGACTACATGCAAGGCCAATACCACTGGTTCCGCATCACGTCGCAGGAGGATGTTAACGCGTGGCTCAACATCAATTACGGAGGCTACGAAAATCGCACCTACACATATTACAACGACAAGTTGTGGAAAATATTTGCCGGACAGGCCCCCTCGCACAACGAAGCACGCATAGCATGGGTCGACTTCAACGGCACGGTGAAGATGTATATCGACGGCACCGAAGAAATGGATTTATTCACAACCGGAGCATACTACAAATGTATGAGTGCCGACTATAATGCCGACGGTATCGCCGACGTGATGCTGCGGTCGGGCAGCTACGAAGATGGCGACCTTGTAATAGCCATGAGCGGCCCCGACGGATATACACTGAAGAACACGGGGCTGAAAGCAAATCTGATATTCAACTGCGTGGTAGACCTGAACCGCGACGGACGCCCCGATCTGTACGGATGGGAAACACAATCAACAGGAGGAACGATTAGCTACCATCATCCCACAACATACATACAGACTGCCGACGGCAAATTCGTGCGCAAGCGACTCAGCGTGGTTACCGACCAGGCTGAAATCGACGACGCCACATTCAGCAGCGGCAACAACGGCACGTTCAGCACCAGCTATATCAACATGAGCGGTATGAGCGGTGGCAAGGGTATGGACGCGAGCACCGGAATGACCTCGGAAGTAATGAACACTGCTGACATCAACGGCGACGGCTATCCCGATCTGATACAGGGTCAGGGCCAGTCGTTCCTCTCGCTGCCCGACGGCCGCTATTACTCGGCGGTGTTCAACGGCAACGTGACGACGTCCGACCTTAACGGCGACGGCATCTCCGACATGATTATCTTTGACAGCAAAAACAAGCAGGTGGTGCTGCACCTGAGCAACGGCGCGGGCTTCGACATGCAGCAGCTCATCGAGAACGGCAACATATCGGCCATGTTCTGCCGCGACCTCGATGGCGACGGGCTCATCGACATCCTGCTCACCATCAACACGCCGCGCAATGAGAACTACGCCTATCTGGCATTCTTCAAGAACAACGGCGACGGCACTTTCCGCCGCACGGTGCGCACACTGGAGGGAGAGCACGAGTTTTCAAAGCCGTTCGACCTGAACAACAACGGACGACCCACAATCATATCCCATCTGAAGTCACCTAACTACGGCTATAAGCGGATAGACTGGGACGAGAGCTTCAAGCTGACACAGACCGACCTGTTCCCACGGCCGGAAGACACTCCGATATATAAGAACGGCCCGCTGATGGAGTTTGCCGACTACGACGGCGACGGACAATTAGAGATAATAGCCGACCTGCGCAACGAGCTCGGCAATTCGCAGACTTACCTGTACACCCCGGCAATGGTCAACGCCAACACCGCCCCGCAGCGCATGGCGGCACCGGGAGTGATAGCCGACCGCAGCAACGGTACGGTGAAGATTGAGTGGCAGGCGGGCACCGACAGCGAGACCAAGCCCGTAGACATGGCTTACGACGTAAAGGTGAGCACCGCCGACGGCGGCAACGTGCTGATGCGCGAGTGCAAGGTCACGCAGCTGATAGCCAACTCGGGCTCGTGGCCCATGGGCACACTCAACGTGAGCGTGCGCGCCAAGGACACAGGCGGCAGGCTCGGCGAATGGAGCGAGGCGTCACCGTTTGTCAACGAGGCTGCCAACGCCCTGTTCACCATGGACAAGGCGGCCATGACCACTACCGAGACGCTCACTGTGAGAACCGTAGACGGCAGCGAAGCTACATTCCGCGCCATGCCCGACGGCACGGTGACGGCACTTGCCGACGGCTACGCCACCATCACCTTTGCCACTGCCGGCCGAAAGACCATCACGGCCACGGCTCCCGGCGGAGGCTCTACAATGGCACGCATAAGCGTAGACCCGCTGAAGAGCGAGCAGATATACAAATCGCTCGGCGAATCCTTCAGCAAGGGCTTCGACTTCAACCAAAGCGGAACGATAGAAGGAGTGGGCAGCAACAGCAAGCTGTACACCTACGAGGACGGCAAGTATTCGTACTATCCCGCGTTCAGTCTGTCGGACACATACATCAACCCCATAACCTTTGCCGACCGCAACATGGACGGACAGCCCGACATCTTCGGCACACACTTGAAGAACGGCACCACCTATCCGTGGCTCGTAAACGACGGCGAGCTCGAGTTTAGCACTCCGCAGGTGAACTACACCGACCTGAACGGCAACCCGTGGAATTTCCACTATGTGGAGCATACGGCCGACTTCAACAACGACGGTCTGCTCGACTATATATACGAAAGCAAGATATACCGCGGCACGGCCGAAGGCGGCGTGGAGTATGTGCCCTTCCCCGAGATAGACGGATGGCAGCCCAATGGAATATCCCATGTGGCCGACTTCAACCGCGACGGCCGCATCGACATCCTCATGCGCTACTACAACCCGAGCAATCCTAAGGGCGAAAGATTCTCAACCTACATACTGCGCAACGAGGGCGGCATGACGTTCACCCCGATGGTAGTGTTCGACCGCAAGGAGGTGTCGGCAGCCATGATTGCCGATGTCGACAACGACGGCTGTCCCGACCTCGTCATGCAGGACGATGAACTCTTCAAGGCCTATTGCGGCGGAAAGGACATGACCGAATGGAAGTCGATGCAGCTGCCCGGACTGCCCATCATCACCGACCTCGACAACGACGGACTGTGTGACTATACGACAGACAATATCAATGACTTCCAAGGTGGCGACAGTCTGCTGCTGAGCAGCATGAACGGCGTGAAGATGGCAACAGGCGACTCGGAAGCCTGGTACGGCTTCAATATCAAGAACGAGGCCCCCGACTTCAACCACGACGGACGCCCCGACCCGGGTTCGCTGATACTGTCGCGCTTTGAGAACACTGCCCCGACGGCTCCCGCCGAGGTATTTGCCAACACCGTGGGACGCTACGTAACCGTGAGCTGGAACGGTGCCACCGACAACGAGACGCCCATCGACCGTCTGCGCTACAATGTGAGCATAAAGAAGAAGGGCGCACACGGCGCCGGCAGCTATGTAATATCGCCGCTCAACGCCACCGACAGCAAGGCTGTAACGGCACCCGCACTCTATCCCCACTACCGCTACGGCACACAGATGGAAATACCCATCGACCGCTTCGAAGCCGGAACTACCTACGAGGTGTGTGTGCAGACGATAGACCCGTGGCACGCCCACTCACCGTTCTCGAAGGTGTTTGAGTTTACCCCGCAGGCCACAGCCCTGATAGGCATGGCACAGCGCGGAGACGTGGGCATGCAGATGCCGATACAGATATACGACAACAGCGGAGCCGAACCGGTAATCGACGCCGACGGAGGCACCGTGAACGGCCGCATCATCACATGGAACACACCGGGACTGAAGACGGTGAAGGTGACTGCAGGTGCGGCACAGGCCGAGCACCGCATACTCATCGTCGACCGTCCGATGCTGCGCATCACCCTGCCCGAGCGCATACTCACAGGCGAGCCCATATCTGTAGCCATGCCCGAGGCTCTCACTGCCAACGAGGGTGCCAAGGCACGCGTATGGGGTGACGACGGCATGGAGGTGGTGTACGACGCACAGAGCAACACCGCTACAGTGACACCGCGCGGCAACGGCGGCCATACATTATATATATCGTATACCGACGACGTGTTTACATCGGCCATACAGGAATATGCCGAGACCTATGCCACAGGCGCAGGCTTCCGCCCCGAACTGACAATGGTGGGCGTTGACGCCGCCACGGGCAAGAACCGCATCGACTGGAACGCCGGCATGAAACTGCCCGACGCCACGATATTCAACGGTACGGTGGCCATTTACCGCGAGACAACCGTCGCCGGCGACTTCGAGAAGATTGCCGAGCGCTCGATTGCCGACGGCAGCTATGTAGACGAAGACAGCCGTCCCGACGTGCAGAGCAACCGCTACATGATAAGCTTGCCCACCGCCTACGGCACGGAGAGCGCACCGAGCGCCATCCACGGCAGCATACACCTGATGGTGAACCGCGGCATGGGCAATGCCATCAACCTGCACTGGACTCCCTACGAGGGCGCCGTGATAAGCCAGTACACCATACTGAGCGGCACATCGCCCGAGGCTCTGCAGCCGCTGACCACACTGTCGGGCAACGCCCGCAGCTTCACTCACAAGCGCGAGAGCGACCGCACCACTTACTACTCGATAGCCTACACCCTGCAAGCGCCTGTACAGCAGGCCGCTGCCGCCGGCAAGGCCATGGCACCACGCAGCAACGAAGGTGCATCTAACGTGATAAGCAGTGACGACGCCTACAGCGTGACATTGGTGGAGAGCATCATCATCGGCACACGCGAGAACTCGTTTGTCATCGGACAGGAGCAGCCGCAGCTGCATCTCACGGCCATGGTAATGCCCGTGCTGGCTACCATCGGAAACGTGGAATGGAGCATAGAGCAGGGTGACAACCTGGCCACGATAGCTCCCGACGGCACTCTGAGCATCCGCGCCAACACCACGGGAGGCATAGTGACGCTGCAGGCACGCGCCATCGACGGCAGCGACGTGACGGCTACAATCGATATTACTGCCGGGACTTACACCGACGGCATCAGTTCAACCTCTGCCGCCACTGGCAAGGCTACGGTACGTCCGGGCTACCGCGAAGTGACAGTAGACCCGAACGGCACAACGGCCGACATCACCATCTACAGCATTGGCGGCGGCATAGTGCATCGCTCGGTGGCCCGTTCGGCCGTGAGCATAGCATTGTATCCCGGCTTCTACATCGTTAAAGCCGGCACAACAGTGCAGAAGATTGGAATAAAGTAATCTCTACTGACCGGAAAAAAATAACGGTATATAAATGAAAAGAGGCTGCGCCATGGTGAACTGCACCCCAAAAGTTTTATGTATAACTTTTAGGGTGCAGTTCATAATATTCTTGGCGGACAAATACAAGAATATGTCCCTACAAATTTAGAAACAGTTTCCTATTTTATATGTGTTTACTTATCAGAAACTAATCTTTCCCGATTCGTCACCGCGGCGATAAATATATACTCCCTTGCTCAGACGTACATCGCCAAGGCTGGCGAACGTACCAATCTTGACGCCGCCAAGCGTGTAAATATCCACAGGAGCATCGGCGGCAGCGGCCGGAATATCAGCGATGGCGTTGGCCGTAACCTTTGCACCAGCTTCGAGCTTGATGCAGTCCCACATCACACCGCCGTTCTTGCTGATGCCCGACATGGTGAAAGTCACGGTGTTGCGGCCTTTCTTCAGTGCTGATGCGGGGAACGAATGCTTCATGAGCCAGTGGCGTCCGCCAAGCACGGCACTGCGATAGATGGCGGCATCGTTTGTAGAGAAGCTCCATGTCTTTTTATTACCACCATTGACGGCAACATCCACTTTGGGTTTATTGGTTGCTCCGGCTGCCGATGCCGTGAGATATGCCGTTCCTGTATATGTATCGTCAAGGTCGAACGTCACCGTCCACATGCCGTTCTTTGTCTGTGCATAGTACCAGTCGGTAGCGGGATTGCTATTACCGACCACGTAATTCAAAGTGGCAGGCACCAGTTCCCACAGCCCATAGGCTCTGCACGTGTCGCTGTAACGGAATCCGTCGGACATGCGGTTGTTCTCGCCAATCTGCCACAGCTTGTGCTCGTAGGTGGCGGGAGTCCAGTCGATGTTGCCGAGACTCACGTTCTCATCGTCTATCACAACATCCTTCACCTGCAGTTCGTCGGTTATGTCGCCCTTCATGGCATAGCCGTAAAGCGTGTAGTTGCCTTTGCGCACATTGCGGATAGAGAAGTTACCCTCGACATCGGTGTCACCCCAGTAGATGTAACCCTTGCCCTGAAGATAAAGGTCGGTGCCCGTCTCGGCCAGTATCAGGCGGATGCTGTCGCAGGGCTGGCCCGTTACAATGTTCAGCCGTCCGCTCACAGTGGAACGATCGAGCGGATAAAGCTCGTTTTCAAACCATTCGAACGGCCACGCCTGCCGCTGCTCGTGGGCCTGCGCCTTGGCATCGGCAATCATCTCCTCCTGCGTTCCGCTGTTTACATAGATAAAGAACGGGCCGTATATCTTGCGTTCGCCGTCCTGATAATACTGCGCCGAGGCTCCAAGATGCTCGCCCTGAAGCATCTGTATCGTTATCGGCGACTTGCTTGTGGCATGCACCGTGAGCTCCTGCTTCATCGGTCCGCCGTTCATCCACTCGTAGCTGCACGGGATGTTCCACACGCCGTTCTTGCCGTTCATCAGTCCGTGCAGACTGTCGCGCACGCAGTAGTTGCCCCAGTTGTACTTGGTATATATCGAACCGTCGGCCATACGGTATGTCGCATCCTGCACGGTGTTCTCCGACTTCTCGGCCGTGACCATCTCGCTGTTCGACGGTATCTTACCGTTCATCAAGTCGTCCACATATCCGTTGAGGAATGTTGATGCAAGTCTCACGCATACACGCGTCTCCTTCAGTTTCACCGTTGACGACGTCGGGGTGCCGTTGGCGATGACATAGACATAAAGCCCGCTCACGCCTTTACGCATAATGAAACCCTGCTGGAACTGAAGGTCGTCGGTGGTGTTGGTGTAAAGCACCTCGCACATCTCGGGCGTACGCTTCACTATCTCGGCTTTTGAAGGCGACAGGGCACGGTTCTTGTCGGCCGTGTAGTCGAAGTAAATGCCGTTGCTTCCCATAAGGTTGCTGCTTCCGCCCTTGTAAGTCATCGTCTTTATGCGTCCATCGCTGCCTATGACGGCCTTCACCAGACCGTTGTCAAGAGTTGTGGACATGCCACTCTTGATCATCTTCACATCGTCCTGTGCCATGACCGATAACGACATCAGCGCACACACTGAAAGTAAAAATCTTCTCATTTTTGTCTGTTTTATATTATAAGTCTTTAAGCAATATCTCACGTGACTTGCGCAAATATTCTCTGCGCACTTCAAGAGCACTCAGCCAATTCTCGTTGTAGTGCTTGTCAAGTGGCAGGTCTATCTTCCATCGTCCCTGCGATTCCAGCCGGTCTATCATGACACCGAGACTAAGATTGTCAACATTCTCGGCCGGAACAAACTGCGACGCTTCCCCTTTCTCGTCCGACGTTATCTCTATCAGGAGCCGCGCCCCTATCATGGCATACAGCAAGTCATTGGCGATCCGTATCGGAATGCCGGTCTCCCCGCACAATTCAAGAGCCGTATATGGTCGTCCGCCCCTGTCAAACCGGCGGCATATGCGGCTCGCAAGTATTGTACACAGCATGATGCGATAACGATGGCTGATGTCGCTCGTCTTTGTATTATAATCATAATAGTCCAGATTCTGGTTCGTATAACAAAGTTCCGCCCCAAACAGACATATCGTCCATGATATCTGCATCCACAGCATGAACAGCGGCAGGGCGGCAAACGAGCCGTAGATAGCATTATAGCTGCTCACCCACATCTGAGAATGTATGTAGAAAAGCTGTAACCACTGCATGGCCACACCCGCCAATATACCCGGAACAATGACATAACGCACCTTTACATGAGTGTTGGGCATGAAGACATACAGCCCGATAAACATAGCAGACATCAGTATATACGGCAACAGTGCTATCAGAAAACGTACCATCGGCCCGAGCAACAGCAGATCGGGCATGCTGCCGGCCACCGTCGCAATGAATATCGAAAGACCGGACGTCAGAACAATCAATATTGGGAAAAGCAAGAGCATGGCCAAATAGTCAGTAAAAGTGCGGAAGATGCTCCGCTGTTTCTTCACCTGCCATATACTGTTGAATGCACTCTCAATGTTGCTCACCAGCATGAGTACCGTGTAGAACATAAAAACAAGACCGATACCAAGGAATACACCGCTTTTGGTGTGAACCAGATAACTGTTGACAAACTCAACAATGATGTCGGCCGCCTGCGGCTGCGACTTGAAGGCATCGCGAAACCACATCTCTATATATTTGTTATAGCCGAAACCACGGGCAATGGCAAAAACCACAGCCATTATCGGCACTATGGCCAGCAACGTTGAATAAGTGAGTGCCGCAGCCTGACTCATCACACGCTTTGTAGTGAAGAAACGTATGGTCAGTATCAGTTTCTTCAATATACTGTACAGAAGATAAACTAACGGAGACACGTCGTCACGCGACACCTGCCATATTCCCGTCTGTATGAAATGTATGATGTCCTGTATCTTTTTTTTCATCCGCTTTTATATTTAATTAAAAAAAGAAATCCCCGTGCACGTTATATTCCTACGACAATCCCTTGTACAAAATAAAAAAAGAAAGCAGTGGCCCTATAAGCCGGGTTCTGTCCCGCTACCGTTAACGGCAGCGGTGTCTGTCATTTATCTACTCCGTATGTCACCACACGGCTCAAGCATTCTACCCTCCGACGTAAGCATGCTTTCGGGCGGGCAACCCTCAGACGACGGTTTACGCGAACTTGCAGCCTCCGGATGGCACGGCCCGCCGATCACCCGACGGCCGGTGGTCTCTTACACACACCTTCTCACCCTTACCGTGGTCCGGACCAAATGCCTTTCGCACGGCGGTCATTCTCTTCTGCCATATCCTGCCGTCACCGACAGCTTCCATTTTCAGAAGCGGAGTGCCCTGCACTGCCCGGACTTTCCTCCCGCACCACAAAAGTGCCGGCGACAGACCGGACCGCTACTTTCCAACATGCAAAAGTACAGCAATTTGGCGGGATAACAAAATAATAGCACAATATTTTAACATATAATGCACATGAAGCCATATTGGCAGAATAATCGTTTTTTAATATTTGTAAAATTATAACGCCACTGCGCAAACAGCCGTTAACTGCATAAAAGCAACTGTTAAATTGCGACAAATATAAATGTCAAAATGACACAATCATAAAATTTGCTCCTATATTTGCAGTCACAAATCACAGAAATAACAATCAACAGAATAACATTAAACTATTTATTGAGATGAAAAAGATTGCAAATTATTTATTACCGGCGATTTGCCTCGTAGCAATCGTCTTTTCCGTGGCAGCATTCAACAAGGCCGGAGCGGCCACAACGGTAGCGGCAGCAGCAAGTGCTCCGGCCGGCCAACCGGTCGACCTGACATTCGCAGCCGAGAAAGCACTGCCATCCGTTGTGCATATAAAGTATGTGCAGAACAGCAAGATAAAGACAGTCGACGTACAAAGTGATCCATTCAGTGACTTCTTCAGCGACCCATTCGGCGGATTTTTCGGACGCGGTAACGGAGGCACACAAAAGCGTCAGGTGCAGACTCCCAGACGCACCGCCACCGGCTCGGGCGTGATAATATCCGCAGACGGATATATCGTCACCAACAATCACGTAGTGGACGGTGCAGATGAACTGACCGTGACGCTCAACGACAACCAGGAGCACTCGGCACGCATCATCGGAACGGACAAAACCACCGACTTGGCTCTGATAAAAATTGACGGCAAAAATCTCCCGGCCATCACCATAGCCAACAGCAACGATATCAAAGTAGGCGAATGGGTACTTGCAGTGGGCAACCCGCTCGGACTCAACAACACTGTCACCGCCGGTATCGTCAGCGCTAAGGCACGCTCACTGGGCGCCAACGGTGTAGAGTCGTTCATACAGACTGATGCCGCAATCAACGCGGGTAACTCCGGAGGTGCATTGGTTAACACCCGCGGTGAACTTGTGGGTATCAACGCCATGCTCTATTCTCAGACCGGTTCATACAGCGGATATGGCTTTGCCATCCCTACAACCATCATGAACAAAGTTGTGGACGACCTGAAGAAGTACGGCACCGTACAGCGTGCCATGATAGGAATACAAGGCAGCGACGTCAAGAATTATGTTGACATGCAGAAAGAACAAGGCAAGGAAATCGACCTCGGCACGATGGAGGGTATCTATGTGGCCAAGGTTGTGGAAGACGGTGCCGCTGCCGATGCCGGCATAAAGGAAGGTGACGTTATAACCGCCATTGACGGAGAAAAAGTGACACGTATGGCCGAACTTCAGGAAGTGATAGCAAAGAAACGTCCCGGCGACAAGGTTACACTCACATACCTGCGCGACAAGAAGAAGAAAACCGAAACGGTGACTCTGAAAAACGAACAGGGCAACACCAAAGTGGTGAAGAACGCAGACCTTGACGTTTTGGGAGCAAACTTCCGCGAGGTGACAGAGGCTCAGAAGAAACAGTTGGGCATCAACTACGGTCTTGAAGTAATAAAGGTTAACAGCGGCAAGATGAAAGAAGCCGGTATAAGCAAGGGCTTCATCATACAGAAAGTGAACAACCGGAATGTGACCACTATCAACGAACTGCAAGACATTGTCAAAGAGGCTTCAACAAGCAGAGAACCGGTGCTCTACATACAGGGCATGTGGCCCACAGGCAAGAAGGCTTATGCCGCTGTACCGCTGAGTGAATGAAAATGAAGAATGAAAAATGAAGAATGAAGAATTTGCTAATGCGGTAAACACAGAAAACCGGCGATAGTAAATTCTTCATTTCTCATTTTTCACCTTTTTCTTTGTCATTCTAAAAAATAAATTTAACTTTGCAACTAAGATAAACCCATACGGCCTATGAGACAGCTTAAAATAATCAAGTCAATCACCAATCGGGAGAGCGAGTCTCTTGAAAAATACCTTCAGGAAATAGGCCGTGAGGAACTTCTTACGGTAGAAGAGGAAGTTGAACTGGCACAACGCATACGCAAAGGAGACCGGAAAGCACTCGAACGGCTGACAAGGGCCAACTTGAGATTTGTCGTATCAGTGGCCAAACAGTATCAGAATCAGGGTATGAGTCTGCCCGACCTTATCAACGAAGGCAACGTCGGACTGATAAAAGCCGCCGAAAAATTTGATGAGACACGTGGATTCAAGTTCATATCCTATGCCGTATGGTGGATACGCCAAAGCATTCTGCACGCAATAGCCGAGAAGAGTCGCATAGTACGGTTGCCGCTGAATCAGATAGGATCGATGAGCAAGATAAACCGCATGCAGAGCAAGTTTGAGCAGGAACACGAACGTCATCCTTCGATAGAGGAAATATCAGAGAATATGGACATACCGGAAGAAAAGATTGACGACACTCTCAGAGTCACCGGCAAGCACATTTCGGTAGACGCACCGTTCACAGACGGTGAAGACAACAGCCTGCTTGATGTATTGGCAGACAACGATACACCAATGGTGGACAAGCCTCTGCTGATAGAATCGCTCAGAAAAGAAATCAACAGAGTTCTGCGATGCCTGAACATACGCGAACGTAACGTCATCGAATCATTCTTCGGCATCAACCGTAAGGAAATGACTCTCGAGGAAATCGGCGCGAAATACGGTCTTACACGCGAACGTGTGCGGCAGATAAAGGAAAAGGCCATCCGCAAACTGCGTATCAGCACAAACAACAATACGCTGAAACCATATTTAGGACAATAATATCAATAAATGAAATCATTTAAGTACATCTTGACCGCAGCCATATTCCTGTCAGCCGTTGCTGCAACGACGGGAGTATCGGCAAAGAGTAAGATGGTGCCGAGAATATACATGTTCGGATTCTCGGCGTCATTTACCGACTCCATTGTATACTTCACCAACGTTCAGGCCGTGGACAGTGCATGGGTGGAGAGCAAAGGTAACTACCTTTTGGGACGCGACAACTATTCCTATCAGTTGAAGAACTATTTTACCGACATGCAGAACATGCCCAACAGAACATGTGTCGTGGTTTTCTCAGAGAAGAAAAAAGAAGTCGAGGAGAAACTGATGAAGATGAAACGCAAGTATACAGTGAAAGCCAAGACACCGTTCGAAGTGCGTTACATAACCGACAGCGACTTCAAGTTCAAGGCCGTCGACATGACGCCATATAAGGAGGAGGAGTAAAGGGGCGGCCTCTCCCGACCTCCCCAAAGGGGAGGAGAACGGAGCACACGCGCCCATAAATAAACATCGTAGGGACATATTCTTGTATTTGTCCGGTCAATATATATCTATATATTATAAACGGACAAATACAAGAATATGTCCCTACATTTTACGTGAACATTGCCTTATATTCGCAGGCAAAATCATCTGCCCGCCATAAAAAACAAACCGATAACCACGCTCCCACCCATCGGAGGCGGAAGGCGCAGTTACCGGTTTTTCTTCAATTATTCAATTCAGAACTTATCGTCTTACTTTGTGTAGAGCGCAACGATTGTCTCATATTTCTCCTGCTTGCCACTGGTAGCCTTCGGCTCTTCCACCTTCTTGCCGTACTCGTAAATCTGCTCCAGGCTCAGCTTGCCATCCTCAAAGTCCTTGCCGATACCGCTGTCGAAGCTGGCATAGCGCTCGGTCAGCATTGCGGGCAGCTCGCTTTCCTCAAGAATCGCTGCTGCATTGAGCAACGCACGTGCCATGGCGTCCATACCGCTGATATGGGCGATGAATATATCCTCGGGGTCGGTAGAGTTGCGACGCAGCTTGGCATCGAAGTTAGAACCGCCGTTGCCCAGACCGCCATTGCGGATAACCTGCATCATTGCCTGTGTCAACTCGTAGTTGTCAATGGGGAACTGGTCGGTGTCCCATCCGTTCTGAGCGTCACCGCGGTTGGCGTCGATAGAACCGAGCATGCCATTGTCCACAGCCACAGCCAGTTCGTGCTCGAATGTGTGACCTGCCAAAGTAGCGTGATTAACCTCGATGTTCACCTTGAAGTCTTTCTCCAGTCCGTTGGCTTTCAAGAAACCGATAACAGTCTCCGTGTCAACGTCATACTGATGCTTTGTTGGCTCCATAGGCTTCGGCTCGATGAGGAACGTTCCGGTAAATCCCTTGGAACGTGCATAGTCACGTGCTGCAGTCAGCATCTTTGCAAGATGGTTCTTCTCACGCTGCATCTGTGTGTTTAGCAGGCTCATGTAGCCCTCACGTCCGCCCCAGAACACGTAGTTCTGTCCTCCGAGCTTGATGGTAGCGTCGATAGCGTTCTTGATCTGCACGCCGGCACGTGCCACAACGTCGAAGTCGGGGTTGGTAGCGGCACCGTTCATATATCGCTTGTTTCCGAATACGTTTGCAGTACCCCACAGCAGTTTGATACCAGTCTCGGCCATCTTCTCCTGTGCGTAGTCGGTGATAGCCTTCATACGAGCCTCATACTCCTCGATGGTAGCACCCTCTTCAACGAGGTCAACATCGTGGAAACAGAAATACTCGATACCCAGTTTCTGCATTATCTCGAAACCGGCATCCATCTTATCCTTGGCGCGCTGTACGGCACAGTCGGCCTTGTCCCACTCGTAGCTGCGGGTCTGCCCGCCAAACTGGTCGCCCGATGCTCCGCACAGTGTGTGCCACCATGCCATAGAGAAGCGTAGCCAGTCCTTCATCTTCTTGCCCATCACCATACGCTCCGGATCGTAGTAGTGGAATGCCATCACGTTCTTGCTCTCAGTTCCTTCGAAAGGAATTTTTCCTATTTGCGGAAAATACTCTTTTGCCATAATATTCTTAATTTAAAAGGTTTTATTATTGTTTAATCTGTTTCTCCAGTGTCTCTTTCCATCGTGCGTATGCTTCAAGATACTCGTTACGATGTGCCTCGTCTGGCTCTATCACCTGCAACTTGTCGAGTGTGGCAAACGCCTCGTTGTTGTCCTTGTATATGCCGGCACCGATGCCCGCACCCTTGGCCGCACCCACGCTACCGTCGGTGTCGTACAGTTCGATGGTGGCACCACTCACTCCTGCCAGCGTGTCGCGGAACAACGGACTGAGGAACATATTGGCACGTCCGGCGTGTATCTTGCGGATGTCCATGCCCATCTGCTGCATCACCTCCATGCCATAGCAAAAACTGAACACGATGCCTTCCTGGGCGGCACGGACGATATGTGCCTTGCCGTGCTTGTTGAAGTTTATGCCGCTCACCGAGCAACCTATCTCACGGTTCTCAAGCACACGCTCCGCTCCGTTGCCGAAAGGAATCACCGTAATTCCCTCGCTACCGATTGGCACGGAAACCGTAAGGTCATTCATATCGGCATAGCTGATACCTTCCGGTGCCACCGTACGGCGCACCCAGGCATTGAGGATGCCGGTGCCGTTGATGCAGAGCAATACACCCAGACGTGTCTGCTCTGCAGTATGATTGACATGTGCAAACGTATTGACGCGGCTCTTCGGGTCGTAGTTTACATCACCCAGCACACCGTATACCACTCCCGACGTGCCTGCCGTGGAAGCTATCTCACCCGGATTGAACACATTCAGGCTGAGCGCGTTGTTAGGCTGGTCGCCGGCCCGATATGTAATCGGGGTGCCTTCTTTAAGTCCCGTCTCGGCAGCGGCAGCGGCCGAGACACGGCTCTGTATACTGAAAGTGGGAACTATGTCTGATATGAGCGAACTGTCGAATCCGTAGTAGTCCATGAGAAAATCAGCGACACGCCCTTCACGGAAATCCCAAAACATGCCTTCGCTGAGTCCGCTGACCGTGGTATTGGCCTGTCCGCTCAAACGGAGAGCCAGATAGTCACCTGGCAACATTATCTTATGTATACGTTCATATATATGCGGTTCGTTTTCTCGCACCCATGCAAGTTTTGCAGCAGTGAAATTACCGGGCGAATTGAGCAGATGACCGAGACACCTTTCAGCGCCAAGATCTACGAAAGCACGCTCTCCATATGGCACGGCACGCGAGTCACACCATATTATGGACGGGCGCAGGGCCTTGTAGTCCTTGTCGACACATACCAGACCATGCATCTGATAAGAGATACCAATGGCTGCTATTTCGTCGGCCGTGACACCTGATTCGGCCATTATTTTCTTCAAACTCAATTTTGCGTTGTCCCACCACATTTGCGGATCCTGCTCGGCCCATCCTGCCTTTACAGCAATGATAGGTGCTTCACTTTCAGGATAGAAAGCTGTAGCTGCACATTTGCCCGTATCCGCATTTACCAACGATGCCTTTACAGAACTGCTTCCGACATCGAATCCTAATAAATATCTGTTTGCCATAAATTAATTTATCGGTTGTATATATAATACGATTATTACTATCAATTCCCCCTGCTCCACCACTATATTTTTTCAGGGCAAGGATATTTTTTCATATCAAGCCGTCGTACCGCGACAAAATCCGTATATTAAGTTCTTCAACAAATTTAATACGTAAGCAGGTTTTCATAAATTAATCGTACGTAACCGCAACATCATTTATCTTTACTTTAACATGTGTTAAACGACATCACACGAGCATTTCTCTGCTATGTCCCCGAAAACAGCGATTTTAGAGCCAAACGGGGAGTACTGATAATCAGCATGTTACGTCAGTGTGGCTTTGTCAAGAAAGCAGAGAGGGCCGTTTTGCAATGCAATAAGGCCGTTATTGCATTGCGACGGCGGCCTTATTGCAATGCGAAACGGCCCTTACGGGAGTGTCGGGAGGCCCTTACGGCATGTCTGACATGCAAAAAAGGTGTGTCAAGAAAGCAGAGAAGGCCTCCCGGCTTTTCTATTTCGAGAAAAAAGAAAAGTTAAAATTTCGGAATTAACAAGACAATGACAATATTTCACGTTATCATCATCATAGTATCTCAAGTATTATTATACAGACCTGTTGGAGTTATGACCGGCCGTTTATGTACGATTGACAGGTTTGTTATCTTACCTTCGTCCAATCAGTACAGAACCGGCTGTTTTCTAATTTTTGGCATGGGAAAAGCGGAAATACAAAGATGTTTCCTGGAAAATTTTACAAAAAAACACGAACCGCTTGACTTTATAAAAAAGATTTTATTATCTTTGCAAATTGAATATACAAGATTGTCGGCCGGTCTATCGTATTCTGACCGATATGTTTATTGTATGTCCTTTAAAATATTAACGTACTAATCAAATTCGAATATGAAAAAGAAAATACTGATATTGGATGATAAGGAGACTATAGCCAAAGTACTGTCTATATATCTCATGAGTGACTATGACGTACAATGGCTTCCCGACGGACTACAGGGAGTGAAATGGCTTCAGGAAGGCAACACACCAGATCTTATTATATCAGACATCAGAATGCCCGAAATGCGCGGCGATGACTTTTTGGAATGGATCAAGCAAAACGAACTTTTCCGCCATATTCCCGTAATAATGCTAAGCAGTGAAGACAGTACGAGCGAACGCATCAGACTGCTTGAAATCGGCGCCGAAGACTATATCGTAAAACCTTTCAATCCGATAGAGCTGAAAATCAGAGTGAAGAAAATTCTACCGAATTAACTTAAAAACCAAACATCAAGCTGATTATGATAGGTGTTGTATACTTAGGAAACAATCCGAAAACAGAGGAACGCCTGAAATACATTCCGGGACAACTTGTAACAACTGCAAAGACATACAAGGAAGCGGCAAAGGCATGTGTACCCCGGCAAATTACCCACAAAGAATATTTTATTGTTTTCTTCGAACAGAATGTGCTCAACGAGGACATCACAGCCATCACGTATCTGCAAACAAACTGCAAGAACATATATATAATATTGCTGACAAACGAATTGTCAGAACAAGACCGCAGAAAATATCAGCAATGCGGCGTGAACGATACGATAAGCAAGGAGGCATCCGTAACGGAAATAAACAAGAAAATACAGTTCATTTACGACCGAAAGGAAATTCTTTTCGACAGCAAGGAACCGAAATACAAGATTCTGCAATTCAAGATGCCACTATGGAAACGTATTTTCGACATCATATTCTCAAGCATTGCAATAATAGTACTGTCGCCGGTGTTCCTTATTACGGCCATAGCAATAAAGATGGAAAGCAAGGGTCCGGTACTGTTCAAGTCGAAAAGAGTGGGTACCAACTACACCATATTCGATTTCCTGAAATTCCGCAGTATGTATACAGACGCCAGCGAGCGACTCAAGGAACTTAGCAAAACCCAGAATCAATATACCCGTAAAGCCACTGCCGACAACGACAATATTCCGAACAAGACATCGCCACTCGCAGAACAGACAGAACCGACTATGACGCCAACCGGCGTAGGAGCAGAAATAATGATAAACAACGAGGAAGTGATGCTTGTGGGAGACGACTTTCTGGTGGCAGAAAGTGAATTCAACAAACAGAAAGACGAAAGCATCAACAATGCGTTCGTAAAAATAGAAAACGACCCACGCATCACCAGAGTCGGCCGGTTCATTCGCAAATACAGCATCGACGAATTGCCGCAACTGTTCAACATACTGCGTGGAGACATGTCGATAGTAGGAAACCGTCCCCTGCCGCTATACGAAGCCGAAAAACTGACTGACGACAACTGCATAGACCGCTTTATGGCACCAGCCGGCCTCACCGGCTTATGGCAGGTGGAAAAGCGCGGAAAAGGCGGCGCCATGTCGGCTGAAGAGCGCAAGCAACTGGACATCATCTACGGTCAGACATACAATTTCGCCATGGACATGAAGATTATACTGCGTACATTGACCGCTTTCGTACAAAAGGACGATGTATAAGCCGGTCCGAAGTTGGGAAGCAAACTTACCCCATCCCTCCACGTACATTAACAAACATTTAGAAATCAAAACATCTGCATAATGAGCAAACTGAGATACCTATTAATAGCAGTCATGACGGCCGGATTCGGAATTTCCGCATCGGCGCAGTTCAACAACAGCGGTATCAGTGCCGGATTCTTTGACTCGAGCGAGACAAGCACCATCAACTTCTCAAAGTTCCATCTGCCACCATTGGCGGTACTGTTCGAGAACGCCAAATCAAACCCGCAGATTCTCGATCTGGCAAAGGCACAGGAAATAGCACAGGCAGAGGTTGCCAAGCAGAAAAAACACATATTTTCATACGTACGCGGACATGCAAGCTATAGTTACGGCAAGACCGACATGTGGGGGAACAACTCGTCGACATACAATCAGATGATATACCAGTTTCAGGGCAGCGAACAGAACTACTGGAACGTGGGCGTAAATGTGAACGTGCCGCTGGAAGATCTGCTTGACCTCGGTGCAGCCGTGAAACGCAAAAAACTTCTCGTAGACCAGGCGCAGATAAAAAAAGACATTGCCTACGACCAGCTCAAACTGCAGATAGCATCACTATACGTAAAGATTACCAACAGCCTTATATCACTTAAAACGGCCAGCGAGAACGCTGCAATATATCAGGGCGCAGGCTCGCTCAACCAGGAAGACTTCCATCAGGGCAACATGTCCATCGAAGATTTCGCATACACAAAGCTGAGAGAGGAAGAGGCCGTAAGAAGATACCAGGAAATGCAGACGCAAATCACGACAGACATCATAACACTCGAAATACTCACCCATACTCCGATAATAACCAACACCACCACAGACATAACACTCGACGGCACCGTCGAGAAATCGGAAAAAGAGATAGCCAAAGAAAACAAAGCGGTGGAAAAAGAGATAAGGAAAACCGCTGCAAAGGAGGAAAAGAAATACGAGGCTATGGAAAAAGCGGAAAAGAAAGCCGAAAGACAAGCGAATAAGGAAGCAGAAAAAACGGCAGCCGAAACGTCCGGTAAAGAAGACAAAACGAAATAGCAACAATTAAACAAATAAAGTCATGGACACATTCAGATACTTGGTAAGATTTCTGTACCGCATACGCTGGTATCTCACGATATTGCCGTTGATAGCCTTGATCATAGCATGGTTTCTGACACGCAACATGGAACGTGTATACGATACCAATACCACCATATATACCGGCATGATCACCGGATACAACATTGAGGGTGGCACGGGCGTGGCCGGAGGCAATCCGCAGACCAACATCAACAACCTGATGCTCATCATCACCACCGACAATACCATACACGAGGTGGCCCTGCGCCTGTTTGCACGCTGCATGATGTACGGCAATCCCGACAAGGACAACAACTACATATCGGCCGAACACTTCCGCGAACTCAGCAAATCGGTGCCGGCGGATGTCAAGGCCCTGATAAACCGTAACAGCGAATCGGCCACATACGCCAATCTGAAAGCATACGAAAAGCCGTCGCAGGACAACTATCTCTTCGGGCTGCTCAACTACCATACATACTTCGGACTCAACAACATCACGTCGAGACTGAAAGTGATGCAGCTGAACAACAGCGACATCATCGACATAGGATATTCGGCCAACGACGCCGGCATTGCATACAACACGCTCGACATTCTCAACGAGGTTTTCGCACGCCAGTACCAGCAGATACGATTCGGTGAGACAAACAACGTGATAAAGTTTTTCGAACGTGAGGTGAACCGTCTATACCGCATACTGACCAACGCCGAAAACGACCTTATAGAATATAACATATCGAAAAGAATAATCAACTATGGCGAGCAGACCAAGCAGTTGACCGTGCTTGACGCAAGACAGCAGACATCCGACAACGATCAGCTGATGAACTACACCACTACCAAAGCCCTGATGGACTATCTCGAACGACAGCTCGGCAACCGGGCAAAGGTTATCAGGGCCAACAAGGACTTCACCAATCAGGTGCGCGACATATCAAGACTACAATCAAGAATATCCAATCTGCAACTGATGAGCAGCGAAGGAAGCGGTAACGAGGCCGAATCGCAACAGGAACTGGCCAAGGCACAGAAACAGTTGCAGACTGCCACCGAACGCGTGAAGAACCTGACAATGGACATCGAAGCCGGCTCGTACAGCACGGAGACCGGAGTAAAAGCCAGTTCGATGCTGTCAAAATGGCTCGAACAGGTGCTGCTGCTGGAGAAGACCAAAGCCGAGATGACAGCACAGGACATAATGCGCCAAAAGCTCGACCGCCAGATATTATACTACGCACCCATCGGAGCCACACTCGACCGCAAGGACCGTCACATCGGATTTGTCGAGGGCAACTACATGGAGATGCTCAAGGCACTGAACGCCGCACGTCTGCGTCAGCGCAACCTACAGATGACCACAGCAACATTGCGCGTGCTCAACCCACCGATGTTCCCGCTGAACGCCCAGCCTACAAACCGCCTGATGATTCTGCTCGGAGCGTTCATGCTGACATTCATGCTGACATCGCTCTACTTCCTTATAATCGAGTTGCTCGACCGTACGTTACGTGACCGCATGCGCTCAGAGCGCATCACCAAGATACCGGTGATGGGATGCTATCCGAAGGAGAGCACGCTGCGCTACCGACGCTACAACAAGATTATTTCCGATATGTCGCTGCGACAGCTAAGCAAAGCCTTGCTGCCTCATTTCAAGACCGGACAGCAAAACGTTCTCAACCTGTTGTCCACCGATGCGGCCAACGGCAAGAGCTATATCGCGCAAGAGCTGGAAAACTATTGGATTTCGCTCGGCCTGCAAGTACGCCGTCTGGCATACGACGAGGATTTCCTTGCCGAAGACAGCAAGTATATCATGGCCAAGAGCATCACCGATCTGTGTCCGGACATACTGCCCGAAGAAATTGCCATCATAGAATATCCGAATCTTAACGACCACTCCATAGCGCCGGCACTGCTCAATCTCGGCACTGTAAATCTGATGGTGACACGCGCCAACCGGACATGGAAAGACGTTGACACCAAGGCTCTCAAGGAATTGCAGGCACAGCTCGACAACAAGGATTCACTCTACATGTATCTCACCGAATCGAGCCGCTATGCCGTAGAAGAGTTTGTAGGCCAACTGCCGCCATACACAAAATTCAAGAACTTCGTATACCGCATATCGCAACTCGGACTCACAGCAACGGAAAACAGTCACGCCATCTGATGAATAAAACGTATTCGAACAGTTTTTACGGATATACACAGGGAAACGGGGGGAGAGTGGCAGTACTCTTTCTCTTGTTTTCAATAGCCATATACCAGCTATGTACCACAGGCATCACAGGGTTTGCCATGGTGTGCACAGTTCCTGTAGCGGCGCTGTTCGCAATACTCGCATTCAGATACAGGATGTTCACATTCTGGACTCTCTTTGTGGTCAACTACATGGTGATGTTCCTCAGCAGATATCAGTATCTGCCGTTGCCGGCGTCATTGCCCAACGAGATGCTGGAAATACTTCTTCTTGCCATTGCTGTAATAGAGATAAAAGATCTTCACTACGAAAGAATGGCAAACACGATGCTGCTGATGCTGACGGTATGGTGCATATTCTGCACACTCGAAGTGCTCAACGACACCTGCGGACTTGGTATAGACATCGGGGCATGGTATGCCGGAGCACGTCTGATGGCTTTCCAGCTTATGTATGCCTTCCTCGTCTGCACCATATATATATCCACACCTCAAAGAGTAAAGCAGTTTTTGAGAGTGTGGGCTGTATTGTCAATGTTTGCAGCGTTTTGGGCATGGAAACAACAGAAGATAGGTTTCTCCGCGCCCGAAAAGTCATTCCTGCTATATGCCGGACGCACCCACATCGTAAACGGCATAACGCGATACTTCTCTGTATTCAGTGACGCGGCCAACTTCGGATGCAACATGGCTGCGAGTGCCGTAGTATTTTACATTGTAGCCATAACGACCAAACTGAAGAAAGAAAAGATATTCTTCCTCGTTGCCGCTTTGGCAAGCACATGGGCCATGTTCTCTTCCGGCACACGAACAGCATTGTTCTGTCTTATAGCGGGATTCATGGTATATATATTTCTATCAAAATCATTCAGAATTGCCATACCTGTATCTGTGGTCTTCGGACTGTTCGTTGCTCTTCTTGCATTTACGCATATCGGGAACAGCAACAGCATGATACGGCGCATGCGTTCAGGATTCAACCGTAAAGACGCATCGGCCGAAACACGAACCATAAATCAGGAAGCGATGAAGAAATATCTGAACGATGCTCCTTGGGGCATCGGTATCGGCAACGGATACGAAAATGTTCCGGCCGGCAACAAGTTCAGAAAACTCTCCGTAATACCGCCCGATTCTGAATATGTATTCATTTGGGTTCACACTGGCATCATCGGCATCACCACATTCCTCGTCACAACTTTCGTTATGCTGTTCGGTGCATGCTGGATTGTCTTTTTCAGAATAAAGAACAAGTCTTTACAAGGCGCCGGGGCCGGAATATGCTGCGCTTTCGTGGCAATACAACTGGGTGGCTACGGTAACCAGATACTGATGCAGTTCCCCAATGTGCTGATATTCTACGGCAGTCTGTCACTGGTCTACATAATGCCGTATATTGAAAATGAATGGAACGAACATGAAGCAAAACTGATAGCGGAACAGGAGGAGCGCAAACGGTTGAAACTCGAAAAGAAACGTGCATCAAGAGTATGACATATCAATAATCACAGTCAATTACAATGGATTCGAAGACACATGCACATTGATTGACTCGATACCCGCCGACGATAAATTTTCGGTGGAAGTGATTGTCGTGGACAATGCCTCACGCGAAGACGAGGCGACACTGATAGCTACCAGATATCCGCACGTAAAGTCCATACGTTCGGAAAGTAATCTCGGATATGCCGGAGGCAACAATCTCGGCATACAACATGCTAAAGGCCGGTACCTGTTTCTCATAAACAACGACACACTCTTCAAAAGTTTCGACATAGTACACTTGGTAAACCGCCTTGAAAGTTCGCCGAAGATAGGTGTAGTATGCCCCAAAATACGATTTGCATGGGATAAGTGTCCGGTACAGTTTGCCGGCTACACACAATTGTCACGAATCACCATACGCAACCGCTCCATAGGTTTCGGTGAAGACGACCGCGGACAATATGACACCGCCCACCCCACACCATATGCCCATGGTGCAGCAATGATGATGAAACGTGAAGTGACGGAACGGGCCGGACTGCTGCCGGAATGTTTTTTCCTGTATTACGAGGAGATTGACTGGTCGATGAGCGTCAGCAGGGCAGGATATGAAATATGGTATGAGCCGCGTTGTACGGTATTCCACAAGGAAAGCCGGTCCACCGGACAGGACAGTCCGCTCAAGTCGTTCTACATCACACGCAACAGACTGCTGCTCGTAAGGCGCAATGCCAAAGGCGTCGGCAAATATATATCATACATATATCTTACAGGAATGGTCGCCGCAAGAGATATTGTCAGATATACAGCAACGGGCCGTCACGACTTGGCAAAGGCAACAATAAAAGGTATCTTAAACTTCTTAAAGTCATAGAATATGAATTTATGGTGGTTGATAGTATTTGTAATCGACGCGATAGTATTCACAGCTGTCGCCCTTACCGTGCTTTATATAACCGTATTCTCGATAGCTTCACTGTTCTGCCGGCGCACCAAATCATCAACGGCAAAACATCAGAACCGTTTCATCGTACTTATACCATCATACAAGCAGGACGACACTATAGAGCAGACTGTAAAAAGCATACTCGGACAGATATACCCACAACGCTTGTTCGACGTGACCGTTATATCCGACCATCAGAAAGAAATAACCAATTTCAGACTGGCCCAATATCCGATAACGCTGCTCACGCCGAACTTCAAGCGCAGCACCAAGGCCAAATCACTGCAACTGGCCATCAACAATCTGCCGCAGTTCAAAATCTACGACATCGTGATAATACTCGATGCGGGCAGTCTTGTCGAACCGGAATTCCTTCAACAGATGAACGATGCCTTCGAATCGGCAGGCACCAAAGCCATACAAGCACACCGGCTGTCAAGAAACCGCGATACAGCCATTGCCAATCTTGATGCCATTTTTGAAGAGATAAACAACTCCATCTTCCGTCGCGGACACATTGCCCTCGGAATCTCCGCTGCCATCGCCGGTTCCGGAATTGCCTACGAATACAGATGGTTCAAGGAAAATATCACTAAAGTAAACACAGGATGGGAAGACAAGGAAATGGAGGCTTTGCTGATGAGGCAACAGATATACGTGGACTACTTTGACGACATACTCGTATACGACGAGAAGACACGTCATACCGAAGAGTTCAACAAGCAGCGTGGACGCTGGGCATCAACCCAGTTCCATGCCATCCTGTCAAACATCAGATATATGTTCTCAGCAGTGTTCAACAAGAAATATGACATGATAGACAAGATTATACAATGGATGCTCATACCACGCACGATAATGATGGCCATCATTGTTGTCATGAGCATCATATTGCCGTTCATCTACCTGACACTGGCCGTGAAATGGTGGATTATGTTTGCTTTCATCATGTTCGTATTCGCTCTTGCCATTCCCGACTACCTCGTTGACGACAAATGGGAACGTTCGTTCCTCAAGGCACCTGTCATCATGATAGCCTCGTTATTGAACATAACAAGAATAGCACGACGTAAAAAGAAATTTGAAAATATAAACTAATACTAGTATTAATCATGTTTACAACATTCATACATGTTCTGGAAATTATTCTGTGGATCACCATGTTCATCTCGGTGGCGTATGTCATGTTCTACGCCATTGTCAGTCTATTACCGAAGAAGATTGAAGAGAATCCCTTTGAAGAGAGACACAAAGCTGCCCGGCCACGAAAGTTCCTCGTGATATTCCCAGCTTACGCCGAGGACTCGGTAATCTTGGAATCCGTAAAATCATTTCTCCAACAGGACTATCCGTCAGACTCTTTTCACATAACAGTGGTATCCGACCACATGAGCGACGAAACCAATATCAAGCTATTGTCCTTGCCCATCACTCTGCTCACCCCTGTATTCGAAAAGAGTTCAAAGGCTGAAGCACTGAAATATGCAATGCAGTACAGCCATTCGGATTATGACAACGTGGTTATCCTTGATGCCGACAACATCGTGGAAAATGAATTTCTAAGAAAATTGAACCTTGCCCACTACAAAGGATACGACGCAATACAATGCCACCGCTGCGCAAAAAACATGAACAACAGCATAGCTACACTTGATGCTGTAAGCGAAGAAATAAACAACACACTGTTCCGCATGGCGCACAACCGCCTGTTCGTATCGTCGGCACTCATCGGTTCGGGCATGAGTTTTGATTACGATTGGTTCAGAAAAACTGTGAAAAAGATATATAATGTGGGAGAAGACCGAGACCTGGAGATTATGTTGATAAAGAGCTGCTTATACACAAAATATGAAGAAGACATACATGTGTTCGATGAGAAAGTGAGCAGTATGGATAGCTTCCAAGGTCAGCGACGACGTTGGATGTTGTCACAGTTCAACAGCTTTTGCTATATGATTCCCCGGCTCCCCAAAGCTCTCAAGCGCCATGATGTGGACTTCGTAGACTTGGCATTCCAACAGATGCTGATCCCGCGCTCCATACTCCTCGCCGGCGTCCTCTTTATGGCCGTTATCACACTTGTCGTAATTCCTGCATGGAGCATCAAGTGGTGGGTGCTGCTTTGCTGCCTGTCACTGTCATTGCTCGTGGCCACACCGGCACGATTACGCACCAAAGCTGTATTCTGCTCACTGACTGCAATGCCTGCATTGGTGTGGCGCATGCTCTGCAACGTGAGACATTTAGATAAAAACAACAAAGATTTCATACATACCCCACACAATAAATGAAGATTGCCGTCCTGACATCAGGTATATTGCCCGTACCGGCAGTCCAGGGAGGAGCCGTGGAGAACCTCGTTGACTTCTACATGGAATACAACGACATCCACCGGTTGCACGACATCACGGTATACAGCATATCAGACAATGCCATACGGACTCATCCCGCATTGACATCGGATGTGAACCATTATGTATATATAGACACAAACCGTTTCATGTCCAAGATAAAAAAACGCATTCTTCATCTCATCAATAAAAACAGGGAATACTATCACTACACTATAGAATACTATCTTTACCGCGCCATGAAAAGCATTGCCGTGCAGTACTATGACATGATAATCATAGAGAACCGGCCGGGCTATGCTCTAAGACTAAAAGGAAAGACAAATGCACGAATCGTTCTGCATCTACACAACGACATGCTCAACGATGAAACGGCAAAAAACAAAGATATCTACAATTCACTGTCACGCATAATATGCGTGTCGGATTATATTGCGGGCAGAGTAAACACAATAAAGCAAGACAAGGAAAACGCTGCCGGCAAATCACCGTACAAAACAACAACAGTGCACAATGGCATTGACGTTTCGGCGTTCTCTCCTGTAACGGCAAATTCACTCGGACGCAAACGCCTGGGGCTGCAAGCCGAAGACTTTGTACTGGTATTCAGCGGCAGGATAAACAAAGAAAAAGGCATATCGGAACTGGTAGACGCCATGCTCTCGCTCAAAGAATACAAAAATATTAAACTTATTGTACTTGGCTGTTCGTTCTACGGCAACGAGACTGCCGGAAATACATTCATCGACAGTCTGAAGGAAAAGGCAAAACTGATAAAAGACAACATTATCTTCACGGGATTCATACCATATAGAAATATTCCGTCATATCTTTCATTGGCTGATGTTGCCGTAATACCATCAACATGGAACGACCCTTTCCCGACTACCGTGCTTGAAGCTCAGGCTGTGGGACTGCCCATAATAACAACCAACCGTGGAGGAATACCGGAAGAGATTACAAGCGACAATGCCATTATATTGGATTGCGACATAGATTTCAGTAAAAGAATCACCGATGCGATAATCAGTCTCTACAACGACAGAACCAAAATGCAGAATATGAGGACTGCCTCACTCCACCGTTCCAAAACATTCACCAAAGAGCGGTATGCGGCCGACTTCTTCAAAGCGATACAACAATGAGCCAACGTGTGAACAGAAGCATAATGAACATCAAGGTGGGAATGCTATTCTACATTCTCTCATTGTTTCTTGCTTTCTTCTCACGAAAAATATTCCTTGACAGTCTTGGAGTCGAGTTCATCGGCCTGTCAGGCACACTGTACAACATCTTGAGTTTCCTTAATGTTGCAGAACTGGGAATAGGAACCAGCATCACATACTTTCTATATAAGCCGCTCCAAGAGAACAATCACGACAGAATAAACGAAATAATGTCTATCCTGTCATATATTTACAGGAAAATCGGTGAGACAATATTTCTGGGAGGCATTGTCATAAGCCTGTTTTTCCCATTTATATTCAAAGAACAATCTGTCGGTATATTCACCGTATATTTCACTTTCTTCGCCTTTTTAGCCTCATCGGCAGCAGGATATATCATCAACTACCGCCAACTCCTTGTATCGGCCAACCAACGCCAATACGTTGTAAACTCATATTTCCAAACCATAGCCATAGTTCAAAGCATTGTCCAGATATTGCTTGCATGGCACTACAGGAATATCTATATGTGGGTACTCACCGGCCTTGTCTTCACTGTCATAGGCTGCGTGGTATTCAACAAGCGCATAGACAAAGAATACCCATGGCTGCAGATAGACACTAAAAAAGGAAAGACACTGCTAAAAAAATATCCTGAAATACTACTCAAAACACGCCAGATATTCATCCAAAGGATAAAGAACTTCATCCTATACCGCAGCGACCAGATACTCGTCTTTGCTTTTGTTTCCATGAAAATGGTGGCCTACTATGACAACTACATGATTATAATCAACAAGATAAACTATCTCGTCAACATAATGTCAGACGGCATGAATGCCGGCATCGGCAACCTCATAGCCGAAGGCAACGAGAAAAACACAATGAAAGTGTTTTGGGAACTTACCGCCATACGCTTCCTCATTGTAGGATTTGTAATCTTCTCATTGCTCATGTATTTGCAACAGTTTGTCACCTGCTGGCTCGGTGCGGAATACAGACTCTCCGATACAATCATCTATCTCATTCTATTCAACCTGTTCGTCATGCTGTCACGCGGAGTAGTAGAGATGTATATCAGTGCCTGCGGACTATTCTCCGACACATGGGCTGCATGGACCGAACTGATTCTAAACATCATCATGACCTTGGCCTTAGCACCGTTATGGGGTATTTCAGGGATATTGGCCGCAAAGATTATCAGCGTATTCTTCATTGCAATATTCTGGAAGCCATATTTTCTTTTCTCACACGGACTCAACCGTAATGTATCGGCATATTGGACCGGAATGACTCCATATTACATCGTTTTTACCATATTCCTTATTCTTTCGATAATACTCAGGCTGTACATAATCATGCCCCTTGCCGACAACTTCCTTAAACTGACATTATATGGCGCCATCACTTTCATCCCTCTTATGCTGACATACTTCATCGCTATGTTTGCCATCACCGACGGCATGAAATATTTTGTGGCACGAAAGCCGGCACTATATAGAACGATAAACAATATAATCAGAAAATGAGAATAATCTGCGATGCCCCCGGACAGACGTGCAACCGCTTGTGGACCTACCTTGCCTCCATAGCCGAATGTGTGGCCAAGCGCCGCCGCATGGTTATACTTTTCTATGATTGGACTATAGAAGACTTCCCGAACCTGCTGCATTGTCCGTTCATATATTTCCCGCTTTATCACAAGTGGTATCTTGAACATGGCAACGGATGGAACAACTACAAAGGACTGACATGGAAAGCAACCCACAACATCCGCATGGAGAAAGTGTTCAGACTGTTCGGTTGTACCAAAGGATGGGACACACGGACAGACACACGTCACCTTAAAACTGCAAAAAGAGAACTGCAATACATCTTCCGTCCCAAAAAGGAAATAACCGATAAGGCCGAAGCTCTTATAGCCGGAATCAGGCGGAATGCCGACATGGTGGTGGGTGTACACATACGCCGCGGCGACTACGCCACATGGAACGACGGCCGCTTCTTCTACTCACTCGACGACTACCACCGCTTCATGCTCCGCATAAAAGACAGCTTTCCCGACCGCCGTGTGGCTTTCTTCATCAGCTCCAACGAAGACATTCCGCTCAACATCTTTCACGGTTGCAGCTGCTATCGCTTCGCCAACGAGCCGTCGGCCGCCGTGCTCGACCTATACACACTCTCCATCTGCGACCGTATCACAGGTCCTTTCAGCACATTCAGCCGTTGGGCATCGTTCATAGGTGAGGTACCTTTGTGTTTTCTCGAAAGCAAGGAGCAGCAGTTTCATGACGATGATTTTTCCATGATAACCGACTATTTTCACTTTGAAAACGGCAAGGAAATAGCCGACTGGTAACCATGTAAAAGGTTTTTATGGTGCCAATTTTATCGGATTTTGATGATTCTATGGTGCCAATTTCGTCGAATTTTAACACTTCTAAGGTGCCGATTTTATCATATTTTGGTGATTCTATGGTGCCAATTATATAGTTTTTTATATCTTTGCAGTTGAATATCAACTAAATACCGAATTGCAATAATGTATTATAAAAGACATATAGATGAAGAACTTCAGAAATGGGCAGAAGGCAAAGAGCACAAACCTTTGCTGCTACGAGGAGCAAGACAAGTAGGCAAAACTACCGCCGTACGTCATCTTGCCCAAAGATTTGAGTATTTTGCAGAAGTGGATTTCAACGAACGTACCGACCTCCACTATATGTTTGACGGCACTTACTCACCACAGGAAATCTGCCAGTTGCTGTCAGTACAACTGAATATACCGGTCGAAGCCAAAAAGACACTACTGTTCTTTGACGAGATACAAGCCTGCCCTAAAGCCATAAACCGTCTGCGCTATTTCTATGAGAAATATCCTGAGCAGCACCTTATCGCCGCAGGTTCGTTGCTGGAATTTGCATTGGAAACCATGCCATCCTATGGTGTGGGACGCATACGCAGTATATTCATGTATCCATTCAGCATTGAAGAATTCTTTTGGGCTACGGGTAACGAGGCACTTGCCAACTTCATCAGCAAGTCCTCCCCATCCAATCCACTTCCAGAACCTATCCACGAACAAGCCTTAAAACTGCTGCGCCAATTCCTCGTGGTGGGCGGCATGCCGGCTGTAGTATCGTCATTCTGTGAAACCGGCAACATAATTGAATGTCAAAGAATACTTGGCGAACTCATCCAATCGTATCGTGATGATTTCGCCAAATACAGAAACAAGGTGCCGTCCATGCGTATAGATGCTGTTTTCCGTTCTGTTGCCGAACAAGGACTTGGCAAGTTTGTATACAGTCATGTAAACTTTGAGGGCAATACCGAACAGACACGCAAGGCTCTTGAAACCCTTATCCTTGCGGGATTAGTACACCCTGTCACCCACTCGGCGGCCAACGGCATTCCGCTTGGAGCGGAAATCAATGAGCGTTACCAACGCATGATATTCTTTGATACCGGCCTGTTACAATGTGTTTTAGGTCTGGATATCACCGACTTTTTCAGCCCGTCTGCCGATATAAAGGTCATCAACCGTGGAGCTATTGCCGAAACATTCGTAGGTAACGAGATAATCAAAGCCAAATCTGTATTTCAACAGCAGCCGCTCTATTGCTGGCACAGGGAAAAGAGCAGCAGTAATGCTGAAGTTGACTATGTGGTGCAGATAGGTAGCGAGATTCGTCCGATAGAAGTAAAATCAGGCCTTAAAGGTTCGATGCAGAGTATGAGAATATTCATGCAGCAGAAAAACATTGCATGGGGTATCAGAACATCACTCGAGAATTTCTCGGAATATGATGATATCAAAGTTTATCCGCTGTATGCCATAAAGAATATATATCACTCCCATCCGGCCTCCTCAAAGTAGTTGCTGTGTACAATCATGTCCGATATTTCCCAGATTATCAACAAAAGTGAGCGGGGCTTCCGTTGTGTTCTCCATGACTATATAATAGTGCATGAACAGCAAATTGACCACAGAGAAAGCATACAATATTCCTGCATCCACCGATGCCTTACCCGAAGGACACCATCTTTTCAATATTCTCACCATATTCATTCTATAACCGTATAACAAGAAACGCCCATACACTACTTCACAAGTCCTTCGAACAAAGCCACCCACCGCGGCATAACCCTGTCGGGCAGGAACCGTTTCACATTCTCCGCCGCCCTAAGGCCGTAAGCCCGGCGCTCTTCCTCGTGTTCAATCAGATATATGATGGCTTCGGCAAGACGCTGCACATTGCCGTTCTCCACAAGTATTCCGTCTTCATGGTCGCGTATTATATCAGCAGGGCCGTAAGGACAGTCGAAGCTGACGCACGGCGTGCCGCACGACATAGCCTCAATCAGCACAAGCCCGAAGCCCTCACTGCGCGAAGACAGAACAAAGACATCGCTTCCGGAAAACTCTTCGATAATACGTTTTGTAGGCCCTTTGATAGAGATGCTGCCACTCAATGCCAGTCTGTCAATCAGTCTTTTCAACTCTGTCTCCTTCTCTCCGGCACCGAAAATATCAAGGGTCCAGTCCGGATGGCGCTCTGCAACAGTTCGCCATGCTTCTATCAGCATGTCGAACCCTTTCTGATAGACCAGCCTGCCGGCGGCTATGACCCTCTTAAATCCACGACAAGCCGGCACTGCACACTCATTATTATATACGTTAGGAATGACACACACACTGCGAGCCTTGCTCCATTCGCGTGCGTCACCATCCGTCAGAGCCACCACAACATCAGCCCGCTGTTCAATCCTGCGGATATACCGGTCGAGAAAAAAATAATGAAACCACCGTACTACCCTACCTCTCGTCACTCCGTCCCTACGGCCCGTAAACGAGCGGGCACAGTGACTCTCCACTATTTTAGCTGCCCTGCACCGCAGTGAGCACACAACATCGGCCTTGTAATAAGTAGTAGCTATTATCACGTCAGGGTCTGTCGCGCTAATCTCCCTGTTCAGATTGCGCTGAAAGCGGCGGTTCATCCGCCATCTCACCCACAGTCTCATGGGATAGCCATACCGGTACTGCACGTGGAAACGTGCGTCGATATCAACGTGACGCACGTTGTCCGACAATCTGAACGAATGCGGATGCTGACCCTGAGCCGCCGTAATCAGCGTCACCTCATGCCCGTTCGCGGCCAGCCAGTTCATCTTGTCAGCCATGATACGCTCCACCCCGCCTACACGTGCCAAAGTATCGAGTATGTATACTATCTTCATCTGCCTTACCTTATAATATTGTCTTCCGAATCTTCGTAATGTTCCTTCGTATGGAACATACCCAACAAAGCCCGGCCCTGTATTTTCACACGCTTCAAAAGACTTTGGAACATCGAACTCTCATTGAGCGTTCCATATCCCGTAACAACCCGGGCATGGCGGCTATACAGGAAATCTATGCGCCCGTAGCGTTTCAGTCCGAGAGCCAGCGAACCATCCTCGCCGCGGCGGATGTCGGTGCGTATGCCCACCTCGCGGGCAGAGTCAGCCCTGAAAGCGAAGGTCATGCCACGCACGCACAGCTCCGGACGTTTGAAATGCTGGAGGAAAAGGAACGTATCGCGTATCAGTTCAAACACCGCAAGCTGCAACCGCGAGTGGCGCGCGTCGGGATAAAAGCTCCAGAACGTGCCCACACATGCCACACCATCACGCCCCAGGCGCCCCATCATCAGGTCTATATAGCGTGCCGGATACATCGTGTCGGCATCGATAAAGAAATGATATTTGCCACGAGAGTTGTCCAGTCCGCAGCGTCGGGCATGTCCCGGGCTCTGCCGCTTCTCGGCGATACACCTTACTCCGAATGCCTCGTATACGCGTGCCGTGCCGTCATCCGAGTTGTTGTCCACACCTATTATCTCCAACGGATAGCCCGTCTGCATGTCACTCAGCGACCAAAGACAGGCCGAAAGGCGTGTCTCTTCGTTATGTGCTATTATCACAACAGACACCTGCGGGCTGTCGCTCTGCATCGCCGCAAGACGTCCGCGCGCACCGTCGATAACGTCGGCAGGCACCTCGGATAGCGGTCTGCCGTATACCGTAAGATATTTATCGTACCATGCCATAATGTCAAACAAGTCCTTTACGCCTGCCCAGCAGCCCCACCATCCATACGAAGAGAGGGGCCGGCAGTTTGCCCAATGAATATAAAAACAGATTTGCCGTCATCGCCTTGCGCAGTCGCAGGATTCGCCCAAACGTGAGCGGATGGCGCATGAAAGAGCGGAGTGCCGCCGAAGTGATGCGCGGATGTATCACATTACGGTTTTTCAGAACGTTGCAAACTATATAGAAATCGGTCATAACCACATTATAGCACCAGTTGCCGAGATACGGTTTGTCCCGCAGCCGCGGTGTCTGCTCTTTCAACCGGTCTATCGTGCGCACATTGTCAAGCACCTCAGTGCGGCTTATCCGCTCACGCTTCTGATAGTTGGACAGCGAATTCAGACGGCAGATATAATGGTATGTAACGTCCGGAAGCAGCACTGCCCGCGTCACATATGTCATCAGCGTATACGTGAAGACCATGTCCTCCCAGTATTTCGACTCAATGAATCGCAGTCCGTTGCGCCGCAACATGTCTACAGCAACCAGATAGTTCCATGCCGACGCCTGTATTCCGCCGTACTTTCTGAATGCAAATCCGGCCGGAATATCATCGCCAAACAACTCCATACGCGGATAACCGCAGACCTCGGAGCGGCGTTCCGTGCCATAGTCCTCAATCTTCTCGTATGAGCCGAACACGACTTCGGCATCGTGCTTCTTCATATTGTCATACAGCAGAGCTATGGTACCGGGCACTATCGTGTCGTCCGAATCCATGAAATAGAGATAGCGGCCGCGGGCTTCGTCTATGATACGGTTGCGGGCCGGACCGACTCCCATGTTGCGCGGCTGCGATACGATACGTATGCAGCTTCCACGCGGATGCGTGCTTTGCATCTGCCGGACAGTCTCCACCGAACCGTCCGTGCCGCAATCGTCGACAACAAGTATCTCGATGCTGCCGAATGTCTGGGTCAAAGCAGTCTCCAGCGTGCGGCCGATGAACCGCTCTGCATTGTAAAGAGGTATGCCTATGGTCACTTCATATTCCATGTCGATATCAGTGTTTTCCGTTCATAAGTGTATCGAAGAGCCGGCGCCACTTTGCGGCAATCTTCTCAATGTCGTATTCCGAGGCACTCCGGCGTGCTTCGGCAGCCATCCGTCCGCGCAGTTCCGCCGAGCCGGCCACCCCAATCAGGGCATCGGCAAGCGCATTGGTGTTGCCGTTTTCAACGAGCATGCCGTCGATGCCGTCGGAAATTATGGCCCCCGGTCCCCACGGACAATCAAACGCCACCACCGGCAGACCGCAGGCCATGGCTTCCAGAACAACCAGCCCGAATCCCTCGAAGCGCGAACTGAGCACGAAAACCGAGCTTCTGCGATATTCCGCCTCGACATCGGCAGTACGCCCGTTGAGGCGGCAACGGCTGCGGTCGATGCCCAACTCGTCTATCAGATGCTCGTATACAGTGCGGTCGCCATCACCGAAAACATCCAGCCGCCACCCTTCGCAGGCTTTCTCCACGGCCGCCCACGCCTGCAACAGCAGGTCGAACCCTTTCTCATGCGAGTAGCGCCCCACGGCAATGATACGCTTGTCCGCAAGCCGGCTCACGCCCGAAGGGCGGAAAGACAACGGATCTGGTATCACGTCTACGTTGTCCAGTTCGGTCCATGCCTGCCTGTCGGGCTCCGTCAGCACCACAAGTCTGCCCAGACACCGCAGATGCGACACGAGACTATGGCTCCACAACCGTGCGAAAACACGCTTCAACGGGTTTGTGTCAGAGGCATCGAAGTTGCGGTAGTTGGCCCTGTTGATATGCATCTCGCCTATCTTCACGCTGCCGTCAGGTATGGAATTGATAAAGTTTATCTCCCTACGGAGCAGGCTCACAGTAATATCGGGCCGCAGCCTCATCAGTTCGGCCGTCAGCTTGCGGCGGAACTCACGCTGCTTGCGCAGGTATACCGGTATCTTCTTCACAAACGAACAACTCCACAACTCCTCGAAACCGATGTCGAGATTCACCACTTTAACCTTGTCGGAAAGCGGATAGAACAACGGCTTGCCGCGACCCTCGGTCAGTATTATGGTTATGTCATAGCCGTAGTGCTCGGCAAAATAGCCGGCCTTGAGCGTCAGCACACGCTCCACACCGCCCGCCATATACAATGCGGGGGTGCAATATACTATCCGGTATCTTCCGTTTCCACTCTTCATAAACAAAATGGCAAAGCTGCAAAGACAGCCATAAACCGTGCCACAAACTTACGAAAAAAGTTTTGAATAATCAAAAGTTTTTCTTATTTTTGCACATAATATGAAACGAATATGCTTCTTGACAGACTCTGTATTTTCCTTTGGCGGGGTACAGCGGGTTACGTCCGTGATAGCGAAAGCCCTCTCCGACGACAACGATGTCACCATCGTGACATTCGACGCCCCTGCCGCCAAAGACCTGTCGATGTACAATCTCGGTGAGTCACCGATACACTTCCGCTTCTTCCGCTATCCCGAAGCGGGGACCGTCGAGACGCTTCTGTGCAAAGCCTGCAGCATGCTCTACCGCAAAGTGCTGCCGAAGACAAGCTTGACATCGCGCCTCTACGCCCTCAGTTCGTTCGTGCCGAGCCTTCGCAAGGCGCTTGCCGACGAGTTGCGGGGAGGCAGCTACGACGTCGTCATCGGCGTGCATGCCCCGCTGACCGTGCGGCTGGCCACCATAGGAAAGCGTCTGCCGGGGGTGAAGACCATCGGATGGATACACAATTCGCACGAGGCCCTGTTCTCCGCAAACTCGGCATATGCAGGGCCGGAACTGCGCAAGCATTTCGAGTATCAGTATCTGCGGCTTGACAGGGTGGTGATGCTATGCCGCTGCGACAGGGCGAAATACGGTGCCGACGTGCGCCGGCATGCCGACGTGATATACAATCCGCTCACACTTGTGCCGGGCAGACAGTCTGACAGAAGGAGCAAACGGTTTCTTGCCGTAGGGCGTTTCACCCCCGGGCACAAGGGGTTCGACCTGCTGCTCAGGGCTTTCAACATTTTCAAAGCCACCGAAAGCGAATGGTCGCTCGACATTGTCGGAGAGGGACCGGAGGAAAGTCTGTACAGAAAATACATCGCCGAACACCATATGGAGGGCAGGGTGAGGATACATCCGTTCACGAAAGACATACAGAAATATTATTCCGAAGCAGCCGTGTTTGTGCTCAGCTCGCGGTGGGAAGGCTTCGGGCTGGTGCTCGTGGAGGCCATGGCCCACGGCCTGCCCGTCATTTCATCGCGTCTGCCGTCGAGCCTTGAGGTGATGGGCGACTATGCCACATACTTCGACAACGGTGATGCTGACGCCCTGGCCGGATGTCTGCACGATGCGGCACAGTGGGAAGACCCCGACATAAAAGCTGCCGGAGCACAAGAGATAGTGGAACGCTACAAACCGGAAAACATCACACGAGAGTGGCAGAAACTTATAGACGGACTGTGAATATTGTTTACATGCGCCACAGGTCCGCGCTTGTCTGATTGCAATATGGGCAGTTTCACGCTCTGAAAGTGGCGGTTTCGGGCTCTGAAAGTGGCGGTTTCGGGCTCTGAAAGTGCCGCTTTCGCATTGCAAAACCGCCACTTTCAGAGCCCGAAACCACCGCTTTTGTAACACCATTGATTATCAATCACTTACAGACACAACCAAACCTGCCGTTCAGTATTTCATGACTTGACTGACAACAATTTCCATTTGATTTTTCCATGACAGATGAGCGACAGTGTCACGTATGTCACGAGGGCTTGCGTGATTGGAGTCTATAAAATCGAGTACAGCCCTTATGTCCACGGGAGATTCGTCGGCCGGTGCCTTCATTACATACGGCCGGCCGTCGAAATCGCTGTCCTGCTCGGAATATATGAATGGTATACCACGCGTGGCATACTCACGGTTCTTGAGTGTCTTGATGACTGTGATGCCGCTGCGGTGACGTCCAAGGCTACCGATGGCAAACGAACAACGGTTGAATACGTCGTCGAGTTCGCGGCCGTAAAGTTGTCCGTGAAATACGATGCGGCGGCCTATGTCATACTTTTCAATCAGTTCAGCAAATCCGGGAGCATGCACGGAGCTGTGCATCTCGCTCGGAGCCACGCCTCCCACAATGTGGAAAAACACGTCGCGGGGATTCTTCTCTGTGGCATAATACTCGCCGAGACCGGCTATCACCCGGTCGAAACCGTGCCAATAGTGCACTTCGGCCACTCCTATCAGATGGATTCCGCCGTCTTGCGGACACAAACAGTGAAGAGGAATGCTGTCAAAATCGACACCGTTGCTGATGTTGACAGTGCGCTGTCCGAATATCTCCGTTGCATCGGAGAACGTAACCATGGCACTCATGCGGGCGGCGAGAGAGCGGCGGAATATGCGGTCGACGAAGAGCCCGAGGCGTGCCGTGAACGGAAAACCGACAAACTCGCCGTCGTACGGATATGTGGGAATCTCGGTGACAGCGCGTATCCCCGACCGGCGCAGACGGCCGAACAGGCGTATCAGCCATGGATTGGCATTCATGAAACTGCGGGTATATACGAAGTCGACAGCGTTGTCCTTGCAATACTTGTATATACATCCGTAGCCGACACGGCTGCGCAGAGCGGCCATGCGGCCCTTGCCGTAGTCTGCTATCACGTCGTCACCGACATAGCGGCAGCGGTGGCCCGACGAAGAGAAGGTGTAATAGCACACCCGGACATCATGTCCGTTCTGACGGAGTCCCTTCACCTGACAATTTATTTTCTTGCTTATTCCGCTCGCTTCCGAAAAGCCGTGATACACGAGGAAGAGTATTCTCATTTTGATTATGATTCGTTTGATACATTCTATGCAACCATGTCTGAACACCAAAGGTGGCCCGGATTACGGAAACATATGTATCGTCTTTCGTGCAAATATATTACAAAAATTTGGAATACCGGCTTTTTATCCGTATTTTTGTAGCAACAATTCTTACGTAATGGACAAAGAGAACATCAGAGAGAGCCTTAAATCAAGCCCCAGACTGAAAAAACTGTTGGACCGGCTGATAATGAATCCCGTGCAGACCCGCCCGCGATGGTATGTCCGCATGCTCGCACCGCTGTATCAGAAGCGCGGACACGGATCCGTGATTCACGGCAGCGTACGCATGGACACACCGCCATACCGCCGCTTCGCCATAGGGCGCCGGAGCGTGGTGGAGTCGTTCTGCTGCATCAACAATGCCGTGGGCGACGTCACCATAGGCGACCATACACGCATCGGACTGCACTCTACCGTGATAGGTCCGGTGCGGATAGGCAACCATGTCCACCTGGCCCAGGGCATCACCGTGAGCGCCCTCAACCACAACTTTGCCGACCCGCTACGCAGAATAGACGAACAGGGCGTGACGACACGGCCTATTGTCATTGAAGACGACGTGTGGATAGGAGCCAACTCCGTCGTACTGCCGGGCGTGAGGATAGGCCGCCACTCCGTCGTGGCAGCGGGAGCGGTGGTGACATGTGACGTGCCGGCCGGTTCGCTCGTGGCCGGTGTTCCGGCTGTGGTGAAGAAACGGATATAAAACAATCTGCAATCATGAGAATAGGAATAGAGGCGCAGCGCATCTTCCGCAAAAACAAGCACGGAATGGACTACGTGGTTCTGCAGGAGATAAGGGAGCTGCAAAGGATGGATACGGACAACGAATATTTCGTATACGTAAAGCCCGGTGAGGACATATGCCTGGAAAGTTCGGCAAACGTGCATGTAGTGGAACTGCGATGTCCCTCGTATCCACTGTGGGAACAGTATGCGCTGCCGCGTGCGGCAAGGCGCGACAGGGTTGACATGCTGCACTGCACGAGCAACACGGCTCCCGTATGGTGCGGCGGCATACCGCTGGTGCTCACCCTGCACGACATCATCTTTCTCGAACCGAGGGACAAACACAACAAGTCTCTATACCAGAACTTGGGGCGGATATACCGGAGGATGGTGGTGCCGAAGGTCATAGGAAAGTGCCGCAGGATAATAACCGTATCGAATTTTGAACTGGACAACATCGTAGGAAGACTGAAACTGCCACGCGACCGCATGGCAATGATATACAACGGATACAACGATTGGTTCCGGCCGGTGAAGGACACGGCCGGTGTATACCGCAAGTATATCGGTGAACGGGGCTATTTCTTCTTTCTCGGCAACACCGACCCGAAAAAGAACACGGCACGCACCATCATGGCATATGCCGGATATCTGGAGAGGTCGGACGTGAAACGGAAACTGCTCGTGGCCGACCTGAAGCAGGAATCCATCGATGCCATACTGAGAGACAACGGCATTGAGCATATCAGAGAATATGTAGTGCCGTCGGGGTATATCGTCAACAGCGACCTGCCCTACATTTACAACGACGCTTTCGCATTCCTCTACACCTCGCTGCGCGAGAGTTTCGGCATACCGCTGCTCGAGGCCATGGCCTGCGGAACGCCCGTGGTGACAAGCGACACATCGTCCATGCCGGAAATAGCAGGCCCCGATGCGGCGCTGACAAGCCCGGAAAGAGCCGGTGACATCACCGAAATGATGCTGCGGCTGGAGAACGATCACGATTTCCGAGAACGGCAGATAAATATAGGATTGGAGCGTGTGAAAATGTTCTCCTGGCGGAAAACGGCCGAAGAACTACTAAGACTTTACAAAGATGTGTACATGGAAACAAGCGGGCACAAGCCTCACTGACCACAGAAACGGAACGGAATCATGACGGCAATGAATCTGTTGACGGACAGACCAAATGGAAACCTAAGCAAACAAATCGAGGGAAAGGTCCTGACGGGGCTTTTCCTCTTCTATTTCTTCTTTCTTCTCGTCCTTGAAATCAAGCATCAACTGGCGTGCGTCAGCCGAACCGCCGGTATTCAGACGATAGTATCCGCGACGCCCCGTGCTCTCTATCAGTGGCTGGGGAGACCGTGAGTTGCGGGCAATATACAGACGGACATAACTGTAAACCTCAGCCATGTCGAGCGTGAAGAACAGGCTGCAATTCATGTTGTAGACATGCTTGGCCAACATCTGCACGCTGATGCCGCCATCCCCCACATCGGAGAGAATCTTGAGTATCTGCTTGTCGTATTCCATAAAGACCGGTCATATATCAATTAAAACATCGTATGTATGATACGGAAGATGAAAAAGGCCGGTAATGCTCCCCAGCTTTACCGACCTTATTCATGTATTTACATTCAAAAATTTAAGCCAATGTTATCTTGTCTTCCGCCTGAATGATCTTTCCTTCCTTGAAGAGCCAGCCCATACCGAGCAATGTCTCTTCCTCGCTGATACCCGCCGCCTGTGCAATCTCTGCCAAAGCCATCGGATGTTCCGCAGCGGCCAATGCCTGATAAACGTCTCCTGCCTTAAAGCCTACATTCTCTGCATTGAACACGATAGTCACTTTCTTTGGTGATGCAGTCTTCTTCACAGCTGTCTTTTTTGTACTGGTTGTCTTTGCAGCCGTCTCTTTCTTTACAGTTTTCTTTTCTGCCATAACATTATAAAAAATAATTTTATAGAACGGTCTTGTACCATTCTTTTATCATTTCGCTTGCAAAAGTAAACATTTTTATACCAATTGCAAAATTTATTATGCACAAAACAGCATGTTTTAAACCGCAGAAACAGACTTCATGCATTATTCTTGACATATATCAATGCGCAACTGCAATTCGTCAAGCTGTTTGGGATCGAGTTCACCCGGAGCATCAAGCATCACATCGCGCCCGCTGTTGTTCTTCGGGAACGCAATGCAGTCGCGTATAGAATCCAGTCCGGCAAAGATGCTGACAAAGCGGTCGAGACCGAAAGCGAGACCGGCATGAGGCGGTGCGCCATACTTGAATGCATTGATAAGGAAGCCGAACTGGGCCATGGCACGCTCCGGGGTGAAACCGAGTATACGGAACATCTTCTCCTGAAGTTTGCCATCGTGTATACGAAGACTGCCGCCTCCTACTTCTATACCGTTGCAAACGAAGTCGTAAGCCTTGGCACGCACCTGCTCAGGATGCTCGTCGAGCAATGGAATGTCGTCAGGGTTCGGCATGGTGAACGGATGGTGTGTAGCCATGAGACGCTGCTCCTCATCACTCCACTCAAACAGCGGGAAGTCGACAATCCACAGACACTCGAACTTGTCCTTGCTGCGCAGACCGAGGCGGTCGCCCATCTCCAGACGCAAAGTGCACAGTTGTGTACGTGTCTTGTTGGCCTTGTCACCGCTCAGTATCAGAACGAGGTCGCCGTCATTGGCGCCCATCTTGGCTTTCAGTTGCTGCCATACCTCGGGTGCATAGAACTTGTCTATGCTTGACTTTACGGTGCCGTCTTCGTTGAATTTCACGTAAACGAGTCCCTTGGCACCTACTTGCGGACGTTTCACAAAATCGGTAAGCTGGTCAAGCTGCTTACGGGTGTATCCGGCACATCCCGGCACACAGATACCGCCGATATACTCTGCACTGTCAAAGACGGGGAATGTGCCGGTACCCTTCAGCACATCCATCAACTCGACAAACTCCATGCCGAAACGCAAGTCGGGCTTGTCGCTGCCGAAACGACGCATTGCCTCGTGCCATGTCATCTGCTGCAAACGTGCCGGAAGTTCGACGTCGAGAACTTCCTTAAACAGATGGCGGGCCATGTCTTCAAACAGATTGATTACATCGTCCTGCTCGACAAAACTCATCTCACAGTCTATCTGAGTGAACTCAGGCTGGCGGTCGGCACGCAAATCCTCATCGCGGAAACACTTGGCAATCTGGAAATAACGGTCGAAACCGCTCACCATGAGCAACTGCTTGAGTGTCTGCGGACTTTGCGGCAACGCATAGAACTGGCCGGGATTCATTCTCGAAGGTACGACAAAGTCGCGGGCACCCTCAGGAGTAGACCCGATGAGAATAGGAGTCTCCACTTCTATGAACTGATGGGAATCGAGGAAGTTACGGATAAGGATGGTCATGCGGTGACGAAGCTCGAGATTGCGGCGCACGGGCGTACGGCGCAAATCGAGATAGCGGTATTTCATTCGTATGTCGTCGCCCCCGTCGGTATTGTCTTCGATGGTAAACGGCGGTGTGATGCTCTCGCTCAGCACATTGAGCCCGCTCACGATTATCTCTATGTCACCTGTGGCTATGTTCTTGTTCTTGCTTTCACGCTCGCTGACAGTCCCAACGGCCTGAATACAGAACTCACGTCCGAGTTTGTTGGCACGGTCGCAAAGCTCTTTGTCCAAAGTCTCGTTAAAAACCAATTGCGTGATTCCATAACGGTCGCGCAGGTCGACAAACGTCATGCCGCCCATCTTACGGCTGCGCTGGACCCATCCGGCAAGCGTAACCACGCTGCCCGTATCGGAGAGACGAAGCTCTCCACAAGTCTTTGATCTATACATAATTATTATATATGATGTTCTTATCTGGTGTGCAAAAGTATACAAAAATGCGGAGATTAACAAATTTTTTCCGTATCTTTGTGCCGACAATAACCAATTTACTAAAATGAAAAAACTTATCACTCTATTTGCTGTCACGGCGATATCGTTATCCGCTGTGGCACAAAATGCAAAACAGACGGAAGTGCTGAACGTGGCGCGGAATGCAAACGACTACTTTATGGCGAAGTATAAAGACCCGACGGAGCCAACCAACGTGAAACGAATACGTCCCAGCAGCCTGTGGACACGTGCCGTATACTATGAGGGACTGATGGCTCTATACGGCATTGACAAACAGCAACGCTACATTGACTATACGGACACATGGGCCAACTTTCACCAATGGACACCGCGCAACGGCATCAAGACACGCGATGCCGACGACCAGTGTTGCGGACAGACATACCTCGAGCGCTTTGTAATGACAGGCGACTCTACCATGTTGCGCCCTATACGTGAGAACCTGCAGGGACAGATGGCCGAAACAAAGATAGGCTACTGGACATGGATTGACGCCATACAGATGGCCATGCCTATATATGCACAGATGTACAAGATAACGGGCGACCGCTCATACATCGAGCACGGCATGAAGATGTACCGTTGGAGCCGCAACGAATGCGGAGGCGGACTGTTCAACGAGAAGGACGGACTGTGGTGGCGTGATGCCGACTATGTGCCGCCCTACAAGGAGAAAGACGGAAAGGACTGCTACTGGTCGCGCGGCAACGGATGGGTGCTGGCGGCACTCGTGCGTGTGATGGACCAGCTCTCGCCCAAGGACAAGATATATAAAGAGGTGAAAAAAGACTTCATTATGATGTGCGACGGACTTTCCAAGTGCCAGCGTGAAGACGGATTCTGGAACGTGAGTCTCGTATCGCCCGTCACATACGGAGGCAAAGAGACAACCGGCACTGCCCTCTTCCTTTACGGCATAAGCTGGGGATTGCAGAAGGGATATCTTAAAGAAAAGGTGTACCGTCCGATAGCAGACAAGGCATGGGAGGCCATGGTAAAGGATGCTGTGCACAAGGACGGATTCCTCGGCTACGTACAGGGAACCGGCAAAGACCCGTCAGCCGGACAACCTGTTACATACGACAAGGTCCCCGACTTCGACGACTACGGTGTGGGATGCTTTCTTCTCGGTGCCGTGGAGTACTATAAATTGCTTGGCAAATAGAAAGGGAAAAAGGATATACCATCAGCCATACCCACTTCTACAGAAGTCAATGTACTGACGGTTTAAGCACCAAAGAGGCTGTGTCTGAATTAAATTCATCAGACACAGCCTTGTTTGTATGCCAGCACAGCCGGCTCCATTTCACATTATATTGTACTTTAGATATGCTTTTCTTTGTTAATTATTACAAAATAAGTGCCATGATACATACAACTATAAGAAAAATAGGGTACTTTTGCGACAATTTAATTAATATTTATTCTATTATGAAAAAGATTATATTGATGACATTGATGTTCGTATGCGGCATAATGCTCGCTACGGCACAGACTGCCAACGGGGGTAAACAGGCAGAAATAAAGTTCGACAAGACTACTCATAACTTCGGAAAATTCTCCGAATCAGCACCAAAAGTATCGTGCACATTCACATTCACAAATGTGGGCGATGCACCGCTGATAATCAATCAGGCTGTGGCAAGCTGCGGATGCACTGCCACTGAATATACCAAAACACCGGTAAAACCGGGCGAGAAAGGCGAACTGAAAATAACATATAATGGCGAAGGCAAATTTCCCGGACACTTCAAGAAATCAATCACCGTACGTACAAACGGCAAAGTGGAAATGACACGCCTATATGTAGAAGGTGATATGGAAGAAGTGAAAAAATAAAAAGCGACTCTGCAACCACAGAAATTAACACAACCGGCCGTCGGAAAAAATTCCTGACGGCCGGTTGTGCGTTCATATAATGTAATAAAGAAAGGAAAAGCAGAGTTCCACAATCGTACAGATGATATGGAATGGCGCCAACATTGTCAGAACTGATAGGAAAGACCGAGCGAACAGTATTCCTTAAACTGCCAATAATTCCAGTCCTCATCACGTTTTCTTGAGTCGTCCAAACGGGGATATATGAAAATATTGGTACTGATATACTTGCTTACATTCATCGTTATCGTATTCTCCCACTCCACCAAAGCACGCTCGTAAGTGGTATATCCGTACAGACGGGTCTGCCATCTTATCTGGTCTGTAATTTTCCATGTAAGCGAAGTTGTCAGCTGCGAACCGAAATCCTCCAATGTATGATGATTACCCCGGACACCATGACTCTTTGCCAAACGTTTGCGGTCTACATAGCGAAAGTTGAACGAAAGGAATGAAAGGTTGACACTGCCGGTAAGCCGCTTGTTGAGCGCCTCTACGGAATAGTCCATACCGAGACCGAGGTTGAGGTTAAACGGTGACATGAAATCCGAATACACTTTCTTGTCATTGCTCTTCAATCCCGTAGTAAACTGTGTGTAGGCAAGCACCTGCAACGTGTAATACCATCGCTTGGTGGCCTGTAAACCGAGTTTACCGGTATATCGTATCATATCGTTATTGGTTTTGAACTTATGCAACGTATCCGACTTTGAAGTCTGGAATCCGAGCTTCATTTCGAGTTTATTCTCAAATTTCAGACGTTTCTTATTATTATAATTGGCCGTAAGTGTAAGTCCGGCCACCATAGAGTAGTTGCTCTCGCCACCCTTATGCCAGTTTTCCGAAATAAAGTTCTGCATGAACTGCATGTTTCCATCGCCGCCGAATGTCCAAAAATTAGGCCGCTTCACCATAACCTCAACCGGCACATATACCGGTTCGTCAGGCACTGAACCCACTTTATCGATAAATTCGATATTGTGATGCACAGGCTCTTTAATGTCGTTACGTATCGTTCCCACTTTCTTAAGCCTGCTCTCGGTATTGGCTACAAGATCCGGCCTGTTGAGATATATGTGCAACATGGTAGCGTCAACCGCATCTACCACTTTGTCGACTACAGTACGAGGAGCATACTCCAACACGCGGCTTGCCGGTGAATGATAGAAAGTGAGCGGAGCAAAAAGCCGGTAATGACGTCCGTCGGGATGAATCTGACCATAGAACGATTCCATCTCTATTACCGAGTCTATACGCTCCATGCACGCCACAAGCGAGTCCATATAAGCCTTGACTATCAGCGAAGTATCGGTTTTCACCGGTCTTATCGTTCCGTATTGGCCACGCCTTTGAGCTACGCCAGCCATAGCGACCTGCATCAATACCATCAATACGTATATATGTTTGGGATTCATTCTTATACAATCTGTTTATGTTGCAAAGATACGGATTATTATTTAATTTTAATAATGCTATGCCACTCAATATTAATTCTCATCTAAATCTTTGTGCGATTCAACTTTTTTTTAGTAATTTTGCACCTTGTATAATATCTAAGGTATTAGGAAATAAATCATAAAAATCATATTAATTGTGGCAGAAACAAAATATATCTTCGTCACCGGCGGTGTTGTTTCATCGCTTGGCAAAGGCATTATTTCGTCCTCAATAGGAAAGTTGCTTCAGGCAAGGGGATATAACATCACCATTCAGAAGTTTGACCCTTACATCAACATCGACCCGGGAACACTCAACCCATACGAGCACGGTGAATGCTACGTTACGGTGGACGGCATGGAGACCGACCTCGACCTCGGTCATTACGAGCGCTTCACCGGCATACAGACCACCAAGGCCAACTCGCTCACCACGGGACGCATCTACAAAGCTGTAATAGACAAGGAGCGCCGCGGCGATTATCTGGGCAAGACAATACAAGTGGTACCACACATTACAAATGAAATAAAACGCAACGTGAAGATGCTCGGCGAGAAGTATCACTACGACTTCGTCATAACCGAAATCGGCGGAACCATCGGTGACATCGAAAGCATGCCGTACCTTGAGGCCATACGTCAGATGAAATGGGAAATGGGATGCAACGCCGTGTGCGTTCATCTTACATACGTACCCTATCTGAAAGCAGCCGGCGAACTGAAGACCAAACCGACACAGCACTCCGTAAAGGAACTGCAGAGCATGGGAATACAACCTGACGTGCTGGTATTGCGTACAGAAAAACATCTCAATAACGACATATTGAAAAAAGTGGCTTCGTTCTGCAACGTCGACATGGACTGCGTGGTACAGAGCGAAGACCTGCCGTCGATATATGAAGTACCCGTGAACATGCAGAAACAGGGACTCGACACAGCCATAATGCGCAAACTGCAAATGGAAATAGGCGATATGCCTACACTCGGTCCGTGGCGCAACTTCCTCGAACGGCGCAACAACGCCACAAAAGAGATACGCATAGGACTGGTCGGAAAATACGATCTGCAAGACGCATACAAGAGTATCCGCGAAAGTCTCACACAAGCCGGAATATACAACGACCACAAGACGATACTTACCTTTATCAACTCTGAAAATCTTACCGAAGACAATGTAGCCGAAAAACTTTCCGGGCAGGACGGCATCATGATTTGTCCGGGATTCGGACAACGCGGCATCGAAGGCAAGATTGTGGCAGCCCACTACACACGCACACACGACATCCCCACATTCGGCATATGTCTCGGCATGCAGATGATGGTAATAGAGTTTGCACGCAACGTACTTGGCTATTCAGACGCCAACAGCCGCGAAATGAACGAAAAGACACCGCACAATGTCATAGACATAATGGAGGAACAGAAAAACATCACCAACATGGGCGGAACGATGCGTTTGGGAGCATACGAGTGTGTGCTCAGACAAGGCTCACGCGTATTGGACATTTATAAAAAAGAACATATACAGGAACGCCACCGCCACCGTTACGAATTCAACAACGACTATCTGACGGAGTACGAGCGCAACGGCATGCTATGTACGGGACGAAACCCTGAGAGCAACCTTGTTGAGATTGTCGAGATACCGGGACTGAAATGGTATATAGGAACGCAATTCCACCCGGAATATCAAAGCACCGTACTCAACCCTCACCCCCTATTTGTAGATTTTATAAGAACAGCCATCAAAAACAAAAAAGATGAATAAGAACAACATTATCGGATTCATTCTGATACTCGCCGTACTTGGTGTGTTCAGTTGGTACAACCAGCCTACACAAGAACAGATTGAAGCACAACGCAAACAGGACTCTATAGCCACAGTACTGAAAGAGAAAGCCGACAAGGACAAGAAAATAGCAGAGATAACGAAGAAAGCACAGGCTTTGGCTGCCGCGCAAGGCGACACCACAGCGCTGTTTTACCCGTCGATGAACGGTGTAAACAAGCAGGTTGTACTGAAGAACGAGAAAGTGGAGCTGACCCTCGACACCAAAGGCGGCATAGTAAAGAAAGCCAAGATACTCAACTTCACAGACCGCAACGGTGCCAAAGACGTGACACTGTTCGAAGGCAATGACCAAAACCTGAACTTCATGCTTGCGGGCAAAAACACCAACATCATAACTTCCGATTTGTATTTCACACCATCGGGGCAAACTGACTCTACAGTCACAATGACCGCAAAAGCCGGCAACGGCGGCGCGCTGATTCTCGAATACAGACTGGGACGCGACTATCTGATGCACATTTCGCTACGTGCCGAAGGACTTTCCGGAGTGTTCGCACCCAACTATCGCGAAGTAGACATCGAATGGAACGAGAACTGCCGACAACAGGAGAAAGGTTTCACGTTTGAAAACCGATACGCTACACTGACATACAAGGAGAAAGACGGTGGAACGGACAATCTGAGCGAGACTTCGGAGAAGACCGACGAAAAGATAGAGGAAGCTCTTGACTGGGTAGCTTTCAAGAATCAGTTCTTCAGCGCCGTCCTTATATCGAAGGACGGCATTGCAGCCAACTCGCTAATGACAAGCATACCACAGGAGAAAGGCTCTGGATATCTGAAACACTACGAAGCCAAGATGAAGACCGCTTTCGATCCGTCGGGAGCCAAACCCACAGAATTTGAAATGTTCATAGGCCCTAACGATTTCCGCCTGCTCAGTGACATCGAAGATGAAAGTGCTTTCGGCAAGGAACTCGAACTGCAGCAGCTTGTATATCTCGGATGGCCTCTCTTCCGAATAATCAACCGATGGTTTACGCTTTACGTATTCGACTGGCTTACAGGATTTGGCCTAAACATGGGTATTGTCCTCATCCTCATAACGCTGCTACTCAAAGTCATCACATTCCCTATGGTGAAGAAGAGCTACATGAGTTCGGCCAAAATGCGTGTGCTGAGACCGAAACTCGAAGAGGCTACCAAGCAATATGACAAGCCCGAAGACCAGATGCAGAAACAGCAGGCCATGATGGCACTCTACTCCAAATATGGCGTAAGCCCTCTGTCGGGATGTCTGCCTATGCTGATACAGATGCCTATCTGGATTGCCATGTTCAACTTCGTGCCCAACGCCATACAGTTACGTGGAGAGAGTTTCCTGTGGATAAGCGACTTGTCCACATACGACCCGATATGGGAATGGAATACCAACCTGTGGCTCATCGGAGACCATCTGAGCCTCACATGTATACTCTTCTGCGTGGCCAACGTACTTTATTCGATTATGAGCATGCGTCAGCAACGCGACCAGATGGTCGGGCAACAGGCCGAACAGATGAAAATGATGCAATGGATGATGTATCTCATGCCGGTAATGTTCTTCTTCATGTTCAACGACTACTCTGCCGGCCTCAACTTCTACTACTTCATATCACTCTTCTTCAGTGCCGCCATCATGTGGACGCTCCGCAAGACTACCGACGATGCCAAACTTCTCTCTATTCTTGAGGCACGCTACAAGGAAAACGAGAAGAACCCGAAGAAGACGAGCGGTCTTGCCGCACGCCTTGAAGCCATGCAGAAACAGGCTGCCGAAATACAAAGGCAACAACGCGAAATGCAGAACAAACGTAAATGATACCCGTCCGGACAAAGCACCGAGAAAGCCCGAGCAAAAAATGAAATATCCTCAATAGATATGCAGAGACGCAAAAGCTCAAAGAATGTCATTCACCGCACACATCCATACAACGGTAATATATCCTTTGAGCATTTGCGTCTCTGTGCTTTAAAAGAAACCTAATATTACACTGACATATGAAAACATATCAAATAATCGTTGCCGCTGCAATAGCACTTTTCCCGCACACCGGCAACATCAAAGCACAGAACACAGTGAACATCGGTAAAAGCAATATCATACTGAACAGCCGTATGATGACCCCCGAAGCGATGTGGGCCATGGGGCGGATAGCATCGGCCGAAGCCTCAGCTGACGGCAAAAAGATTGTATATCAGGTAGGATACTACAGCGTCAAGGAGAACAAGAACAGGCAGGTGATATGCACTACCGACGCCGACGGCAAGAACAACCGCCAGCTCACCACCGGCACCCAAAGCGAAACTGACCCCACATGGACAAACGGACGCATAGCCTACCTGTCGGCCGGTGAGATATGGACAATGGAACATGACGGCACCGACCGACGCCGAATCAGCGACACGAAAGGGACCGTCGAAGCATTCAAATTCTCACCCGACGGCAAAAAGGTAATCATAGTGAAATCACTGCCATTCAACGACATCATAAAGAAGAATCCTGACGATCTTCCACTTGCTACGGGACGCCGTATCACCGACCTGATGTACCGTCATTGGGACCATTACGTGGAAAGTATCCAGCATCCTTTCATCGCTGACGTGAATACTGACGGAACCATCAGTTCGGTCATGACAGACATTCTCGACGGTGAGCCTTACGAATGTCCTATGGAGCCGTTTGGAGGAATCGAGCAACTGGCATGGAGCCCGTCTTCGAAGACCATAGCATACACATGCCGGAAAAAGACCGGACGCGACTATGCCATCTCCACCGACTCCGACATATACCTGTATAACGTGGACACCAAAGAGACACAGAATCTCTGCAAGGAAAAAGGATACACCCCCATCCCAGTATCCCCCACACATACCATGAAAGACCAGAAGGTAAACAGCGATGAGAATCTGAAGAACAATCCCGGCTACGACACAAACCCGCAATTCTCGCCCGACGGCAAGCACGTGGCATGGCTCAGCATGGCCCGCGACGGATATGAGGCCGACCGCAACCGCCTGTGCATATATACGTTTGAGAGCGGTGCTAAAGACTATGTGACAGAGTCGTTCGACTCTAACGTTGATGCTTTCTGTTGGAGTGCCGACTCGAAGACACTCTCATTCGTCGGTGTATGGCACGGTTGCATCAATGTGTATCAGACCAACATGAAAGGCGAAGTGAAACAGCTGACCAACGACTGGGCCGACTACATATCCATAGCCCCCGCCAACGACGGTAACAAACTGCTCGCCATGCGTCAGAGTCTGTCAGCCCCTACCGACATATACATCATCACGCCAGGCAAAGAAGTGAAGAAGACAAAGATAGAACAGGTGACGAAAGAAAACAAACACATACTCGACCAACTGACATTCGGAAAGGTACAACAACGATGGGTAAAGACCACCGACGGTAAGGACATGCTCTGCTGGATAATACTGCCGGCCGACTTCAACCCTGACAAGAAATACCCTACACTGCTTTTCTGCGAAGGCGGACCGCAAAGTCCCGTGAGCCAGTTCTGGAGCTACCGCTGGAACTTCCAGATAATGGCGGCCAACGGCTACGTTGTCATTGCCCCCAACCGCCACGGCCTCCCCGGCTTCGGCACCGAGTGGAACGAGCAAGTCAGCGGTGACTGGACCGGCCAGTGCATGGACGACTATATTTCTGCCATTGACGATGCCGCAAACAATCTGCCTTTCGTCGACCGCGAACGCCTCGGCGCCGTAGGAGCAAGTTTCGGAGGATTCAGCGTCTACTACCTCGCCGGACATCACGACAAACGCTTCAAGTGTTTCATAGCCCACGACGGTGCCTTCAACCTCGAATCAATGTACACCGACACAGAGGAAGCCTGGTTCAGCAACTGGGAGTATGAAGACGCCTATTGGAACAAGCCACTCACAGCAAACGCAAAGAAAACATACGATAACTCTCCACACAAGTTTGTTGACAGGTGGGACACTCCCATCCTCTGCATACACGGAGAAAAAGACTACCGCATCAATGCCAACCAAGGTTTCGGTGCTTTCAACGCCGCCCGAATGCGCGGCATTCCTGCCGAACTGCTCATCTTCCCCGACGAGAACCACTGGGTGCTCAAACCTCAGAACGGAATTCTCTGGCAACGCACATTCTTCGGATGGCTCGACCGATGGTTGAAGAAGTAAGTCTGAAGAAACAAGACGCTCAAATAAGCAATCTGCAAGACGAAACAGAAAAACAAACGTGAACGTTTAAACAATAAAATAAAACAAGAATATGACAGAAACAATTCAGAAAAGAATCAATGATTCTAAAGCCATGAGATGGACGGCCCTTATCCTTATAGCCTTGATGATGTTCTTCGGCTATATGTTTGTAGACGTTATGTCGCCCCTCCAGTCACTCGTGGAGCAGGAGCGCGGCTGGAGTCCGAGCGTATTCGGAACATACGCCGCCAGTGAGTATCTGCTCAACGTGTTCGGCTTCCTCATCATTGCCGGAGTCATCCTCGACAAGTGCGGCATCCGCTTCACCGGCGAGCTGTCGGCTTCGATGATGTTCATCGGCGCCGCCATCAAGTTCTACGCCGTTAGCGATTGGTTCCCCGGTACCGGTCTTGCCACATGGCTCGACTCATGGTGGATAACAATGCCCGCAAGCGCCAAGCTGGCTTCGTTCGGCTTCATGATATTCGGTTGCGGCTGCGAGATGGCCGGCACCACCGTATCAAAAGCCATTGCCAAGTGGTTCAAGGGCAAGGAGATGGCCCTCGCCATGGGTCTTGAAATGGCCATTGCCCGCGTCGGTGTGTTCGCCATCTTCTCAATTTCGCCGATACTGGCCGAGAAGATGGGTTCGATAGCCGCACCGGTAGGCTTCTGCACCGCCCTCGTGTTCATCGGTCTCATCACCTATACCGTCTTCACATTCATGGACCGCAAGCTCGACGCACAGCTCGGAGCCGACGGCAGCAATGAGACAAGCGACGAAGAGTTTAAGGTGGCCGACCTCAAGAACATCCTCACCAGCCAGATTTTCTGGGTGGTAGCACTGCTCTGCGTGCTCTACTACTCGGCCATCTTCCCCTTTCAGCGTTACGGTGCCAATATGTTGCAGTGCAACCTTGACGGTATCTCACCCGCCGCTGCCTCCAACATCTTCCGTTGGTTCCCCATCGGTGCCGCCGTTATCACGCCGTTCCTCGGCTCGTTCCTCGACCACAAGGGTAAGGGCGCCACAATGCTCATGTGGGGTGCCATCCTGCTGATAGCCTGCCACCTCATATTCGCCTTTGTGCTGCCGGCCACCCACAGCCACGTCATCGCCTACTCTACCATCGTACTGCTCGGCATTTCGTTTGCCCTCGTACCCGCAGCGCTGTGGCCCAGCGTGCCCAAGATTATCGATGAGAAAGTGCTCGGCAGCGCCTACTGCCTCATTTTCTGGGTGCAGAACATCGGTCTTTGCTTCGTGCCGATGCTGATAGGTAGCGTGCTCGCCAGCTCAAACGCCAACAACCCCGCCGTAATTGCAGCCAAGGAGGCCGGCGACGAGTTCATTCCCTACAACTACACCATGCCGCTCGTCATCTTCGCATGCTTCGGTGTGGCCGCTCTCATACTGGCTATCTACCTGAAAGCCATCGACCGCAAGAACCACTTCGGTCTGGAGGAGCCCAATATCAAGGCATAAGATAAGAATCAGTTCTTATAACTTGTAGGGACTGTGGTAAAATTAAAAACTTGAACTTGTAGGGACATATTCTTGTATTTGTCCGTTCGCAATATATTTGGCGGACAAATACAAGAAGTCCCTACTATTTTTAATCCATATCGTGCTTACAGCCGCTTTTATCCCGAATCAGGATATAACAGATAAAAGCGCATCACGCATCTACACCCTTCACAACCCGATTTTCACCACCAGAGGCAGATGGTCGCTCGTGCCATCGGGCGAAAAGCGATAGCCGGTATATGAGCGGAAAGGCTTGAACCCGCCATATTTCTTGTCCTCTTCAAGCAGAAACGGAGCATCGTTGACAAACGCCGAACACACCCGCTCCGCCAGATTGCGGCTCATAAGAACATGGTCGAGACTGCCCCAACGGCCCTTATAGCGATACGTACCCTTGGCCACACCGTTGCGGCCGCGCGATGAACGGGTGACATCGACAACGCCGCGAGACGTGATAAAGCCGATGGCTGCGTCACCGGAATAGTCGTTGAAGTCGCCCGCAATGATAATCACCGCGTCGGGTGACACCGCCCGCACCGAATCGACGGCCGCGCACAGCCTGCCCGCCACAGCCATACGAAACGGACGCGAATGCTTCTCACCTCCATAACGACTCGGCGCGTGCACCACAAACACATGCAGCGTATCGTCCGTAACGGTGCGTCCCGACACATACAGAATGTCGCGTGTGGGTCTCATACCCGCAACCGGATCTACCCTGAGCGGATAATGACGTATCGGTGAGAACGAAAAAGGAGAATACATCAAGGCCACATCTATGCCACGCATGTCGGGCGAATCTGTCATAATATATCTGTAACGCGCCGTACGCAACAAAGAACGTTGTGTGAGATCGGACATCACGCTGTCGTTCTCCACCTCACAAAGCGCTATCAGGTCGGGCAGACGGTAATCGCCTCCATAGGCAATATCATCGAAACCACCGCCACTGACATTACCGGCACTACTGATATAACGGTCGTCTACCGGTATGCCGCACGAAACAATCGCCCGGGAAATATTGTTCAGTTTGCGCCAATACTTCCACGGCGTCCAGTGCCGCCCGGAATCGGGCAGATATTCCACATCGTTTTTCAGACTGTCATGGCGGCAGTCAAACATATTCTCGCAGTTCAACTCCACGAAAGTGAGATATGAAGACAGCAGCAGACTGAGAAACATTGCTAAATCAAAACTTAAAAGTGAAGAATTAAAAACTGAAAATGAGAAATTGAAGATTGACAGTCCTGCATCAAGAATACACCGTCAATAAAGCAACAAAGATAATTGTAAACGCCACCAACTTACAGGGACATATTTTTGCATTTGTCGGTAATAAAATTATATAATACGGACAAATACAAAAAATGTCCCTACAAGCAGACGTTATATTATCAGCAAACCTTCTCCAGACGTTTCATCATGGCAAACATGAAGATGGCGGCAACGATACATACAGTCATGAACACTGCCCAACATACCCACAGAGCGACCGGTCCCCACAACAATCCTCCGACAGTCACAAGCTGATTGCCCAAGGCTGTAGCGACAAACCATCCGCCCATCATCATTCCTTTATACTTAGGGGGAGCAATCTTTGTAACAAACGATATGCCCATAGGAGAAATGAACAGTTCGGCGAAAGTAAGTATCAGGTAAGTGCCAATCAACAGATTAGGCGTGACATCGGCAACATGCACAGCGACCGGCTTGCCGTCGGGACCCGCCTCTGTGGCAGGAGCAGGCAGTCCTAACGAGAAGAATACCAGCAGAGCAAAGGCAGAAGCCGCTATAACCATACCGTAAGCAATCTTACGTGGAGTTGAAGGCTCTTTGCCTTTAGCGGCAAGTGCACCGAATATGGCCATAAATACCGGTGTAAGAGCTATCACATAGAACGGATTGAACTGTTGGTATATAGGAGCAGAAACATTGACCGTACCGGCAAGTTGCTGATACTTCCATACAAGAATGCCAACTGCAACAACAATCACTGCGGCAGAAATGCCTTTTGCCTTTGATGTCTTGCTCTGGAAAAGAGAGAATCCTCCATACACAATAAAGATGACAAGCACAAGATTCCATACATCGAAAGCCATGGCTTGAACACCCTCGGACGTTGTAGCAGTGAATTCATCAGCAAAGAACGTCAGTGTAAGACCGTTCTGATGGAAAGCCATCCAAAAGAAAATTACCACGGCAAACACAAGGCACAGAGCTACAATGCGCTGTTTTGTCTCTGCCGGAGAAAGCTCTTCAACAGTCGTTTCGCCTTCTTTGCTTACAGCCCGTCCAGCTCCTTCAGCATGCTTGAACATGCCTCGGCAAACATAATATATGACCATCGACAAAATTAATGAGGCACAAGCTACAGCAAACGAGAAATGATAAGCATCGTTGGACGAATAGCCCAGCGAGACTTCGGCATACTCCTTTATCTTGACCGCCATTGTGGGAGCAAACATCGCACCGATATTGATGGCCATATAGAACAGCGAGAAGCCGGAATCACGCTTTACCGAATATCGCGGATCGTCATACAGATTGCCCACCATCACCTGCAGGTTGCCCTTGAACAGACCGGTACCGAACCCTATGAGCAACAGCGAGGCTATCATAACAGCCAGCGCTACGGTGTCGCCTCCGAGTGGAACTGAAAGCAGCAGATAGCCGGCAAACATTACTATAATTCCGGTGGTTACCATCTTTCCAAAGCCGAACTTGTCGGCCAGCATACCACCGAAAAGCGGGAAGAAATAGACAGTCATCAGAAAGGCACCATATATATAACTGGCTGCCTCTGCTGACAAACCGAAGTTGGCTCGCAGAAACAATGCGAATACGGCAAGCATCGTATAATATCCGAATCGCTCACCGGTGTTGGCCAATGCCAACGCGTAAAGACCTTTAGGTTGTCCTTCAAACATAATTATTTAATTTTAGGGTTATTAGTCCGTGATATGTCAAAAAGATAAGTCAGCTTGACGACGATATTGTTAAGATTGCTTCGCCCGAAGTAATCGCGCTTCGAATTGTTGAATATGTCCCCAAGCCCGTAATAATAGCGTCCTTCGATGATGAAATGCCCCACCTTGGGATGGGAGTACTCCAGTCCGAGACCGCCTACAATACCGTAGTCAAACTTGCGCTGTATTGGCAGAGAGTCCTGTGTGGCGTCGCGCTGCACCCCTATACGGTCGGCGGTGTTCCGCTTGTCCCAGTCAAAGTTTGCCTTTGCCTTGTCGCTCATGAACAGTCCAAGCTGCGGCCCGAGCTGGCAGAAGAACTGCAATCCCTTGCGCTCGCGCCCCCACCCCATGCGCGCCATAAGCGGCATCTGGATATAATTGAGCCTGCGCTGATACTCCTCAGGCAATCCCGTGACCTGGTTTATCACCGGCATGTCTTCAGCCGTCAGTATGTCTTCCTTCCATCCCGTCTGCGTATAGTTCACCTCACCCACAAGGGCGCAGATGCTGTTGAAGTATTTTTCGCACGTGTAGCGCACTGTCAGTCCGCCCGAAATTCCACCGAGGCTCTTCTGCGGTATGGACGGATTGAAGCCCACGTTGCTCATCACGTATCCGCCGTTCACGCCCACACTCAGTTCGCTGCGGTGCTCTCCCACCTGTGCGCTGACACCGGCTGAAAACCCTACGGCCATTGCCGCCAACAATATGAATCTGCCGAACATATGCATCAGAAGTTGAGCGTCTCTATCCTGTGACCCGTGGTATAGTGCACGAAAAGTATGCTGCCGTTGCGATAGCCGCCGCCTTCCGCAACGCGCTCAAAGTGCAGCGGTGTCTGTATGGGTGTGTATCCCACCACGCCGCGCGCACCGTTGAACTGCTTTCCGTGCATGTGCAGCCCCTTGATGAAATAATATGCGTGGTCAAATCCGGTGATGGCAAAACGCGGCAGAGCCTGCTGCATGTCCGTATGGAAGTTCCACCGGAATTTCTGCTCTATGCGCGCGGTCTTTGCCGAAAGCGGGTTCATATAGAACGAAGCTGGGATGTATGTATCAAACTTGTAATAGTTGTCAAGATTGTACTTCGTGTACATCATCCATTCGGTATATCCGAACATCGTCACCGTCAGCTTCGTATTGTTCATAGCCAGGTTGTTGAGTTTGGCGAAAGCCACATTCAGTTCGGGCGAGCGGCCCGTGTTGAGAACCACCACATTGGGCATTGTGGCGCTGAATGCCTTGGCAAACTGTTGCTCTGTCGACTTCAGGTTGGTGATGGAATGGCTGCGGCCCATTGTTTCCATGCGGCGGCGCAGTCCGAACGTGAAGACACCCTTCTTGCTCGTCGTGTCGTTGCAGTCGACGAACACCGTGTGATATCCGGAAAACTTCTCCAGAAAGCGACCTATAACCGCCTCGTTATATTCCGACGGGCTCTGATACACCTGGAAGATGTTCCTGTTGGAAGATATCTCGGGGGCATTGATGGAGAACGGTATCAGCACCTTGATGTCGTGCTCGCGGGCAAAGTCGGAGAGCGGCTTCACCTGCTTGGAGTACAGCGGCCCGACTATCAGGTCGCACCGTGCCGCGTTCTTGTCCCTAAGCGTCTTGGCAATGTCGGCATCCTCCGGCACGTTCCACGCCCTTACGTCCACCGATATGCCGTTCTGCTTCAGACTGTCGCAGGCCATGAGCATTCCGCGATAGTATTCCACCATGCGCTTTCCGTCGCCATTCACATCATGCAGCGGCAGCATCACGCCCACACGTATCTCCCTCTTCCTCATGTCCACATCCTTGGGCTGCTCCGGCTTGGCTACGGCTGCGGTGCCGGCAGACGGCTTCGCTGCGGCATTGGCAGCGGGATAAGGAATAAATATGGTTTCGCCCTTTTTCAACTTATAGTCGGGACTGGCCATCTCGGGATTGGCCTTTACCAGCTCTTCCACGGTAATCCCATTGTCGCGGGCTATGCCGAAGATGGTTTCCTTCTTCTTTACCTTGTGTATCTCTTTCCACTTTGTGGTCTGCGCCGTCACGGTTCCGCAGAAGAACGCGGCCACCAACAATGGCAACAAGTATCGTAATGTCAGTTTCATTCTCATTTTTGTAATAACAGTAATGTCAAAAACATAAAATCGCCTACAAAATTAACAAAAAAAAGCGGAATAAGGCATATAAATTTGTTTCTTTCTTCCATTATGCGTATATTTGCAAACAAATACGTTTAAGAACCAAATCATGGGCAATATCGTATCAAAACAAATTGAGAAGAGACACTGTCAAAAAGACAATGTTACTTCACGGAATGAAAATAAAAATTCATTCAAATTATCTGATGTGCCAAAAGAAGAACTTCTTAAAAGAAGAATTTCCGTATATTCATACTTATTATAATGCTTAAAAACGCATACCCTTTTCATTATATACAGAAAGAAAAGGGAGATGGAACCTGTATTTTAGAAACCCATCTATACAGATTCAAGTCGGAAAAATCTAAATTAGTTTATATTGTTCGCGTAGAACGGTATAAATATGACGTCTATGCAGTGAAATTTTACCTCAAAAATCACAGGCTGTCTGAAAATAAATACAGACTGCTGACCTATACCTATGAACCGCGACGAATTATAAATACCTGCATAAAGATAATGCTCTCCATATTCAAAGAAAACCCAAACGCATCTTTTGGATTTATCGGCTCCAACAATCTGGGAGAAAATGAATGTGGGACAAAACGGTATAGGGTGTATTCAAAACTTGTAGCCACATACTTCAGCGACGAATATTTCCATCATAAGGAGAACATCGGCAAAAGTGCATATATGCTCATAAACAAAAATGCACTGAAAAACAACAAGGATATGATAAGGCAAATCGAAGATTTCTTTATCTCTCAATACGATTACTTCGATTAATCGGCATCTCATTCATTTTATCACGGTGACAGAAGTAATAATCGGAAATTTCTGCTTAACTTTGCATTCCACATCTTTATTTAATGCAACCATGACAATTAGAACAAGACTTATATTGGCCGTATTGCTGGCAGCATTGCTGCCGGCAAGCGCTTTTGCCGACTTCAATCCGACGGCATATTATACCGTTGACGGCGACGAAATGGAAGAGACCGAAGCCATTGTCGACGCACAGGCACCGCTGCGGGTCACATTCAGGGCCAACCCGTCGCACATCGACGACGGTGTGACACCGGCATACGAATGGCGGTTTGTCAAGGACGGACAGACCGACGCCTACATCGTGCGCTACGAAGAGAACACGGAGTTTGAGTTTCGCGAGTCGGGAACAACGGCCGTGTCACTCTACGTGAGCTATGGCGACGGCGAACCGGAACTGACAGGCACCATACGCGTGAGCATCAGCACGAGCCTGCTTGAGATGCCAAACGCATTCTCGCCCAACGGCGACGGCATAAACGACATATACAAGGCCAAGCCCAACCATAAGAGCATCGTAGAGTTCAAAGCCTACATCTTCAACCGCTGGGGACACAAGATATACGAGTGGACCGACATCAACGGCGGATGGGACGGCACCCAAGGCGGCAAGAAAGTCAAGGCCGGAGTGTATTTTGTGCTGGTGAAGGCCAAGGGAGCCGACGGCCGGGAATATAACATCAAGCGCGATGTGAACGTGCTTCTCGACTATACCGAAGGGGGAGCAGAATATTAATGCGTAAAGGATTATGCAAAGAGAAGACAAGAAAATCAACGTGTGGGGTGCGCGCGTGCACAACCTTAAAAACATAGACGTGGAGATACCACGCAACAGTCTGACCGTAATCACGGGTCTTTCGGGCTCGGGCAAGTCGTCACTGGCATTTGACACTATATTCGCAGAGGGCCAGCGGCGCTACATCGAGACATTCTCGGCCTATGCCCGCAACTTTCTCGGAGGCATGGAACGGCCCGACGTGGACAAGATTACGGGCCTCAGCCCGGTGATAAGCATTGAGCAGAAGACAACCAACAAGAACCCGCGCTCCACCGTGGGCACCACGACCGAGATATACGACTTCATGCGCCTGCTCTTCGCACGGGCCGGACGCGCCTACAGCTATGCCACAGGCGAGGAGATGGTGAAGTATACCGAGGAACGCGTGCTCGAGATGATAACAGACGACTACGCCGGCCGGCGCATATACATACTGGCCCCGCTCGTGCGCAGCCGCAAAGGACACTATCGCGAACTGTTCGAGAGCATGCGCAAGAAGGGATATCTGCATGTGCGTGTGGACGGCGAGGTGAAGGAGATTGCCCGCGGCATGAAGACCGACCGCTACAAGAACCACGACATCGAGGTGGTGATAGACAAGATGCAGGTACAGCCCAAGGACAAGGACAACGAGCGGCTGAAGAAGACAGTGGCCACGGCCATGAAGCAGGGCGACGGTCTGATAATGATTCTCGACCACGAGACGGACGAGGCCAAATATTTCTCCAAACGTCTGATGTGCCCGACGACGGGAATATCATACAGCGATCCTGCACCGAACAACTTCTCGTTCAACTCGCCTCAAGGCGCATGCCCACACTGCAAGGGACTGGGACAGATCAACGAGATCGACATGAAAAAGGTCATCCCCGACCGCCGGCTGAGCATACACGCCGGTGCAATCGTTCCGTTGGGAAAGTACAGGAACCAGATGATTTTCTGGCAGATCGACGCCATACTGAAGAAATACGACTGCGACATAAAGACGCCCGTAGAAGACATCCCCGACGAAGCAATGAGCGAAATCCTGTATGGCTCGCTTGAGAACGTGCGCATAGACAAGGATCTTGTGAAGACATCGAGCGATTATTTCGTGGCATTCGACGGTGTGGTGAAGTACCTGCGCACGTTGATAGACAGCGACGATTCGGCCACTGTGCAGAAGTGGGCCGACCAGTTCATGGCCGTGTGCCGGTGTCCGGAGTGCAAGGGACAAAGGCTCAACCGCGAGGCATTGTCGTATCGCATTTGGGACAAGAACATTGCCGAACTGGCCGACATGGACATCGCCGAACTGCGCGAATGGCTCAATCATGTGAAAGAGCACCTGAACAGTCAGCAGCGGCAGATAGCCGAAGAGATATTGAAGGAAATCCGCACACGTGTCGACTTTCTGCTTGAAGTGGGTCTCGACTATCTGTCGCTCAACCGCCAGTCGGCAACGCTGTCGGGCGGTGAAAGCCAGCGCATACGTCTGGCCACACAGATAGGTTCGCAACTGGTCAACGTGCTATACATCCTCGACGAGCCGAGCATCGGTCTGCACCAACGCGACAACGAACGGCTGATATCTTCTCTTAAAGAATTGCGAGACATCGGCAACACAGTCATCGTCGTGGAACACGACAAAGACATGATGCTGGCATCCGACTACCTCATCGACATCGGCCCCAAGGCCGGACGCAAAGGCGGTGAAGTAGTGTTTCAGGGCACACCGGCAGAGCTGCTTGGCTTGTCCAATTCCTCCAAATCTTCCAAGCCATCACATCCCTCCACTCCCTCCCATCTTTCCCACCCCTCCCATAACGAGAACAGCATCGACGGCTCTACCGCCGCCTATCTCACCGGCCGTTGCAACATCAATATACCGGCCAAGCGACGTACCGGCAACGGCAACAGCCTGTGGATAAGAGGTGCATCGGGCAACAATCTGAAGCATGTGGATGTCGAGTTCCCGCTTGGCAAGCTGATTGTGGTGACGGGCGTAAGCGGTTCGGGCAAGTCTACACTCGTCAACGAGACGCTGCAGCCCATTCTCTCGCAGCATTTCTACCGCTCGATCAAGAAACCGATGCCATACGACAGCATCGACGGACTTGAGCATATAGACAAGGTGGTCAACGTCGACCAAAGTCCTTTGGGACGCACACCGCGCTCCAATCCGGCCACATATACAGGCGTATTCGCCGACATACGCTCGCTGTTTGTCAATCTGCCCGAAGCAAAGATACGCGGATACAAGCCGGGGCGCTTCTCGTTCAACGTAAAGGGCGGACGCTGCGAAACCTGCGGAGGCAACGGATACAAGACCATCGAAATGAACTTTCTGCCCGATGTTATGGTTCCATGCGAGGTGTGTCACGGCAAGCGCTACAACCGCGAGACGCTCGAGGTGCGCTACAAAGGCAAGAGCATTGCCGACGTACTCGACATGACGATAAACCAAGCAGTGGAGTTCTTCGAAAACGTGCCCGACATTCTGCGCAAGATAAAGACAATTCAAGATGTCGGACTTGGATATATAAAGCTCGGACAACCTTCCACCACTCTGTCGGGAGGCGAGAGCCAGCGCGTGAAACTGGCAACCGAACTGAGCAAGAAAGACACGGGCCGGACTCTTTACATACTCGACGAGCCTACTACAGGTCTGCATTTTGAAGATATCAGGATACTGATGGAGGTGATTGGCCGTCTTGTGGACCGCGGCAATACGGTAGTAATCATCGAGCACAACCTCGACGTCATCAAACTGGCAGACCACATCATCGACATGGGACCGGAAGGCGGACGCGGCGGCGGCGAGGTGCTGTCCGTGGGTACGCCCGAGGAAGTGGCCGAGAGCACGAAGGGATACACCCCGCGGTTCCTCAAGGCTGAGTTGGAAAATAAAGGTATAAATAACAGGAATTAAAGGAGTTGTATACCAAGGCGGATAAGGAGAACCATATAAGCCTTGGCAGAGGGCAGGGAAACATTCCGCCATGCTCATCAAAAGTGATTTCGGAGACCTCGCCAGCCTGTCACGGCGGCCTCGTGGCAAAATGTAGTTAATAACTTTACTGTTTAAAGTCAATAACATTACACCTCAATATTAATAAGATTACTGAGTAAAGTTATTAACATCATTTTCTCACGGCGGTTACAACACCACTTCCCTACGATTTGCGCAGCAGCACATAGCCAATCCATCCACCTGCTACAGATGCGGTGAAAATACCAAGTTTTGCCTGCACAAGAGATGCCCCGTCGGCAAAGGCAAGTGTGGAAATGAACATAGACATGGTGAAACCTATGGATGCAAGAAAACCTATGCCCAAAAGTCGGCGTATGGTCAGACCACCTGACGGTGATGCAATACCCAACTTGGACAGCATAACCGTGGACAAAACGATTCCCACTGGTTTGCCGACCAACAACCCGAACATCACTCCGGCTGCAATGTTTGTAGAGAAAACATCCTGGAGATTAATGCCGTCGAACGACACACCGGCATTGGCAAGTGCGAATATGGGCATTATCACAAACGACACCAGCGGATGCATGGCGTGCTCAAGACGCTGCAGGGGTGGAATGGCAGCACGCGAATTGTCTATGACACGGTCTATTATCTCCACCTGCTTATCCTCAAGCGTAGGAACATCGTTGGGTTTCAACTCACGAAAGTGTCTCAACAGCCGCCCCACTCTCTTTATATAGGCCGACTCCGGCAACCGAGAGTCGGCCGGTATCATAAAAGCGGCCAGCACGGCGGATATCGTGGCATGCACACCCGACATGAGAAACGCCGTCCACACACCGCCGATTCCTATAACTCCATAGAAGATCACATTCTTTATGCCCATCTTGTTGGCCGCAAACATAACCAACAGAAAGGCCATGCCCACGGCGATGCTCACCAGCGATATCTCCGAGGTATAGAACAGGGCTATCACGAGCACGGCGCCAAGGTCGTCGACAATGGCCAATGTGGTAAGGAATACCTTGACCGACATCGGTACCCTGCTGCCAAGCAGTGATATTATAGCCAACGAAAAGGCAATATCGGTGGCCATAGGTATTCCCCATCCGCCAGCGGCACCCGTGCCGATATTGAGCGACAAGTATATCATCGCAGGTACAAGCATACCGAGCAAAGCCGCCCCGATGGGCAATATCGTGTTGCGAAGGTCTGACAATTCTCCGCCGATGAACTCGCGTTTCAGCTCCAGTCCGACAACAAAGAAGAACATAGACATCAGCCCGTCGTTTATCCAATGGTGCAGACTGTAATACAGATAGTAGTCACCGTTGAATACAAAACCGAATTTCTGTTCAAAGAAGTGATGCCAGGCGTCGCTCCACGGCGTATTTGCCATCACCATAGCCACGACGATGGCCAATCCGAGCACAACGACGCCCGACTTCTCCTGATTGATAAACTGCTGCACCGGTGCAATGATCCTTTCTCCGATTGCGGTCTGATGTTGTCTTTGCATAGCTTTTCCTGTGTTATTTGTTATCCTTGAATTAATACGGATGCAAAGTTAAGAAAAAGCTACAAACCGTCAAACAACATTTATGTTATGATAACATTAAAGTAGTTAAAAGAGGAATTGTATGTATCTTCATCACCTGATCCAACGTATCACGTGCATGTCGTTTTTGGGAAAAATCTATATATTTTTTATCCAATACTCAGGCGATACCCTCTAACATGTAATCCGCATACTCCGGTCCGACGTCCAGATGAACTGTTGAAATATGAAGCTGCCGCTCCATTTCTTTTGCAGATAGCTGCTATTAGGTTTTGAGAGCAAGATTGTAGAGGCATGTATAATGACATGACGGGACGTTCGCGAACCTTTGATAACTATCTCCAGTAAAAACAAAAATATAATTTAACAGCATTATAAACAGCCATCAACCATGGGTGTCAGCGATGGCTGTCAAGGCCAATCCACTTTATGAAATACATAATGGCGAAATCCTAATCATTAGAAATGGGATTAAGACCCTTGGTTCTTTTTCCATCAACCATGTCAGGATATAAGTTAGTCAACAAAATTAAACTACATAATCGTCCTGATATAGGATGGATGCGCCTTGAAAAGGCAACAAGCACATAGCCCGGGGCAGAGCGAAGCGGCACCCTGGGAACAACACGATTGTACGCACTCGCCCTGAAAGGGCAAAAGCATTAATTATCAGGTGTTTACAGTTTATGTATTGTATGTTTTTATGCTTTTGCCCTTGCTCTAAGTTTGCAGAAGATTGCGACGCAGTCGCATATTTAAAAAAACAGGAGTTATAATTATGACAACTCAAGACTGTTTCTTACCTTTGTCGTATTAAGGAAGAACCGGTCAGTCGGTGAGGTAACCCATTACCCTTTCCAGTCGCAAGACCAGGCCCTGTTTCGGACCTCTCCGACATAGTTGCAAAGACCAGATAGAAAGTTATCGGCTCCGAGCCTTATTAGAGTATTAGTCCATACAACTATCGACCGGTTCAAATATAATTAAGTACAAAGTTATGAACTATAATAAGAGAATTGAATACGGTTAACGATAATTATCATAATTATGCAGATTATCTCGCATGGAAAGCTCGTTGGGGCTGACTTCACATCCCGTTGGCGCATATCGTTCCCTCCTCAGATGAGTATCTATGGCCTTTTGGACTTGAACCCATCGACATACGTTTTTCCTTGCGTGACAACAGCGAAGGCTTGCCTTACAAGTTTGTTGGCGACAGCAACGACCGCCACCTTACCTGGCTTGCCGTTAGACCGCAGACGGTCGAAACAAGCCTTGCACTCGGTGTTGCACCTGAGTGACGAGAACGCCGCCACATAAAGCTGGCTTCTAAGGTTTGAATCCCCGTTTCGGTTAATGTGACCTTTGACATTGACTGACGTACCGGATTGTTGGTAAGTAGGCGACAAGCCCAGATAACGGGTAAGCTGCTTGGCGTTATCAAAGTATGTGAACCCGCCGGTGGCCACAATAAGCGCGGCAGCCAGTGTGACACCGATACCTTTGATGGAGGTGAGCAAGTCCATCTGTTTCTTGTACTCGCCTTGCGCCAATGAGGCCAACTCTTCTTCCATCCCTTTGATTTGCTTTTCAAGAAACGCGATTGTCTTTTCAATAGTCTTCTTGCATTTCGGATCAAAGAAAGGAAGGACCTCCATTGAACCTTGGAGGTTTCGGGTTGCCACAAGCTGCTTTTTGAGTTGGCGTAGCACCGTGCGCTTCTGTTTAAGGACGAGTATTGAATCGCTGCGCAACTTATAAGGTGCAGGTTGCATCCTCTCCCCGTACAGGGCAATCAGACGGGCATCAATCTCGTCCGTCTTGGTGACGGAGAGCATGGCACGGGCGAAGTTCTTTATATTCAGCGGATTCTCAAGGCTGACGGTTATCCCGGCTTCGGAAAGCAGATAGACAAGCAACGCGCTGTAATTGCCGGTAGCTTCCAGAACGCAATGGTGCTCGGCTGCTGAAATGGTTTGGATGAACTCATGGACACCTCTTACAGTGTTCTTGAATGTTTTTGTCCTGCCTGTCCTGGCGGACGAATAAGCGACAACGAAAGTCGCCTTGCTGACATCGATTCCAACGTAGGTCATAGTCTAAAACTTTTATTAAACAACATCATCACATCGTGAGCCATCATTGCGAATGCGGGGTCTAAAAGCCCATTGAACTATCCGGTTTCTGATGTAAGAATGTGGGGACGAAACATAACTCACGGTCTTCAGGACTAATGAAAAATCGGTCTTATTCCACACTTTGATGTTGAAAATTTATGCAAATATACAACGATTAAATAATATACAATGAAAAAAGTATTTGTTGGGATTGATTTTTCGAAAGAAAAATTTGATGTGGCCG
>ERZ777306.519-NODE-519-length-76309-cov-18.188069_pt1 | contig 76309 bp, 60 predicted proteins | sample MGYA00374966_ERZ777306 | MGnify/ENA primary metagenome ERZ777306 (study PRJEB29329, sample SAMN06343882) | mouse gut metagenome | isolation source: Mouse cecum | place: Austria: Vienna | collected 2014-11-15 ...
CCACCGTCGAGGGATACCGCATCACCGGCTACTACGGCATCGTATTCGGCGAGGTCATCACCGGCATCAACTTTTTGAGGGACTTTGGCGCGGGCATTCGCAACCTGGTGGGCGGCCGATCGGCCGGTTATGAGGAGGAGCTCATGCAGGCCCGCACCCAAGCCCTCGACGAGCTGCAGCAGCGTGCCGCCGCGCTCGGAGCCCATGCCATCGTGGGCGTGGACATGGATTATGAGGTGCTCGGTCAGGGCAATATGCTCATGGTGACCGCATCAGGCACCGCCGTCACCGTGGAAGCGGCGTAGAGGGTCAGCCGCGAAGAGTTCACGTACCCCGCATTCCCCAAAAGGGGTAGGCGCATCGGTATTTCGATTCGTTCGAAAAGCCCTCTCACTCCAGGGACACGAACTGTGCGGCGATCGCGGCCGCGATCGGCTCGGGCAGAGCGGCCTCCTCAGCGAAGGAGGCCCAGCGGCCCACCGCCCCGCTCACCTCGGCCAGTATCTCCTTCGCCCGCGGCGCCTTGATGCTCATGGCCGCCGCGGCGGCGAGGCAGTCTTCCCGCCCGATGCCGTCGCGCTTGCCATTGACGGTCATCTGGTGGCTGCCCGTCCAGGCGCCCGCAGGATTGTACGCATAGGTGACATCGTAGGCGGGCGCCAGACTCCAAGCACCCCTTCTGTCCATCAGGAAGGAGATGTTCTTGACATGATCGTCCTGGTTGCGCGCGGCCACGTTGAACGCCATGCGTCGGAACAGCTCCTCGGCTTCCGCCTGACCCAATCCGATGCGCCGGGCCACAAGGACAGCCTGCTCGTAGCTATGGGCACCGGGCACGTTGAAGTCGAAATGGGCCAAGCCGCCCAAAGTCTGCATATGGAGCTTCGACCCGTCGACATCCGATCGGTCGAACCGCCGCGTCATGAAGTGTCTCCGACCGCTCTCTTCGAAAAGGCGGCATTCGGTCATCGCTATGCCCGCGGCGCGCGCCATGAGGTAGTAGGCATACTCGATCACCGTGTAGCGCGGGCCATCCTCGGCCTCCTTGTCGCGGTTCCCCGCAACGCCATCGAACTTGATGAGCCAATGCCCGAAACCCCGGCCCGCATCCACCTGCCCGGAGCGCATCTCCCCCGTTTTCTCGTTCCACGCCACCACGGCCTTGGCGCGCGCCCCGCCGGCCGAAGTGCCGACCCTGATAATCTGCTCCATGGCGTGATCGGCGGCAGAGACCCGCACCGACTCGCGCTGGGAAAGGATCCGAGACGCGAGGTCGACCAGGGCATCGACGCGCAGGATCTCCGAAGGATCGGAGGCCGGCCCGATAGTGGGAACATACTCGAGGGCACCCATGCCGCGGGATCCGGTGTAGCAGAGCCGCTCCACGGCGTTCAAGGAGTCCCGCGGTCGACCCTGGGACTCGAGCCAGCTGTCGATGACGGCGTTTCCGAACTTGTCGGGTAGCGAATCGGAGAGAAGTCCGGGCAATCCGTGAAACGATTCGACGGAAAGCTGGGGAAAGGAATATACCTGCTGGGAAAGCGGCATCGCAAGAGGGGCGAGCTGAATGCCGCTTCGCGAGAAGGCCTCGTCGTACTCGAATCGCGCGAAGGGGCTTCCCTCTTCTACGGCCACCGAGCCGATGGCCGTTCCCCAGAGGCGCACTTCCGCCGCCGTCGTCATTGCTCATCCCCCCATTTCCACTCGCCGCCGGAAATCACCTTGCGCGAGGGGCGCACCCTCTGCCTGGGGGCGCGCTCGTGCAGAAGGTCGGACGGCCGCGTCTCGGGCACCGGAACGAGAAGGTCCATGCGGGAGAGCAGGCCGAGGGCGCGCAGCACGCTGACGAGGCTTGCCACGGTGACGTCCGACCCTTTCTCCAAGTTCGCGACGGTGCGCTGGGACACCCCGGCCCTCTCGGCCAGCTGGGCCTGGGTGAGCGGATAGGCAATCCGCGACGCGCGCAGGCGACGGCCGAGCTCGCCTCCCACCGCCTGATTCGAGATAAAGTCGTCGATAACCATCGCCACTCCGCTTCTATAAAAGGAACTCTTTTGCACATTATATAGCATTATAGGCTCTATGATGCAAGATAGTTCTAGTTATAGCGTTTAGTTTCTCATACCTTCCAAGGAAAAGCGGATCAGGGGCGCCCGACCGGCAAGAAGCGGGCGATCAGGATAGCAGCGAAGGCGGCGAGGACGAGCACGCCATAGGCAGGCAGGTAGGTGTGCGCGCCCACCTGAGCAGCGCCCGCCAAGCCGGGACCGACCACCGAGGCCAACATGAGATTGGCGTTGACGAGAGCGTAGTTCATGGCATAGTGGGCCATGCCGAAGCGCTCTCCCGTGAAAGCCGAAGCCACCGACACCGAGCCGCCATAGGCGGCACCGAGCAGCATGAATCCCGCAACGATAAGGGGGAACAGGGCCAGCTCGACAGCGGCGACACAGGCCAAGAGCGCGCACCCGTAGATGGAGGAGACGATCGTCATAGCGCACCGCGCCCCGGCGCGATCCCAAAGCCATCCAGCCCCCAGACGGCCGGCGGCGTTAAAGGCCCCAATAGAGCCCATAGCCGCCGAGGCAAGCAGGTAAGCCGCAGCTCCCTCGTCTTTAAGCACCTCGAGAGCCGCCGGCACGGCATTGCTGACCAGGGCCATGCCGCCCGTGCTGATGAGCACCATCCAGGTGAAGAACATCCAGAAGACAGGGGTTGCGACCATAGCCTGTGTCGTCATGCCGCCAGACGGTGCCGACGGCGCTTCTGCGCCGACCTCCTGCGGGTCGGCGCGACCCTCGGAGAGCTCCCCGGGGCGTGGGAGGCGCAGAACCGCAGCTCCGAAACCTAGGAGAACCCCGAAGGCGACTCCTAGCGCGACAAAGGCGGTTCGCCAACCCCAAGTTGCCAGAACAGCCGCAACGGCCGGGGCGAGCGCGAAAGTTCCCAACCCCACTCCCGCCAGCAGCAGCCCCGAGACAGTGCCTCGACACCCGGGAAACCACGGCAGCACCGTGGCGAGCACGCAGTTGGCGCCCAGCCCCACGGACAGGCCGCACACAACTCCGTAGGAGACGCAGACCCATACCAGGCCATTGGCGGCAGCGGTGGAAACGAAGCCGAGAGCCGCCAGAGAGGCCGAGAGCCCCATCACGAAGCGCGGCGATGTTCGGGCGATGAGCCACCCCGAGACGAGTTGGCCTGCGCACAGCATGACCATGGATATGCTGAACACCATCGAGGTGTCGGTGCGCGCCCATGCAAACTGCGCCTCCAGAGGGCCGACGAAAACCGACCAGCTGTAAACGACGCCCAGAAGCATATTGATGGAAAATCCGGCGATTCCCGCGACCAGCGCGCGTCCCCCAAGCGCCGCCATAGCCCCTCCTCATCCCTCGGCATTGCGAACATCATAGCTTGTCTCCCCTCCCCTCTCAAGAAAAAGCCCGGAAGCAGGGAGGGAGCGCTTCCGGGCCGTATACGAGAAGCGGCTAGGCGGCCGCCACGCGGGCGCACGCACTGCCCAGCTCACCCTCGAGCTGGCGCAGGGCGGCGTCCACAAGGGCCGCATAGCCCCGGTAGAAATCGCAGCGCGCATGACGCTCCACCGACTCGCGCCATTGCGGCACCCACGTCATGGGGTGGCATACGGCGAACGACACCGCATCGGCCACGACACGGTCGGTCTCAGATGCATCCCCGCGCCGAGCCGCTTCAGCGCCCATGTGGCACAGGCGCCCGATGAACAAGAGCTCATAGGCCAGATGATCGTCAGGCTCGTGGGACAGCGCATCCACTTCCAGCCCGTAGCGGGCGTAGGCGGCCCGCACCTCGAAAGTCTGGTGCTGGAACACCATGCGGTCCTTGTTGAAGTACACCGATTCCCACATGGGGGCCGCCACTTTCCGCGTGCCCACGAACAGGCGGGTGTATTCCGCCGACAAGGCATGGAAGTCGCCATCGGAGAAGGGCGAGGCGCACGCGTCGCCCCACGCCGCCAGCAGCCGGCGGCCCTCTTCGGCCTCATCCCCTTCGGCGAAGGGCACCTCGTCGAAGGCGCGCCCGTCCACGGCGGCGGCCAGCAGCTCCCGGTCGGGCACGCCGTGGAAGATGCGGCCCAGAAGCGTGAACAGCGCCGCAGCCTCCTCCAGGCGCTCGGCCCCGGGCAGCCCGTTGCCCCGTGCAGTCTCGCCCATCAACCTCACGTCCTCTCTACTGCCCCAACGAGAGGATGCGCACATCGCCCTCGTTCGTTTTCGCATTGCGATGGGCCACGATGACCACGTTCGGCGCCGTCTCGGCCGAGGAGGGCAAGGGCGCGACGTCGGCGCAGTCGCCGAACTCGGCCCGCAGCTCCACGATATCGCCGATCTTCAGCGCGCGCTGGGGGCAGATGGCCACGCAGGCCGGCTCTTCGCCCCAAGACCGCAGCTCGGCGCACATATCGCATTTCTCGGTCACGCTCTTGGCCTCCACCAGCTGCGGGGCGCCGTAGGGGCAGGCCTCCACGCAGGAGCCGCAGGCGATGCACTGATCCTGGTCGATGAGCACGAGTCCGGTTTCTTCGTCCTTGTGGTGCGCCCCGGTGGGGCACGCCTCCACGCAGGCGGGGTTCATGCAGTGGCCGCAGGAGAAGCTCACCGAATAGGTGAACACCCCCTGGGGCTTGGCGACGCCGGTCTTCTCATCGATGGACCAGCCGCCCCCGCACACCTCCCGCACGCGGCGAGCGCGAGGGCCGATCTCGAAGTTGTGCACGTCCTTGCAGGCCAGCTCGCACGCCTTGCAGCCGCTGCACTGGGCGCTGTTGATCAAAAATCCCAACTGTGCCATGTTCTAGTCCTCCTTGAAAACTTCGCGCGAATCCCACAGGTAGTCGGGAACGAGCGGCTCGCCGTCCCACTTCTCCACATTGCAGATGCAGGTGTTCCACGCCTGGTAGCCGGTGGTGGTGACGTTCGGCCCGCACAGCACGTTCATGCAGCCGGCCTTATCGATGCCCGTCTCCTCGTCAATTTCCACCCAGGCCCCCTGGCCCATGGCCAGCACGCCCGGCGTCATCATCTCGGTCACCTGCAGGGGACGCAGGCATTTGCCCCACTTCGAGGTGATGAGCACCGTCTCGCCGGTTTCCATGCCCAATCGCTCGGCGTCGAGGGAGTTCATGTACAGCGGGTGATCGAAGGCCTCGCGCAAATTCGGCACATTGGCGAAGGTGGAATGGGAGTGCCGCAGGATATGCAGGCTGTAGATTTGGAAGGGGAACTCGCCCTTCTCTTTGGTCTCCCAATTGGCGAACGTCTCCTCGTAGCCCTCCACCGGGGGCACGTACTCGGGAATGGGAGAGATCTCCTTGAAGCCGAAGGCCTGCACCTTGTCCACGGCGGCCTGGCAGTAGATCTCCAGCTTGCCGGAGGCCGTGGGACGCGGATTGGCCTCGGGGTCGTCGCGGAAGGGTTTCAGGGCGATGAAGTCGAGGCCATCGCCCTCGGAGCGCTCGATGGTGAAGATGCCGTCGCGCTTGAAGTCGAGGATGGGCACAAGGCCGTCCTGGGGCTCGCCCTCGACGCCGAGCTCGGCCAGATCCTCCTCGGTAATGGACACGAGGTTCTGCCAGTTGTCGTCGCAGTTGGGCGACACCTGGGAGGCGGCCACCATGTTGATGATGAGCTGCTTTTCGCTCACCGGCCGCAGCACCGAGCGGTCGACGCCGATGCGGTCGGCCAGCTCCAGGGCGATGTCGGCGTCGCTCTTGCACTCGAACAGGGGCTCGACCACCTGGCTGAACCACACGATGGACTCGCGATAGGAGGGACTCAGGTCTCCGTAGCGCTCCCAGGGGCTCGCCACGGGCAGCACGATGTCGGCGTACTTGCAGTTGGTGGTCATCACCAAGTTCTGGGCCACCACCGTGTCCATCATGCGGTAGGCCTCGATGCCCTTCATGGTGGCCGGCCCCTGGTTGAGGAAGTTCTCCTGGCGGTCGTAGATCATGTGCACGTTGTTGTCGTACACGTTGCCGTCCAGGCCGATGTACTTCCGCTCGTCCACGATGGAGGTCCACATCTCGTTCACGTTCACCTTGCGGTACTCGAGCGGATTGGGGATGCGCTCCATATTGCCCAGCGTTGAATTGCGCGGGTTGGCATGGTTCATGCCGCCCTTCAGGAGCGTCTCGTAACCGCCCTGCATCCAGGAATGGCCGCAGTCGGAGGCGCAGCAGCAGCCGGGCTTGCCGATAAGGCCCGCCATGGCGCCGAAGGCCATGAGGTTCTGGCAGAGCTGGGCGCCGCTGCCGGTGCGGGCGAGGGCCGGGGCCGTGATGACCGCCGCACGCTCGGCGCCGCCGAGCATGAGGGCGAGGCGCTCCAGGTCCTCGGCCGGCGAGCCGCAGATCTCGGCGGCCCATTCCGGCGTCTTCGGCACGCCGTCGTAGGTGCCGAGCACGTAGTCCTTGTAGTTCATCTTCGGGTCGGCGCCCTCCGGCAAGTGCTCGGCATCGAAGCCGATGCAGCAGCGGTCGAGGAAGTCCCAGTCGATGAGCGGGTTGGCCTCCGGGTCGTCCTGGGTGAGCAGCACGTAGGCCATGGCCAGAAACGCGGCGGAGTCGGTGCCGGGGCGAATGGGAATGTAGTCGTCGGTGAGCACCTTGGCCGTGGGGGTGTAGAAGGGGTCCACGCACACGAACTTCGTGCCCGCCTCCTTGCACTGGAGGTAGTCGTAGGTGGGCAGGCCCGCGCGGCTCCAGGCCGGGTTGGAGCCCCACAGCACGATGACCTCGCTCGAGCGCAGGTCGATACGGTCGTTGGTCTCCTCCGGCAGGCCGATGAGCTTCGCCATCTCAGTCCAGGCACCCGAGGACACGGCGCCGGTCTGCTCCAGACAGCCGCCCTTGATGTACATCATGCGGCCGATGTCGTAGTCGCCCAGGCGCTGGGGCACGCCGCCGGGCAGAAGGATGCCCTCGTTGCCGTAGGTGTCGATCACGCGCAGAATCTCGCCGGCAATGAGGTCGAGGGCCTCGTCCCAGCTGATGCGCTCCCACTCGTCGACGCCGCGCAGATGGCCGTTGGCGGCATCACCGCCGCCGGGCTGCCAATGCTTGCGCTTCATGGGGTACTTGATGCGGTCGGCACCGAAGATCATGCCGCGCAGAGCGCGGCCGCGGGCGCAGGCGCGCAGCTGGGGGCAATCGGGCGAGTCGTCATGGGTCTGGTCGGTGCCGAGGCGCACCACCTCTCCGTCCTTCACCAGGGCCTTGTTGAAGCCCTTGGAACCGCAGTCGGCCCAGCAGCTGCAGGGGATCCACTCCCCTTCCAGCTTCGCTTCTTCGCCCGTCTCGCTCAGCGGCTCCTTCTCGTTGAAGCCGGCACAGCCCGTGGTTCCGAGCGCGGCGGTGCCCACGGCGGCCAGGCCCGTCCACTTCAGCAAGCTGCGGCGCGTGATGGGCGTCGCCGGGGACAGCTGGGGCGTTTTCACGTCCTCCATAATCACCTTCTCCTCTCGATTCGTCCTCCCAGGTTCGCGATCGCAGGCGCGATCGCTCCTGACGGCGAGTCATTATCGGCGGGAATTCCCCACATTCGATCCGCGTTTTGCCGCTGTGGAAGCCCCGTGCTCCTTTTAAAATATGGAGCGGGCCCTTATTAAAGAAAAGGGGCGAAACTCTCATAGACGCACGTCCTCGTCTCCCCGGGGAAAGCGACGCGATACCATAGGCGTTTCGAAAGGAGGGGCCGTGAAATTGAGAACATCATTCAAGCGGGATGCCGTGCCGAACGATTTGACCCACCTCGCCCGCGCCCTGACCGCAATCGGCGCCCACGGGACCGCCGACGACTTCGGCCAGGCCGCCGGAGACACCTACGAGCCGTTCCGGCTCATGGATCGAAAGATCATTCTCAGCGACGAGACCCTCGGCGCCATTTCCCAATTCGAGATGCTCGCCTCCCGCTGCGACACCCTCATCGGCACCTCGCCTCTCGGGACGGCGCTCGCCCGCATTATGGCCCGCATGGACGGCATGTTCGTCGCACAGCTCAACGGACGGCGCGCCGATTACCGCCTCTGCTGCTGCCTCGACTTCTTCAAGGAATCGGGTACCGCCAAGGGAGGCTCCGACGAGGCGAGGCTTTCGGCCCTGGGCCTCGACCTCACCCCCGCTTCCGTCTTGAGCGCCTCGAAGTGCGCCCATCAAATGGAGACCATCGAGCTCAACTCCCTGTGCGGGGCTGCCCCAGCCCTCATCACGCCCGGCCATGTGCTGGCGCTCCAGCAAGCCATCGGGCGCACGTTCCACCCTAAGGTCTCATCCGGCCTTCGCACGTGGGATCTCCCCGGAGAAGGCGACGAGCCGGACGCCGACGCCTATCGCCCTCCCTCCCCCTTGGAGCTGCCCGAATTTCTCCAGGATCTCGTCACGTTCCTGAACGAGTCCCCGCTCGGGCCCTCGGCCAAGGTGGCCCTCATGCACTACCAACTAGAGGCCACCAAGATGTTCTCGTCAGACACCGACCAGTTGGCCCGCGCCCTGCTCGTGGGCATTTGGCGCAATACGGGGCTCATCAAGTACCTGATGCCGCCCATAGCTATCACCCCGGCTCTGGCCCGGCGCAACCACGACGAGGTGCTGCGCCCCTACCAGTTCGCCCCGGGCCTTTCCGAAATGCAGATGATCGACAACTGGGTGTACCACACCGCCTGCGCGTCCCAGAACGCCTTCGAGGTGGCCCAGTACGGCTACACGATCGCCCACCAGACCCTCGATCGGTGGCGCAGCATCGTCGCGGCGCGAGGCACGCGCCTCACCGACACCATGGAGCGGCTCCTCGTGACCGTCGTCGGCTCCCCGGTGTTCTCGGCCTCCTCCGCCGCCGAGGCCATCGGCACCACCTTCACCACCGCCACCAAGATCATCGGCGTTCTGGAGGCCTGCGACATCGTGCGACAGATGAGCCGGGGGCGCCGCAACAAGGTGTACGAGTGCCCCGAGGCTGTGGCTCTCTTCGAGAAGATCGTACCGGATCTGGCCGGCTAGGGAGCCATCGTGCGCGAAAAAGCGCCCCGGACAACCGAGGCGCTCGGATTGTACGTTGGGGGCAGACACGCCGCCGAATCGGCCGGCGCAGGCCCCTCCCCTATTCCGCGAGCTTCAAGGCCTGGTCGAGCTTCTGGCTGATGACCTTGGTCACGCCGTCGCCCTGCATTGACACGCCGAACAGGGTGTCGGCCATCTCCATGGTGCGGCGCTGGTGGGTGATCATGATGAGCTGGGTGTCCTCGCGCAGGCTGTTGATGTAGGCGGCCAGGCGGCGCAGGTTCGTGTCGTCGAGGGCCGCCTCCACCTCGTCCAGGATGTAGAACGGGGTCGAGCGCGTGCGGTACACCGCGAACAGGAGCGCCAGCGCCGTGAGCGACTTCTCGCCGCCGGAGAGCAGCATCATCTTCGCGATGCGCTTGCCCTTGGGCTGGGCGCTCACCTCCACGCCGGTGTTCTCCAGATCGTCCGGATCCACGAGCGACAGGTTCGCCTTGCCGCCGGGGAACAGCGTGGCGAAGATTTCCTGGAAGCTCGCGTCCACCGTCTCGTAGGTGCGGATGAAGTCGTCCTTCATGCGCTGGTCGATGACGCGGTTGATCTTCGCGAGGGACTTGCGGGCCTGATCGAGGTCGTCCAGCTGGCCGGCCAGGTAGTCGTAGCGCACCTTCAGCGCATCGTACTCCTCGGCGGCGTCGGGGTTGATGGTGCCCAAGTTGGCGATGCGGCGGTTGATCTTGAACAGCTCGTCCTCCACCTCGGTGCGCCCCTCCAAGGGCGGCAGCGCCAGCGCCGTCTCCAGCGGCGTCTTGCAGTCCTGGGCGATGTGGTTCACCGCCGCCTCCACCTGCAGCTCCAAGCGGCCCTTCTGCACCCGGGCCTCGCTCAAGCGCTCGGTCACGGCGTCGAAGGCCGCGTGGGCCTCGTGGGCGCGCCCTCGCGCCTCGGTCACCGACGCGTGCAGGCCCGTAGAGGAATCCTGGGCTGCGGCGGTCTGCTCCTCCAGGGTGCGCGTCCAGCGCTGCGCGGCGGCCACCAGCTCGTCGAACAAGGCGAGCAGCGGCTCCAGGCGCGCGGCGGACACCGCCTTCACCTGCAGAAGGGATGCCGCCTCGGCCGAGGCGGCGGCAAGAGATTCCAGGTCGCGGGCGCGGGCGTCGCGCACGCGCTCGGCGTAGGTCACCCGCTCCACGAGCGTGGCGGCGGCGAGCTTCGCCTCGGAAAGGGCGTCGGAGGTGCGGTGGGCCTCGCGCCGCAGAGGCGCAAGCTCCTCCTGAAGCGCCGCTGTGCGCTCCTTGGCCGCAGCCATCTTCCCCTCCAGCTCGGCAATCTGGGCCTCGAAGGATTCCACATTGGGCCGGGCCTTGGAGATGACCGCCTCGGCCTCGGCGCGCTGGCGCTCCACGCCTTCCAGCTCGCGCCGGCAGGCCGTCAGCTTCTCGGCCGCCGCATCGGCAGCGGCGCGGGCGGCCTCGGCGCGGCCGCGCAGAGCCGCGAGCGACTGAGAGAGCTCCAAGCTGGTAGCCTGGGCATGGCGCAGGGCCTCCTCGGCCAGACGGTGGGCTTCCTCGGCCTTGGCCACGGCCTCCTCGGCGGTCTTAAGCTGGACGCGCAGGCTCTCCAGGCGGCGATGCCGGGCCAAAGCGCCCGTGCCCTCGTCCACCACCGAGCCGCCCACTGACACCTTGCCGGAGGGCCAGACCACCGACCCGTCGCCAGTCACGAAGCGCAGGGCCAGCGTGTCGGAGGTGTGGGCCGCAAGCGCCGCATCCAGGCTCGGGCACACCACCACATCGCCCAGAAGCGCCTCCACCGCCGCCCGGTCCTCCTCGGGAAAGGAGAGCTTGGCGACAAGCGGGGTGCCCTCGGTGCCAGCCGGGGCGCGCCAGCCCTCGGCCCGGGCACCCGGACGCTGGGCATCGTCGCGCAGTAGGAAGGCCACCTCGCCCTCGGCGCCGGCCTCGGCCAACCGGGCCGCCACGGCCTCCACCACGGCCGCGTCCTCAACGAGCAGCGTGGTCACATCGGCGCCGAGCAGCGTCTCCACAAGCCCCTCGAAGCCCGGTGCTGCCTGGACGACGTGGGAGAGCGGCTCGCCGATACCCGCCATCTCGTGGCCGTGCTCCACAAGCCACGCCCGAGCCTCGCCGGCCGAGGCGGCGCTCGTGCGCTCCACCTCCTCGAGCGTGGAGATCTCCACCGTGAGCGCGCGGTGGGTGTCCCGCGCCTCGTCGAGGGCGGCCCGAGCCGCGTCGCGCGACTGCACGGCGGCGCCGACGGCCTGACGGGCCGCCGATTCGTCGGCCACGAGCGCGGAGAGCGCCCCGTCGGCCTCGGTTGCGACGGCAGCGGCCTCCTCGGCCTCGGCCTGCACGCGGGAGAGCTCCAGCGAAAGTTCGGCGGCGTGGCTCTCGATCACCTGCACGTGGGCCAAACCGTGGGTGAGGGCCTCGGTGTTCTCGGCGTGCTTGCGCCGGGCCACCTCGATGGCCCCGGACATCTTCTCGTTGTCCTTCGCGATGGCCGACAGCTCCCGCTCGAGCGTCCCACGGCGGCTGCCCAGATCGCGGTAGACGCAGTCCAGGTCCGACACCTTCTTCTCGGCCGCCTCGCGCTCGCCGGCGGCCTCGTCGAACAGCGCCGTGGCGCGGGCCAGCTCGGCAGCGGCCTCGTCGGCCTTCACGCGGTTCGCCTCCTGGGAAAGCTCCAGCTCGGCGGCGCGGGCCAGCGCCGCGCGGCGCCGCTCGCGCAGCATCATGGTAGTGGAATCGAAGCGCTCCACAGCCGCAGCCGCCGCCCGGTGGCGCCGCGACAGATCCCCGGCGTCCAAGGTCTCCTGGCGCATACGCTCCTGCAGGGCCTCCACCTCGGCCTCAGCCGCCTCGATGGCTCCTCGGCGCTCTTCCATCTGCGCCGCCAGCTCCGCCTCGCGAGCCTGGGCGGCATCCCACTGGCCCTGGAGCTGCCGCAGGTCGTCCACGGCGATGCGCAGCGACAGATCGGCCTGCTGCACCGCCAGCTCCTGATAGGTGCGGGCCTTCTTCGCCTTGCGCTCCAGAGGCCCCAGCTGCCGGGCCACCTCCCCCACCACATCGCGGGCCCGCAGCAGGTGCTGGTCCATATTGGCCAGCTTGCGCTCGCTTTTGGCCTTGCGCTGCTTGTGCTTGAGCACCCCGGCGGCCTCCTCGATGAGCGCGCGGCGGTCTTCCGGCTTGCTCTGGAGGATGGAATCCAGCGACCCCTGGGAGATGATGGAGTGGGTGCCGGTGCCCAGACCCGAATCGTGCAGGATGTCCAGCACGTCCATGCGCCGGGCCACGGTGCCGTTGATGAGGTACTCGCTCTCGCCGTTGCGGTACATGCGCCGAGTGATGGCCACCTCGTCGTAGTCCACCGGCAGGGTGCCGTCGGAGTTGTCCAGCACGAGGTCAACCTCGGCCAGCCCCGCCCCGCCGCGACCCGAGGAGCCGGCGAAGATAACGTCTTCCATAGCCTGACCGCGCAGGTTCTTGGCGTTGCGCTCGCCGAGCACCCACAGAACGGCATCGGAGATGTTCGACTTGCCGGAGCCGTTGGGGCCCACGATGGCCGTGATGCCCGGCTCCATGGACAGCACGCTGCGGTCGGCGAAGGACTTGAAGCCCTTCAGGACGAGAGATTTCAGGTACATGGGCGCCTAGTCCTGCTTCCTCTTGGCGGCACGCTCGGCTTTAGCCTGGGCCTTGGCAGCGGCCTGAGCCTCGCGCTCGGCGGCCTTGGCGGCCCGTGTGGCCGCCTTCTCCTCGGCCCGAGCGGCCTTCTCTGCGGCCTTCTCGGCCTGCTGCTCGTCGGAAAGGCCGATGCCGAAAAACTCCGACAGGCGCGCCAGGGTGGTCTTCGCCGCCTGGCTCTCGGCCTCCTTCTTCGTGCGACCCACCCCGCGGGCGAGCCCCTTGTCGCCGGCGTACACCTGAGCGACGAAGGTGCGGTCGTGAGGCGGCCCCTGGGTCTCTACAAGCTTGTAGGTCGGCGTGATGCCGCCCTCCTGCAGCTTCTCCTGCAAGGCGCTCTTGGGATTCTCGGGCTCGCGGGCCAGGGACAGCGACATCTTCGGAATGAGCGTGCGCTCCACGAAGGAGGCGGCCACCTCCACGCCGCCATCCAGGTACAGGGCGGCCACCACGGCCTCGTAGACGTTCTCCAGCGCCGAATGCAGCCCGCGCCGGCCGGTGCCGGTCTCAGAGGAGCCGAACACGATGATGTCGGCGAAGCCGAGCTTCTCGGCCACCTCCGACAGGCTCGCGCCCGACACGAGGGCCACCTTGATGCGCGTGAGACCGCCCTCGTCCAAATCGGGGAAGCGGTGGAAGGCCTCGTTGGCCACAAGCGCCCCCAAAATGGAGTCTCCGAGGAACTCGAGGCGCTCGTAGGAAAACTTCACGGCACGACCCTCGGTAGCCGAAGGATGCGTGATGGCGGAAAGCAGGTACTGGGTATTCTCGAAGCGCCAGTCCAAAATCTCCTGAGCGCGGTCGAGCTTCACGCGCTGCTCGTCGGTCAGGCTCATCGGGCATCCGAGGCCGCGGCCTCCCCTTCCCGGGCCTGCGCGGCGCCGGTCGTCTTGGCCGCGCGCGCCACGGTATCGGCGATGACGCCGGCCACATTCGCCCGCACGGTGGTGGCCGCCACGGCAATGCCGTTGGCGACGGCCGTCTCGCTCGAGGAGCCGTGGCCCACGATAACCGCGCCCTTCACGCCCAGGAGCGGGGTGCCGCCGTAGGCCTCCGGCGAGAGTTTCCCCTTCAGGCGCGCCAGATCGCCCTTCACGAGCAGCGCCCCCAGCTTCGAGGGCAACGAGGACATGAGCGCGTCCTTCACGTACCTGAACAGGGTCTTGGCGGTACCCTCGATGGTCTTCAGGCACACGTTGCCGGTGAACCCGTCGCAGACCACCACGTCGAAATCGCCCGCCATGAGGTTGCCGCCCTCGCAGTTGCCCGAAAACTGCGGCACCGAGGCTGCCAGAAGCCCGTGGGCCTTCTGGGCGAACTCGTCGCCCTTGGTGTCTTCCGCACCGATGTTCAAAAGTCCCACCCGCGGGTTTTCCACCCCCATGATGGCCTCCATGTACACGACGCCCATCTGCGCGAACTGCACCAGATACTCCGGCTTGCAGTCGGCGTTGGCCCCCACATCGATGAGCAGGCAAGGGCGCGCATAGGCCGGGAGCACCTGGCCCAAGGCCGGACGCTTCACGCCCTTCACCCGACCCACTACGAGCGTGGCGGCGGCCAGGCAGGCGCCGGTGGAACCGGCCGAGAAGAAGCCGTCGGCCGCGCCCTCCTTCACGAGGCGGCAGCCCACCACGATGGACGAGTCCTTCTTAGCACGCACCGCCGCCGCCGGATGCTCGCCCATCTCGATGACCTCGCTGGCCGCCTGGGCCCGCGCGCGGTCATGGCCGGCGGCGAAGGGCTCCACCACCGCAGACGGCCCCACGACCACCAGATGCAGATCGGGATCGGCCGCAAGGGCCCGCGCCGCGCCGGCGAGCACCACATCGGGGCCGAAGTCCCCGCCCATGGCGTCGACGGCGATAGTTACTGGTTCAGCCACGAAAACTACTCCTTGCCCGTGAGAAGGTGTTTCCGGCCCTATCCGCGCCATACGCGGACACGGTCGGAGACACGCTGCCTATAGCCAAAAAGCCCCCTGGCAAACCAGGCTTGCGAAGCTTGGCATGCGAGGAGGCTTTGCCGACATCACGGAAGGAGTTGAGCGCGCCTTCCGTGACCGTCAACAGCTGGAACTAATCGACTTCGATGACCTCGCGGTCGCGATAGAAGCCGCAGTTGCCGCATACACGGTGGGGAAGCTTCACTTCGCCGCACTGCGGGCACACGGAACGGGCGGGCGCCGAAATCTTGTCGTTGGTGCTGCGACGGGCATGGGTGCGGGCACGGCCCATTTTGCGCTTAGGTACTGCCATCTCGTTACTCCTTCTAGAGTTGGCCGACAGAGAGGCCAGCCAACAACTTCTTGTGTAAACGCACGATCTGATATGCTACCAAACCCGTAGCGCCGTCGCAAGGGGGAAACTATCCCGATTTCGCCAACGGCACGGGTTTTCCAAATTCCCTAAATCACCAGCGTCACGATGCGCAACAGGAACAGGGCGGCGGCCACCCACATGACCCAGTGGACGTCCTTGGCACGACCCTGGGCGATGCGCACGATGACGAAGGCCAAGATGCCGAACATGATGCCGTTGGCGATAGAGTAGGTGAACGGCATCATGATGATGGCCAAAAAGCCGCCGACGGCGCCGGCCGCGTCCTTCGTGAAGTCCATCTCGGTGACCGAGGACATCATGAGCAGGCCCACCCACACGAGCGCGGGCATGGTGGCAAAGCTCGGGATGGCCAAAAAGATCGGCGAGAACACGAGGGCCACGATGAACAGCACGCCGGTCACGAGCGCCGTGAGGCCCGTGCGGCCGCCCGCTGCCACGCCGGCGCTGCTCTCCACGTAGCTCGTGGTGGTGGAGGTGCCCACGCAGGCGCCTACCACGGTGCCTACGGCGTCAGCCATAAGCGCCTCCTTGGCCCGGGGCAGACGGCCCTCCTTATCGAGCAGGCCGCCCTTGCTTGCCACGCCGATGAGCGTGCCGGCCGTATCGAACAAATCGACGAACAGGAAAGCGAACACGATGAAGGCGAAGTCGACCAGATGGCTCAAGGCGAAGTCGAAGTTGAAGGCGAACAGATAGGGCGCCTGCAAATTGATGCCGTTGGCGAAATCGGGAATGAGCGAGGTGGCGCCGGCGGCGGCATCCACCGTGTACCATCCGGCCAACTGCGCCAGGATGCCGAGCACCCAGGTGCCCAGGATGCCCCACAGGATATAGCCGGGCACGCGGTAGTGGTACATGACGGCCACGCCCACCAGGCCGATGACGGAAAGCGCCACCTGCGGGGTGGCGAACGAGCCCAGATCGATCAGCGTGGAGGGATTGCCCACCACGACACCGGCGTTCTCCAAGCCCACCAGCGCGATGAACAGACCGATGCCCACGGCAATACCCGTCTTCAGGTTCTTCGGCACGTCGTTCACGAGCGCCTCGCGGAACTTGCACAGGGTGAGCAGGATGAAGATGACGCCCTCGACGAGCACGGCGGTAAGCGCGATGGTCCAGGGATCCTGGATGCCCTGCTCGGCCATGGGCACGCACACCGAGTAGGCGAAGTAGGCATTCAGGCCCATGCCGCTGGCAAGGGCGATGGGATAGTTCGCGTAGAAAGCCATGAACAGCGTGCCGAAGGCCGCCGAGATGGCCGTGGCCGTGAACACCGCCCCGGGCTCCATGCCCGATGCAGCCAGAATGGAGGGGTTGACGGCGAGGATGTACACCATGGCCAGGAAGGTGATGGTGCCGGCCATCACTTCCGTTCTCACCGTGGTGCCGTGCTCCCTCAGCTTGAAGGTGCGCTCGAAGAACTGCTCCATAGGGCCTCCTATTCAGCGAGAAATGACGGAGTCATTGTACCCCTACTTCGCCGCCTTATCGCTCCGCATTTCCAATTCGTCCTCCACCGCGGCCGCATCGGAGCGGCTCGCATCGACGATCTTGTCGACGATGTCGCGGGCACAGCCCTCCCCCGTCGGCTGCGACCCGCGGTCGGGCGTAACGGCGACGGGCGCGGCGGAGCCGGGATGTCCGGAACGCGAGCCACGGTGCCGGCGGGCCAGGTCGCGCACGAAGGAAGTGGCCCCCAGGGCGTAGTAGCCCTCGCCGCGGCCGACGAGGTAGGCCGTCCCCACGGCCAAGGCGAACAGGGGCGCGCCGGCGAACCCGAAGATCTCGCAGGCCATGAGGAAGGCGGCCAGCGGGCAGCGGCTCATAGTGCAGAAGAAGGCCGCCAGCCCCGCCGCCGCCGAGAGGGCCGCATCTCCACCCGTCATGACCGTGCAGCTCGCCCCGAGAAGCGCCCCTATGGTGAACGTGGGCATGATCTCGCCACCGCGCAGCCAGAAGCCCAGGCAGATGACGGTGAGCAGCGCCTTCACGGCGAAGTCCCACGAACCGGCCCTCCCATCCAGGGCGGCGGCGAGCAGAGATCCCCCCGCGCCCTCGAAGGCCTGCCAGCTGCAAAGGACCACAAGCCCGACGAACAGGGCCGCACCGAGGATAGCCCATAAATAGTAGTTGCGGCGGAGGTGCTCGGTAGCGCGCTGCACGTGGTCGATCGCGCCGCCGAAGAGACCGCCGGCCAAGCCGGCCACCACCCCCACCAGCACGCAGTCGCCCACGACGGGCCAACTGAGACCGGGAAGCGCCACGGGGGGAATCACATCCCCGATGCCCACCGCAGTCGCGACCGCCCAGGCCACGGCACATCCCAAAAGGATCGTCGGCAGGTGCCGCACCACCTCTCGACGATACCCCGTCAGCTCCACCACGAAGGCCGCCGAGCCCAAAGGCGCGAAGAACAGCGCCGAGAAAGCGCAGGCCATGCCCATGGACGCGGCGTAGGCGTTCATGCCGACGCTCCCCCGCCCGCGCTCATCGTCGGCGCGATACACCGAGCGCAGACGGAAGGGACGCCCCACAAGCTGCCCCAAGGAGGCCCCCATCTGCAGCGCGCCCGCCTCCTTGCCCACCGAGGCGCCGCCGAGCAGGGACAGCGCAGTGCCGGCGAGGATATCGGGGGCGAGCCAAGCAGAGAGGTGCTCGTCGCTGCGAATGCATCGGGCCACCAGGCGCGTGGTGGTGTTCAAGGCGACGCCGTGCCATCGGTACAGGGCGAGGCTTGCCGCAGCGAGCAAAGGCAAGCAGAACAGCAGCCAGGGAGCGCGCTCGGTCAGACCGAACGCAGCATCTGCGACCAGGCACAGCACGATAGACGTCGCAGCGCCCACCGCGCCCATGGCCACGGCGAAGATCCCGTGGCGCAGCACCTGCCGCCCGTTCAACACGCCCATCGCTCACCTCCGCTCCGCGTCGCTTCCTCGTATCCACTGTAGGGCAAGGAAGGCCCGCTCACGAAAAAGGCCGGCGAAGCGTTTCCGCCCCGCCGACCTTCGTTACCGATCCGTTGCCCCAGCTGCAGCGCGGCCTAATCTTCCAGCTTCAAATTCCGCAGGGCGGCGAAGGGCCCGTCCTCGACAGGAGCCGCCTCGGCGCAGGAGCAGGGGCCCTCGTTCAGATTCGCTCCGCAGCGCGGGCAGATGCCTCTGCAGTCGTCGGCGCACAAGGGCACGAGGGGCAACTCCAGCAGCAGCGCCTGCTCGATGAGAGGCGTCATATCGATGACGCGGTTCTCGGGCAGGTACTCGAACTCATCGCTCTCCAGGTCGTCCGGAGCCGCCCCTTCCTCGCCGCCGACGATGAAGTAGCCCTCGATATCGCCCTCCAGCTCGTAGGTCACGTCCTCCAGACAGCGGGCGCAGGCCGTAAGCGCGGCCGCCTTCGCGTCGCCCATCACCAACAGGGCGCCTCCGGTATTCGTCACATCCACCGACCAGGTCACCGGCCCGGCGAAGCGGTAGGCATCGGCGCCGGCCGCAAGCTCGTCGAGGGCGGCCTCACCCTCGAAATGTCGGCTCTCGGCGGTCTCGAGCAGCTCCTCGGGAACGGCTACGGTCGTCATATTCTCTCTCGCCATGACGGCACCTTCTTTCTCTTTCCGGCGGTCTCGGAAACCGCCCGCCGGCACGCAGGATCTAAGGAATGCCGGCGATTCCAACAAAAAGGGCGCACCTGCGAAGGCGCGCCCGGAAGCTTCGTGCCGATTTGCCCTATCGCGCGTTCAGCGAGGTGGCGTTCAGGCGGTCGCGGCAGCGGCGCGTGTTGTTCAGCAGCGTGTCGAGACTCTGCTCGATGTGCCCGAACACCTCGTCGGCGTAGTCCTCGGCGCCGGCACGCGTCTGGCGCTCCAACTCGCGGGCGTCGGCCAGGATGGTGTCGGCCTGCTGCTGGGAGATGCGCACGATCTCCTGCTCGCTGGCGATCGTGATGGCCTGGCTACGGGCGTCCTCGATCATACGATTGGCCTCCACCTCGGCATCGTCCAGAAGGCTCTGGCGCTCGCGCACAATTTGGCGAGCCTGAGAGAACTCGGCGGGGAACAGGTCGCGAATCTCGTCCATGATGTCGAACGCAGCGGCGATGTCCACCTGGCGCAGGTTGCTCTTGCCGAAGACGGGCTTCGAGTCCTCGAGAAGAATCGAGAGCTCCTCGAGCAGCCCCAACACTCCGGTTTCGTCCATTGCTGTTCCTTCCTGACTATCGCACCGCGCCGCCCGGGCCCTTCCGGCCGTGGGCCTCAGCACGCAATCCATCCATGATGAGTTTTTCTATTCTATCATGATGGAAAAGCTATGTAATACAACGGCTACACCGTGCACAAACGCTCCATGAGGTGAAACCTAGCCGTCATCTTGGACGCTGCGCTCCAGAAAGTCGACGGCCGTGTCGCCGAAACGGCGGTGCGAGACGATATCCCAGCCACGCTCGACGGCCAGCGCCTCCACGGCCGCGTCATGGGCGCCGTCGTGCTCGTAGCTTGCCAGCACGTCCCCCGCAAGCGAGCCCGCTGCATCGAGCCGCCCGAGAAGGTCGAGCACCTCGGCGGCCCCAAGGGCGTAGGGCGGGTCGAGGAACACCAGATCGAAGGGGGCTCCTGCCATCGGCGCCGGCAACCGCTTGAGCACGTCGCCCCGCATAAGCCGGGCTGTGTCGCGGTTGAGGCCCAACGTGCGCATATTCCGCTCGATAACGTCCGCGGCACCGCGGTCTCGCTCGCAGAACACCGCCGAGACGGCCCCGCGCGAGAGCGCCTCCATGCCAAGCGCCCCCGAGCCCGCGAAGGCGTCGAGCACCCGGGCGCCGGCGAAACCTCCGCGCGCCGAGTGGATGGCGCTCATGAGCGACTCCCGCACCCGATCGGTGGTGGGGCGGGTGCCGTCGCCCTTCGGGGCGTCGAGCCTCCGCCCACGGAACTCTCCGGCAATGATGCGCATAGCCGCGCTCCTTTCACTCTCATCTCAATCGTGGCAGTGCGTAGAGGAGGCGCGGGATGCTCCAGCCGAGCGAGTTCCGCAAGCGCTCGGAACAGTCCAGTGGACTGTTCCGCCGAGCGAGGACTGTCCGAGCGAATTGGAGCATCCCGCGTCTCCGACGGGCGATGAGCCCCTCAAGCCTACCCGCCCACGGCCTCGCCGGCGAAGGCCAGGCGCACTTCCCGGGCCATGGCGCGGTGGTCGGGCTCTTCCAGGTCGGGGTCCACATCCAGAAGGGCGGCGGCGTCGGCGTGGGCCGCCTCGATGACCGCCCCGTCCCGCATGATGTTCACGAGCTTCAGCCCGCTGGCCCCATGCTGGCGGTTGCCGAGGATATCGCCTTCCCGCCGCAGGGACAAGTCGAAGGCGGCCAGCTCGAAGCCGTCATCGGTGGTCTCCATGGCCGCCAGGCGCGCGAGGGATTCCTCCCGGGTGGAGGCGGACAGCAGGTACACCTCGGCGGCCTTGGTGCCGCGGCCCACACGCCCGCGCAGCTGGTGGAGCTGGGCCAGACCGAATCGGTCGGCGTCCTCGACGATCATCACCGTGGCGTTGGGCACGTCCACGCCCACCTCGATGACGGTAGTGGCCACGAGCACCTGCACCTCGCCAGCACGGAAGCGCTCCATCACCTCGCGTTTCGCCTCGGTGCCCATGCCGCCGTGGAGCAGCTCAACCACGTAATCGGGGAAGGTGTTTCTCTGCAGCATCTCGGCCTCGCGGGTAGCCGCGGTCACATCGTCGTCGAAGTCGTCCGCGTCCTCGATGGCCACGGCCGGGTGGTACTCCTCCCCCGCCGCATCGGCATCGGACTGCTTGCCAGCCGCCTTCTCGTCGCGCTCCTCGGCACCCTTGCCCACGAGCGGGCACACCACATACACCTGCTCGCCGCGGGACAGAGCCGCGCTCGCAGCGTCGAAAGCCTCGCCGGCCTGCTCGCGGCGCAGCACACGCGTGGTGCGCGAGACGGCGTCGTGAGGGCGGTGCTTGATATAGGACAAGGTGAGGTTGCCGTAGAGCGCGAGGGCGAGGGTGCGCGGGATGGGCGTAGCCGTGAGGTAGAGCGCATCGGGCGCCTCCCCCTTGGCCAGCAGGCGCGTGCGCTGATCCACGCCGAAACGCTGCTGCTCGTCGATAACGGCGAGGGTGAGGCGCGCCGGCGCCACGTCGTCGGAGAGGAGGGCGTGGGTGCCGACGAGCACGTCCACGTCGCCCGCGGCGAAGCGCTCGGTGATGGAGGCGCGCTCGGCGGCCGGCGTGGAGCCGGTGAGCAGCGCGCAGGTGACGCCCGCTTGGGCGAGCAGCCCGCCCAAGCCCTCCGCATGCTGGCGGGCGAGCACCTCGGTAGGTGCGAGCAGCATGGCCTGGCCACCCGTGTCGGCGGCTGCGGCCAGGGCGAATCCGGCCACGACAGTCTTGCCGGTGCCCACATCGCCCAAAAGCATGTGGTTCATCGCCGAGGGGGCGGCCATGCCCTCCAGTATCTCGTCGCGGGCGCGCTCCTGCTCGCCGGTGAGCGCGAAGGGCAGCTGCGCGGCGAAGGCGGCCACGCACGGTCCATTCACCGTATGGGCGGTGGGGTGCGCGTCGCGGGAGCGCTCGGCGCCCTCCTGCATGAGGAAGAGTTCCAAATAGAGCACTTCCTCGTAGACGAGCCGCCGTCGCGCCTCGGCCACCTCGGCCATGCTCTGCGGGAAGTGGATGGCGCGCAGCGCGGCAGCCCGGCTCATGAGCCGGTAGCGCAGGCGCAGACCCAGGGGCAGCGGATCGAAGGCGCCCTCGGCCTCTTCCAATCCGTTGGCCACGATGCGACGCACCCAGGCGGCCGAGAGCTTCTCGGTGGCCGGGTGCACGGGAACGACCGCCCCGGTGATGCCCTCGCCCTCTCCGATCACCTCGATGAAGGGGTTGGTCATGCGCTTGTAGCCGTAGTCGAAGATCACCTTCCCGGCCACGGCCACCGCATCCCCCGCCTTTATCTGATCCATGAGCCAGGGTTGGCGGAAGGCCGTCACAACGAGAATGCCCGTGCCGTCGGTAACGGCGATTTCCACGAGCTTCAGGTTGTAGCGGGGCTTCTTCAGCTTGATCTCGTGCACAGTGCCTCGCACGGTGCACGTCTCCCCGATGCGCGCCGAGGCGCAGGTTTCCACCGAGGAAAGATCCACGTACGAGCGGGGGAAGTGCGTCAGCAGTTCGCGCAGCGTGCGAATACCCAGCTTCTCCAGGGCCTTCGCCCGCGCAGGACTGACCAAACGGACCCGATTGACGGGCCCGTCCAATGCCAACGTAGCTTTTTCCCGATCAATGGGCACGAATGTCCCCTATCCCAGCTATGGTAATGTCGAAAGCGGAACGGGCGGTGTGCCCACCAAGCGAGTTCCGCAGCGAACGGGACAGTCCAGTGGACTGTCCCGCCGAGCGAGGACTGTCCGAGCGACTGGGTATGCCGCCCGTTCTGCGCCCCCGAGGGATTTCGAGCATGTTACTCAACCGAGAAAACAATGGGGTACAAAGGCTGCTCGCCGCGCTGGGCGTCAACTTCCAAGTCTTCGTAAACCGCCTCGATCTCGGTCACGAGCGCCTCCAGATCCTCATCGCCGTAGCCCTCGCCGGCCAAAAGCGTGCACGTGTCGGCGTCTTCGGCATCCATCTTCGCGAGCAGCTTGAGCACCGTGCCGTCGATGGAATCGTCCACCGCCTCGATAGAGCCGTCGGCAATGCCGATGACGTCGCCTTCGACGATGGGATTGCCCTCGGCGTCCTTCGAGTCGCGGGTGGCCCAAGTGACCTCGCCGGTCTTCACCGCAGCAGCGGCCTCGGCCATCTCCTCCACATTGGTCTCCAAGGAAGCGTCCTGATCCACCGAGAACAGAGCCGAGAAGGCCTGGGGCACCGACTTGGTGGGCACCACGGCGCAGGAAACCTCGGCGAGCTCGGCGGCGGAGTTGGCCGCCATGATGATGTTCGAGTTGTTCGGCAGGACGATGACGGCATCGGCGTTCACCGAGCCAATGGCATCGAGCAAGTCCTTCGTGGAGGGATTCATGGTCTGGCCGCCCGAGACGACCACATCGACTCCGAGGCTCTTCAAGATAGCGGCATTGCCCTCGCCGGCGGCCACGGCCACGAATCCGAGGGGCTTGCGCTGCGCCTCCTCTTCGGCGGCGAGCTTCTCGGTGCGCTCGACCGACTGCATCTGCATATTGTGGATGAACACCTCGGACACCTGGCCGCGCTCGAGGAAGTAGGCCAGCACCTGATCGGGATGATCGGAGTGCACGTGCACCTTGAACTTCGGCACGTCGCCCACGCACAACTCGCAATCGCCCATGGTGGACAGGAAGTTCAGCGCCTCCTCGCGGTCGAGCGTGTCGGAATCGACGAGGAACTCGTTGCAGTAACGGTACTGCGAGCCCTCCCAGTCGTTCACCTGCTCGATCTCCACCTTCGGATGCGACGCGCGGCCAAAGGACAGCTCATCGACCATGGTGCCCGCCCGACCCAAAAGCGCTGTGGTGAAGGCATCGAAGATGATAGCGAGGCCGAAGCCGCCGGCGTCCACCACGCCGTGCTCCTTGAGCACGGGCAGCAGATCGGGGGTGCGCTGCACCGATGCGTACGCCTCGGCCACGATGGCATCGAGGGCCTCCTCGGTGGAAAGCCCCTCCTCCTCGGCGTTCCTCGCCGCTGCGGCCGCATCGCGCAGCACCGTGAGGATAGTGCCCTCCACGGGCTTGCGCACAGCCTGGAAGGCCACTTCCACGGCCTTGGCGAAGGCGGCGGAAACCGATGCGGTGTCGAAGACGTCGTAGCCTTGGCTGCCCTCGCACAGGCCGCGCAGGATCTGGGAGGTGATGACGCCGGAGTTGCCGCGAGCGCCCATGAGCGCGCCGGTGGTAATGGCTTTGCGCACCTCGTGCGCGCTGGCGCCGATGGCGAGGTTGGCCACGTTGCCCACCACGCTCTGGATGGTCAGCGACATGTTCGTGCCCGTGTCGCCATCGGGCACGGGGAACACGTTCAGGCGGTTGACCTCCTCCTTGCGCTCGTCGAGCGTCTTGGCGGCGGCGGCCACGGCATTCAGGATATTGTTGGAAGTGTAAGTAGACATAAGCGTTTGATGCTCCTTCAAGGGCGACGCGATGCGGGCCGCTTCCTCGCGACCCCGCCGGCACCCGGCTCAAGTGGGGGCTAGCGACGCACCTTGACGTCCATCACGTGCACGTCGACACCGGCCAGCGGCACGCGCGCGTACTCCTTCAACGCAAAGCTGACCTGATCGATAAGATTGCGCGACACCGTGGCGATGTTGGTGCCGTACTCCACGATAATATAGAGGTCCACGTGCACGCCCTCGTCGAGGCTGTTGACCACCACGCCGCGGCGCAGGCGGCTGGCGGGGAGAATCTTCGCGATGCCGTCGGCGGCGTTCGGCGCGCACACGCCCACCACGCCGTAGCACTCCATAGCGGCATTGCCGACCAAATCGGCCAGCACGTCGTTGGCGACGTGCAAGTTGCCGGAAATCGCAGAACTCATGGGAGGTATCCTTTCCTCTGAGTTTTCACATACGTTCGTGCAAAGAGTATAGCGCAAGGAAGATAGCGGCGCGGTTACCCGCGGTTGACCGTCGGGCATATTCCACAATCACCCGCGACTCCCGCAGGGCCTAAGGGGCGGCTTGCCGCACTTCGCCCGCACGCCCTTCGCAGGGCGGGCGCAGCCGCCGGACGCCTCCCGTCGCTTTGGAAAACGCTCGGTCGAGACGCTTCCCTTTCCATAGACGACCATTGCGCAAACACGAAAAGCCCGCAAGGGCGGGCTTTCGGGGTTCGAGCACTTCAGGGAAGCGAGCTGCTAGGCGCGCTCCACCTTTCCGGCCTTCATGCAGGAGGTGCACACGTTCGCGCGACGGACATGGCCCTTCGCATCGCGAATGGTGATCTTCTGGATGTTCGGACGGAACATGCGGTTGCTCACACGATGGGAGTGGCTGATGCTACGACCAGCGACGGGGTGCTTACCGCAAACTTCGCAAACCTTCGACATTGCTATCAACTCCGTTAAACCAAATTACTTGTTTAAGACACAGCCTTGTTAATATACCACAGCCCCACAGGCTGTTACAAGAAAAATTTTACGCGATCACTAGGAGACGTTTGCAGGACGGACAAATGCCCAGGGGGGCCTGGCTGCGCAGGTCGATGAGCCGGCCGCCTTCGATGGGCATGCGGCACACGCCGCAGCGGGAGCCGTCGAGCACGCCGACGGACACGCCGCCCGAGCGGGCCGCGATGCGGTCGTAGCTGCGCACGAGCTCGGCATCAACCTTCGCCTCCACCTGGCCGCGGCCGGCCTCCAGCTTGGCGATGGCCAGCTTCAAATCGCCGCCCTGCTTCTGAAAGGAGTCGATGGCCTGCTGCTCCTTGGCCGCCAGCTCCTCCAGCGCGAGCGCGATCTGGGCCTCCATGGCTGTGATCTTATCGAGCTCGGCCTGCACGCCGATGCGCTCCTCGGCGATGGTACCGCGGCGGCGCACGATGCCGGCGAGCTCTTTGGTACGGGCCTCCACGTTGCGGAAATCGCCATGGGCGGCGTCGATGGCCGCCTGCACGCCGGCCTCCTTCTTGGCCAGGGAGGCATCCTCGTCGTCAATGCGCGTGATCTTCCTCGCCGTGACGCGCTTCAGCTCGGCCACCTTCTCGGCCTTCGCCTCGATCTCCGTCGTCTTCTCGCGGGCCGCCACGATAATGGAACGCTGGGGCAAGTCGTCGAGCTCCTTGGTCAGGCGCTTGACCTCCAGATCGATGCGCTGCAGCTCAAACAGGCCTTCGATGTCCTCGCGCGTCGCTTCCATGGGCGTCTCTCCTTCAGATCGGATGAATACCCGACAATGATAGGCGAAAACACCGCCGTTGAGGGACGAGACCGAAAAAATCTATTTCGCGCTACACGCGAACGGCCTCGGGATACCACCAGTTGTCGCTCTGGTCGACGAGCACGATGGCCTCGGGCGGCACACCGGCGCGGTCGAGCGCCTCGGCAAGCACAGCGGTCAGCGGCAGCTCGCTCGCATCGTGACCGAGCTCGATGACCGCCAGCCCTGCCTGGGAGAGATCAAGCGCGCTGTGGTACTTCATCTCGCCGCACACGATGACGTCGGCGCCGGCCGCCAGGGCCGCCGCGCCGGTATCGCCCGCCGAACCGGTGCAGGTGACCGCTCGGCGCACCGCCGCCTCCGGATCGCCCCACACCCGCGGGGCGCGGCCGAACACCGCCGTGCAGCGTGCGGCCAAACGCGCGAGGGTCTCGGGCGCATCGCCGTTGGCGGGCACCTCGCACACCTGGCCGTAGCCCTTGCGACGCGACGAGGAGAGCGGCTCGGCGAGCTTGCCCGTGAACTTCAGACCGAGCATGCCGGGCAACACCCGGGCGGCCGCAGGGCTCACATCAAGTGCCGTATGGAAATCCATGAGGGCCACCTGATGGCGGATAGCCGCCCACACCCCGGCTCCAGCGCAGACCGCCGTACTCGCCTCAGGGGCGAAGGTGTCGGGTGCGGCCAAGTAGGCGGGATGGTGGGTGAGCAGCACGTTGGCGCCGGCAGCGGCGGCCTCGGCGATAGCGGCTACCGTGGGATCGAGGGCCACGGCCACGCGGGTCACCGGCAGCGACCGCTCCCCCACCAGAAGCCCCGTGCGGTCCCAGCCTTCTGCATCCTCGGCGGGAAACTCCTTGAGCAAGGCGGCCTCGAGCGCGCCCACGGTCATGGAAAACGACTTTCTCGCCAGCTCGCTCGTGCCGCGCTTCGAAAGCGCATCCTTCTTCGTCGGAGCGCCGCCGCGCCCCCCTTTACTGAACAGACCCATAGCGATCAGCTTCCTTCGACGCTCAGGCCCATGCGCATGCACCGGCCCTCGACTTTCGTTTCACAGGCGCATTGCCGAACTGCTCGGAGGCAGAGCGAGCGACGCGCACCTCACTCGATGGTAATACTTCGGCGGTCCCCCGTGGCTGTCGGGACGGTAACGCTTCTATAGCCCGCCTCGTACATGAGGTCGTAGGCACGGCGGATGTCGCGGGCCACGTTGGCCGGATCGTGGGAGTCACAGCCCACGGTGCAGGGCACGCCGGCTCGGCGAAACGCCGCCAGCAGGGCCGGGGCCGGGAACATCTCGGCGCAGGCGTAGTAGGCCCCCGACGTGTTCACCTCCACCATGCGCTCGCCGGCCCGAGCCGCCTCGGCCATGGCCTCGTAAAAGGGCCCCAGATCGAAGGTCGGGTAGAAGCCGAACTTCTTCGCCAGATCGGGATGGCTCATGGCGTCGTAGGGGTTCGTTCGATTCGCTGCGGCCTCGCACCACAGCTCGCCGTAGCGCCGCCAGATGGCATCGGGGGCGCCGGGTTCCTCCCAACGGCCGCGCTGAGCCGGGTCGTCGAAGGCCCAGCCGTCGATGAAGTGCACGCTGCCGAGCTTGAAGGCGAAGGGGGCCAGAGCAGCCTCGTCCAAGGCGCGGTCCTCCAAGTCGCCCAGATAGTCCATCTCGGTGCCCACGATGAATTCCACCGAGGGATGGGCGGCGCGGGCCTGCTCGATCTCGGCCAAGTAGCGCGGCAGGTTCTCCTCGGTCATGGAGAGATAGCGATCCGGGTCGAAGGCTGCCGACAGCGGGAAGTGCTCGGTGAAGGCAAGCGTGGTCAGGCCGGCGGCAGCTGCGGCGTCGGCATATTCCGCCACAGAGCCGACGCCGTGGCCGGAGTACACGCAGTGGCAGTGGGTGTTGACGAGTTCCATAGCTCTCCTTACCAGTTCAGAACTTTTTGGGCGGCCTTCGCGAAGGCGTCGATGTCCGCCTCGGTGGTGTAGCGGCCCATGGAGATGCGCAGGGCGTTGAAGGCGATATCCCCGCTGATGTCCATGGCCTTGAGCACATGGCTCGGTTCCAGGGAATGGGACGAGCAGGCACTGCCCCCGGCCACGCAGAAGCCGAGCTGGTCGAAGCGCAGCACCATAGTCTCGCTCTCCCACTCGTCGGCCAGCACGTGCACGATGTTGGGAAGGAAGTCGCGGCTGCCCGGATCCACCTCCACCGTGGCCTGGAAGCCGTCCAAGCCCCCGAGGGCCCCGTACAGCTTGTCGCGCAGAGCCCGCAGGCGCGCCGATTCGTCCTCCTCGCGGGCCGCAGCCGCCTCGCAGGCCGCGGCAAAACCGACGATGCCGGCCACGTTCTGGGTGCCGCTGCGCCGACCGCCCTCCTGGCCCCCGCCGAGCAGGAACGGGGCGAAGGGAGCGCGGGCCTTGAGGTACAGGGCGCCCACCCCCTTCGGGCCGCCGATCTTGTGGGCCGAGAAGGAGGCGGCGTCCACACCGAGCGCCTCCATGTTCAGGGGCATCTTCCCCAGGGCCTGCACGGCATCGGTGTGGAAGAGCGCCCCGGTCCTGTGGGCCAGAGCCGTCAGCTCGGCGATGGGCTGAATGGAGCCCACCTCCGAGTTGGCGGCCTGCACCGACACGAGCACCGTGTCGGGGGTGAGGGCCTCTTCCAGGACGCGGGCCTCGATGAAGCCCTGGCGGTCGGGGCGCAGGTAGGTGACGCGCACGCCCTCGGCCTCCAGGCGGCGGCAGGGGGCGAGCACCGCGTCGTGCTCGATGGCCGAGGTGATCACATGAACGGGACGATTGCCCCGACCGGCCAGGCGCCGCTGGTCGCGGGCGGCAGCCACGAGCCCCGCGATGGCCGCGTCGTCGGCCTCGGTGGCCCCGGAGGTGAACACGATCTCGTCGGGCCGTCGCGCGCCCAGGGCGCGGGCCACGCGGCGTCGGGCATCCTCGAGCAGGTCGAAGGCCGCCCGGCCCAGACCGTAAAGCCCGTTGGCGTTGGCGTTCACGGCCAAGTTCGCCGGGCCGGGCACCTGGAAGGGTTCCATGGCTCGGGCCGCCTCCTCGCACAAAGGAGCGGTGGCGGCGTAATCCAGGTAGACGGGAAGCTGCGCATCCATAGGGCCTACGCCTCCCCGCCGGCCAGGGCGGTCAGGCGCGCCACGTCGGCTGCCGCCTGCACCGTCTGCAAGGCGAGCGCCGGGTCGGCGGCCTTGAACACGGCGTTGCCGCACACGAGCACGTCGGCGCCGGCCGCGGCCACAAGCGGGGCGGTAACCTCGCCGATACCGCCGTCCACCTGGATGAGCATGGACTCGTTGCCCGCCGCCCGGGCACGGGCCGCCACCTCGGCCACCCTCCGATCGCTGCCGGCGATGTAGCTTTGACCCGAGAAGCCCGGCTCCACCGACATGACGAGCGCCATATCCAGCCGGTCGATGACCGGATCCAAGGCAGATACGGGGGTCTTGGGCTTCAGGGCCGCGGCGGCCTTGCACCCCGCCTCGTGGATCATCGCCACGGCGCAGACGAGCTCGTCGGCGGTGAGCGCCTCCGCATGCACGTTCACCAAATCGGCCCCGGCGTCGATGAACCAGGGAATCTCGGTGAGGGGGTTGTCGATCATGAGGTGCACATCGCAGACGAGCGAGGTGGCGGCTTTCAGCTGCTTCAAAAGCGGCACGCCCATGGTGAGGTTCGGCACGAAGTGGCCGTCCATCACGTCGATGTGCACGAAGCCGGCCCCCGCGGCCTCGATCATGGCAATGTCGGCCCCGAGGTTCATGAAGTCGGCGGACAGAATAGAGGGGGCGATTCTTACTGGTTGGTACATGGCGCATCCTCATCTCGCGAAGTTCCAGTGACGCTATTCTAGCGCACCAGTCGCAAGCGGCGGCGTATAATGGGCGACAGCGGCAAACCTGCATCCCAAGAGCGAGGAGCGCCCGTGGCCTGCGACGCACGCACCTTCTTCACCTACCCCACCGCCTTCGGCCCGGTGACCATCGGCGCCGACGGGACGTCGGTCACCGCCATCGTCCTCGGCGAGGCGACCCTTCCCGGCAAGCGCCGCCCGAGCGCGGTGTCCAATCGATGCGCCACCGAGATCATGGAATACCTTTCCGGCAAGCGGACGGCCTTCACCGTGCCGTGGGCAGCCGCGGGCACCCCCTTCCAGAAAGAGGCATGGGAAGCCGTGGCGCGCATCCCCTACGGTCAGGTGCGCACCACCCGCGAGCTGGCCGGTGCCCTCGGCGCGCCCGAGTCCTTCCGCACCGTGGGCGCGGCCGTGAGGAAGAGCCCCCTGGCGCTGATCATCCCCACGCACCGCATCGTCACGGCAGCCGGCAAACCCGTCAGCCCCGTAGCAACCGCCCTTCTGAACCTCGAACGGCAAAACGCTCGGTAGCGGATAGCGCCTCTCTTTTTGGCACGAAAGTTCGTTTTCGGTGCACGAAGCAGCACCTATCCGATTTTTTTCCGTCGATATGCATCATTTTCGCATCATAAACGGCGAGAAGCGGGCTGCTGGCACGGCGTTCTGCACCAGAACCGAACTTTTGCACCAGAATCGACGGTGCCGACCCACAGCCTATGCCGCGAGCGCCGCGTCCTGCAGCGCGTCCAGCTTCGCCATGCACTCGTCCACCGATGCGCCGGCCAAAAGGTCGCGCACGATAAGGCACACGTTGCCCCATTGCTCCACGTCCATGGCGGCGTTGGAAGCCAGCACGTAGGTATCGGCCTGCACCAGATCGTTCAGGGGCCGTAGCGGCTCTGCGCAATCCACGACCACGTTCTTGGAGGGCGAGATAACGCGGTTCGTCTCGGCGTACAGCCGCAGGGCCTCGTCGGAGAGCATCACATCCATAGCCGCCAGGGCCTCCTCGCCGTGCTCGGCATCGGAGGCCACCCCGTAGCCGGTCATGGACAGCACGGGCATGGGACCGCGCTCGCTCGGGAAGCCGATCACCTCCATAGCGAAAGAGGGGTTACCGTAGGCGGTATCGGTATTCGCCGCGCCCCAGTAGGCCACCACCATGGGGCTCTTCCCCGCCATGAAGTCGGCTCCCTCGCCGGCCCCCTCGAAGGCCTCGCTCCTAAGTGCGTTGCCCGCATCGATGTAGCCGGCATCCACCAGCTTCTTCAGAAACTCGAAGCCCGGGCGCATGTAGTCGCTGTAGCGGGCCTCGCCGGCGTTCAAGGCGGCCACCTCGGCCTCGATGTCGCCGCCGTTGTACAAATCGGCGTAGGCCTGGGCGAAGACGAAGGTCTCGAGCCACCAGCGGTTGGCCCCTAAGGGCACGTCATAGCCCTTCTCCTTCAGAACGCGGCAGGCCTCGAGGAACTCATCCGGGGTGCTCGGCAGGGCAAGCCCGCATTCCTTGAAGATGTCCTTGTTCACGAACAGGCCGTAGGCCACCACCTCCTGGGGTATGGCCACCAGCTTGCCGTCCACGGTGTTGGACACGCGCACCTCCTCGCGCAGGTTCTGGGCAGAGGAGAGCCCCGACAAGTCGGCAAGCTTGCCCTCGGAGCCCAGGGCCACAATGACGTCGGAGTTCAGCAGGTACAGATCGTCCCTGGCGCTGCGCACCCGATCGAGGCACACTTCATCATAGGTCTTATCCTGGTAGTCCTCGGCGGTGTAGGTGCGGTAGGCCACGGTCAGGCCCAGGGCCTGCTCGGCCATGGCGATGGTCTGGTCGCTGGCGGTGCGGGCTGTGTTCTCGGCATCGGGGCTGACCTTCTCCATAGGGCTGAAGAAGTTCACCACCGGGCCGTCGTCGCCCTCATCGTGCACGGCCAGATTCCGCGTCCCCTCGCCGCTCCCGCAGGCAACCAGGGTCAGGGCCGCGAAGACCGCCACGGCACTGCTGACGATGCGGCGGCGCAGGCTCCCACGCTGCTGGATCATGACCGTCCTTTCTCGACAAGGAGATCGACGGCCCGCTTCAAGTCGCCGATCTCCAAAGGCTTCGCCACATGGGCGCTCATGCCGGCGGCAAGGGCCGCCTTCTCGTCCTCGACGAAGGCATCGGCCGTCATGGCAATGATGGGGATGGTGCGGGCATCGGGGCGCTCCAGAGCGCGTATGGCGCGGGTCGCGGCGTGGCCGTTCATCACGGGCATCTGCACGTCCATGAGGATGGCGTCGAACTCCCCGGGCTCGCAGGCCTCGAAGCGCTCCACGGCGAGCTGGCCGTTCTCCACAACCTCCACCGTGGCGCCCTCCAATTCCAGCAGCTCGCTCAGGATGCCGGCATTCAGGAAGTTGTCCTCGGCGGCCAGGAAGTGCTTGCCCTGAAGGACTGCGTCGTAGGCCGCGGCCGCGTCGGCTTGCCCCGCTCCGGTGATGTCCTCCACCTTGCGCCTCAAGGTGGAGAGGAAGAAGGGGCGCGTGAGCACGCCGGCCCACGGCGGCAGGGTCAGGCCCTCCTCCACATCGAAGTTGTGATCCAGCACGAACACGAGGGGCACCGACCGATCGTCGGCCGCCCCTGCCGCCGAGCGCAGGGCACCGGCCGCCTCCAGGCAAGCGGAGCCGAGCACGTCGCAGCAGACGAGGACGATCTGGTAGCCGCCCGTCGGCGCGGCCGCCTCGGCCCGGGCGAAGGCCTCCTCCACCGACGGCACCGTATCCACCCGCACGCCGGTGCCCTCCATCTGGCGCTGCGCGGTCTCGCGGCCGGCGGCCGTGGGATCCACCACGAGCATGGCGTCGATGCCCTGCGAACGCCAGAAGAAGCCCTGGGCCTGCTCGTCGGGAATGCGCAGCTCCAAATCGACTCGGAACAGCGAGCCGACCCCTTCGGTGCTCTCGGCCTCGATGGTGCCGCCCATGAGCTCCACGAGACTCTTGGTGATGGACATGCCAAGGCCCGTGCCCTGCACCTTGTTGGTGGTGCTGTTCTCGGCCCGCGTGAAGGAATCGAAGATAGTGGCCAGAAACTCCGGGGTCATGCCGTAGCCGTCATCCTCCACCTCGATGCGGATACGCTCGAACTGGCTGGAGTGCTGCGCCAGGCCGATGAAGCGCAGGCAGATATGCCCGCCCTCCGGCGTGTACTTCACGGCATTGGACAAGAGGTTGATGAGGATCTGGTTCAGGTGGGTCTCATCCCCGATCAAGCGCTCATGGTTCACGCCCGCGATCTCGGTGCGGAAGGTCTGGTGCTTGTCGCGGGCCATGGGACCGATGATGGACTCCACGGCCACGAGGGAGTCGCCCAAGTTGAACTCGGTCAGGGTCATGGTGGCCTTGCCGCTCTCGATCTTGGAGATGTCGAGCACATCGTTGATGAGGTCGAGCAGGTGGCGCCCCGAGGCCATGATCTTGCTGGCGCAGTCCCGTACCTTAGCCGGGTCATCGGCCTCCTTGGCGATGATGGTGGTGAAGCCGAGCACCGCGTTCATAGGCGTGCGGATGTCGTGGGACATATTGGCGAGGAAGGCCGACTTCGACTCGTTGGCCACCTCGGCCGCCTGGAGGGCCCGAGTCAGCTGCTCGTTGTGAAGGGCCCGCTCCGCCTCCTGGGCCTTCTGCAGCTGGAGCTGCCGGCGGCGATTGTAGGCGTAGATGACGACGCACAGCACGAAGGCCGCCACTGCAATGGCGATGACGAGGGCGATGGCGGTGTTGACCGCGTCGGCTTCCTTCTGAATGGCGGTCATGGGCACGTAGCCTACCAGATAGGTGGTGCCCCCGTTGATGGACCACAGGTAGCACAGCGAATCGCGGTCCTTCACCTGGTGGGCGAACATGACGGAGGACTTGTCGGCGATGCCGCCCTCCACGAGGGCCAGCGTCTCCTCGTCCAGCACGTTGTTGGCCCGGTAGAAGTCCTCCAGGTTCAAATGCCCCGCATCGCGCTCCCCCATGCCCGCAGGCTTCAGCACGAAACGCTCGCTCGTGGCATCCATCAGGTACAGAACCGCCTGCTTGTCGTAGAAGCCCTCGGGCAAGGATCGCTCGATGGCGTCGTAGACGTACTCGGCGTACAGAGTGCCCACCGTCTCGCCGTCGCGCTCGATGGGGCAGGCGATGGTGTAGGCCCAGGTGCCCAGATGGTTGACATAGGACTGGGAGATAGGCAGCCCCATAACCGTGCCGCCGGCGGAGAAATCGAGATCGACGGGACTGAACGGCTCGCCGTCGTTGGAGATCCCCTCGCTCGCGCCTGCGGGCACCACCGACAGCTTGGCCGTGGTATCGTTGTTGCGCAGGTTGAGAATGTAGGCCTCGGGATCGGGTGCCGCGGCGATCTCCTCGGCGATGAGCTCCTGGAACTCCGCCTCGCTGCGCATAATGGCCTCGACGGTGTTCTCGATGAGGTTCAGATTCTCGTTGAGGTTCTGAATAGCGGCTTCGGACATATCGTCGTAAGTCTGCCGCGCCACCCCGTAAATGGAGGCGCCCATGGCGACGAAGATCGCAAGGACGACGATGACCCAACGGCCAAAGGCCCTCTTATGGCCGTTCTTCGCTTCGCTTTCCACCACAGCCTCCTCCTCATTCGAGCATTTGATAACGGTACGGTATCAGAGGGAAAACTGCAAGAGCAAAACCGCCGCTCCCCTGGTGACAGGCAATTTCTCCCATAAAAAAAAGCGACCCTCCGGCAGGGGAACCGGAGGGCCGCAGCGCAGTACGCACGGAGGAGAAGGGGAAACGTGCGCATGGACTTGGTTTCCGCCGCGAGGGTTTTGAGAGAGAGGAGAGAGGAGGGTTCACGCAGGAGACGGTGCGACGGAAGCTCTGGGTATGTTGTCAAGATCCGCGCGGATCGGATTCGCTTTCGCGCCCTCCCCGCTCGGCTGATGACAACAATAAGGCCTTCTCGCTTCCCCAATAGCGAGAAGGCCCGTCGGTTGCGCCGACGTATGCGCATCGTTTACCAGGCGAAACCTGATAATGCAGGTGAACAATTCAGTATTGGAGAAGCAGGCGCGAGATGCGGGGCGGGGTCCGCGCGCAGTTCCGCAGCGAACGGAAATGCCCAGTGGGCATTTCCGCCGAGCGAGGACTGTTTGAGCACGGCGCCCCCGCCCCGCATCTCGCGCCGGACGACCCGCAATCAGCCTAGTAGAACTCGGACTTGAGGGGCCGGTCGATGAGGGCGGCGGCGGCCTCGCGGGGGCTCACGGCCTCCCACACCACGCTGCGTACCGTGTCGGTCAGGGGCAGCTCCACCCCGTAGCGCTCCTCCAAGGTGCGCAGGGTCTTGCAGGCGATGGCCCCTTCCACCACCATGTGGGTCTGGGCCGTGAAGTCGTCCAGGGTAAGGCCCCGGGCCACGTACTGCTCGCCGAAGCGGCGGTTGCGCGAGTGCTGGGACATGCAGGTGACCACCATGTCGCCGGCACCCCCCAAACCCATGCAGGTGAGGGCCTCGCCGCCGGCGGCCACTACCATGCGGCTCATCTCGGCCAGACCGCGGGTGATGAGCAGGGCCGCCGTGTTGTCGCCAAATCCCATGCCGTAGCTGATGCCCACGGCGATGGCGATGACGTTCTTGAAGGCAGCGCACAGCTCCACGCCCACGGGATCGTCGGAGGTGTAGGTGCGGAAGAAACGAGTGGCGAACAAGTCGCGGAAGAACAGCGCCGTCGCCTCCGAAACGCTGGCCACCACGGCGGCCGAGGGCTTGCGGCAAATGACCTCCTCGGCATGGGTGGGGCCCGACAGCACCGCCAGCCGGTCGCCGTTGCCCAGCTCGGCGGCGAAGGTGTCGATGGGCAGAAGCCCCGTCTGCTCCTCCACGCCCTTGGAGCAGATGACGATGGGCGTATCAGGTGCGATCAGCGCAGCCAGATCGCGGGCCACGGAGCGCAGGGCCGCCGACGGGGTCACGATGACCACGGCCTCGGTGCCCTCGCACGCCTCGGCGTAGTCTGAGGTGGCGCGGATGGCGTCGGGCAGGCGGTAGTCGGACAGATAGCGCGGGTTGCGATGGTCGGCATTCACAGCCTCGGCCACCTCCGGCGTGCGGGCCCACAGCATCACCTCGTGCCCGGCCTCGGCCAGCACCAACGCCAGTGCCGTCCCCCAACTGCCGGCTCCGATAACGGCTACTTTCATGATCAGTTCCTTCCTCGTAAATCCCCGCCCGTCGGGACCACGCGGTATTCTGATTCGCTCAAACAGTCCTCGCTTTGTGAAACAGGACGTTTAGTCCTGTTTCAGTCGCTGCGGAACTCGCTCGGTCAGAACACCCCGTGTTCCCTCTACGCCGACCATGGTTGAAAATTTTATTGTGCGACCTTCTTCTTGCTGCCGATGCGGTTCTCGGTGCCGGCGCGCAGGCGGCCGATGTTAGCGCGGTGAGCCCAGATGACCACCAGCGCCGTGGCCAAGATAATGACCCACGCCACCCAATTGCCCCAGTAGAAGTAGAGGCCCAGAAGCGGGCATACCACCGCGGCGGCGATGGAGCCGACAGACACGTAGCGCGTGGCCAGCACGCCCGCAGCGAACACGGCCACCTCGATGAGGAAGCCCACGGGCCCGTAGACGAACAGCAGGCACGCGGCGGCCACGGCAATGCCCTTGCCGCCGTGGAACTTCAACCAGGGGCTGAAGATGTGGCCCAACGCGCAGCCGGCAAAGGCGAGGGCCATGCAGAGAGCTACGGGGTTCAAAGTCGGATTGGAGGAGATGCCCAGGAGCAGCTCCCCATCGGCGGCGGCAATATCCATGGGCACCCCGGCCACCGCCGGCGCGAACACGTAAGCCGCCAGCCATCCCGACAAGAGCCCCTTCCCGAAGTCGAGCGCGAACACCGCAGCGCCCCCGGCTTTCCCCAGCGTGCGCATGGCGTTGGTGGTGCCGATGTTGCCGCTGCCCTCGTCGCGCAGGTCCTTCTTGAAGGCCAGCTTCGAGATGATGACGCCCCAGGGGATAGACCCCAGCAGAAACGAGACGATGAACGACAGAATCAAGTAGGTGACGACGGTGTCCACGGCCTAGTCCTTCTTCTTGAACTTGAAGCGGATGGGGGTGCCGGTGAGGTCGAAGGCCTCGCGCATGCGGTTTTCCAGGTAGCGCTCGTAGTTGTCGTCCACTACATCGGGGCGGTTCACGAAGAACGTGAAGTAGGGCGGGCAGGTGCCGGTCTGGGTGAGGTACTTCATGCGCAGCACGGCCTTGCCCTTCGACACGGTGTGGCCCGTCTCGCGGATGCCGGCAAGCCATGTGTTCAGGCGCGCTGTCGGGATGGAGCGGCTGAAGTTCGCGTACACGGTGTCGATGGCGCTCCAGATGCGGTCGACGCGCTTGCCCGTGAGCGCCGAGATGGCCACCACGGGCGCGTAGCCGACGAACGTCATGCGGTCCTCGATGCGCTCGCGGATCTTCTCCTTGGCCTCGGGGCCCTCTACGATGTCCCACTTGTTCAGCACGATCACCATGGCGCAGCCGCGCTCGGCGGCATAGCCCGCCACGCGCTGGTCCTCGTTGGTAAGCCCCAGGGTGCCGTCGATGACGAGCAGGGCCACGTCGGCCCGGTCGATGGCGCGCATGGCCCGCACGAAGCCGTAATACTCCACGTCCTCGTCGATCTGGCTCTTGCGGCGCAGGCCCGCCGTGTCCACGATGCGGTACATCTGGCCGTCGTGCTCCACCAGCGTGTCGATGGCGTCGCGGGTGGTGCCGGCCACGTCGCTCACGATAGAGCGATCGTTGTTGGTGAGCTTGTTGGTCAGCGAGCTCTTCCCCGCGTTCGGGCGCCCGATGATGGCTACGTTGATGGCCTCCACCTCTTCCTCGGGGGTGAGGTCGCATTTGCGCAGCTCGGCCACCACCTCGTCGAGCAAGTCGCCCGTGCCGTTGCCGTGCTGGGCGCTCACGGGCCACGGGTCGCCCAGGCCGAGCGCGTAGAACTCCCACACCTCGTCCATGCGGGCGGGGTTGTCCATCTTGTTCACGGCAAGGAACACGGGCTTTTTGGCCTTCTGCAGGATGCGGGCCACTTCCTCGTCGTCGGTGTTGATGCCGGTCTTGCCGTCCACGAGGAAGATGATGACATCGGCCTCGCGGGCGCCCTCGAAGGCCTGGGATCGGATGGAGCCTTGGAAGGCGTCGTCGCCGCCCATCTCGATGCCGCCGGTGTCGATGAGCATGAACTCCACGCCGTTCCAGTCGGCCTTGTGGTAGCTGCGGTCGCGCGTGACGCCGCGCATCTCGTGGACGATGGCCTCGCTCGTTTGGGCGATGCGGTTGACCAGCGTCGACTTGCCCACGTTGGGACGGCCGACGATGGCGACGATGGGAAGTGCCATAATGTTCCTCTTCTATTACGCGCGGCGGGGCAGCCGCGCTCGCGGGCCCTTGCGGGCTATGAAACGTTTTCGCGCTCGGCCAGGGCGATGATCTCGGGCAGGTAGTCGAGCGGATTACAGGATACCACGCAAACGGCCGCCCCCGCCGCGTTTTCGATATCCTGCACGGTCATGTCATCAAGCGTGATGCCGTCGTCGTTGAAGATGACACTCGGAATGAGGAACAGCTCGCCTTCTGGGGCTTGTCCGGGGACAGGTTCGGGGTACCCCGATTCGCTCAGACAGTCCTCGCTTGGTGAAACAGCCCACTGGGCTGTTTCAGTCGCTGCGGAACTCGCTCGGTCGGAGCACCCCGAACCTGTCCCCTGCTCAACCTTGGGTAAGCTGCCCTCTTCCTCGCTGGAGACGGGCTCTTTCCCTATCTCGGCCTTGATTGCGGCGGCTATGTCGCAGCCGCAGAGGAGGCCGGTTACGTTCACGTTGCCGCCGAAATAGTCGTTTCCCACGGTGAGGGGAACGAGACGGTCGGCGAGGGGGCTGCGCTCGATCATCGCGTCGAGGAAGGGCTGCATGGCCTCGCCGATAATGTAGCGGGCCTGCAGGTTGCGACTCGCCAAGGCGTCGGCGGCGCGGGCGGCCAAGCCCGATGCTACGGCCTCATCGAACTCGTCCACATAGGAGCGCACGATGCCGATGCCGTCCTCGAACATCTCGTAGTCGCCGTAGTCGGACGCGGGAGGAATATGGGCGGGGGTTTCCGCACCGAAGGCGTTCACGTAGAACTCGTCGGCGGCGAATACCCACGGCCCTCCCCGCTCGGCGCGGGCGCGCTCCTGAAAGGGGGCGATCACCTCGATGACGCCGCAGGCGGCCTCGGGGCCCGTGAAGCTCTCGTGCAGGGCCGTCTGGTGCTTCGTGAAGCCCAAGGGCACGATGCCCACGTTCTGGATGTTCGGCCGCGCCCAGGCCCATTCCAGCGTCTCGCGCAGGGCCTCACCGTCGTTCACCCCCGGCATGAGCACGATCTGCGCGTGAGCCTGGATGCCGGCCGCGAGCAGGCGGTCGAGGGCATCAAGCCCGTGCTGGGCGTGCCGGCCGATCATGGAGCGGCGCAGCTCGGGGTTGCTCGCGTGCAGGCTCACCCGCAAAGGGCTGATGTGCTGCTCGATGATGCGGGCCTCGTCTTCGGGCCTCAGGTTCGTGAGCGTGACGAAGGTGCCCGACAGAAAGCTCAGGCGGAAGTCGTCGTCGCGCAGCACGAGCGAGGGGCGCACGCCCTCGGGCAGCTGGCGCATGAAGCAGAACACGCAGGCGTTGCGGCAGAGCTTCACCTTATCGAAGAGCACGCCGTCGAACTCGAAGCCCCAGCGCTCCCCCGCCTCGCGCTCCAGTTCCACTTCGCCCGCTTCGCCATCTTGGTCGATGTAGCCGACCGCTATGGCATCCTCGGCCGCGAGCCACCGCCAATCGATGATGTCGCGCACAGGCTGGCCGTCCACGGTCGTGAGGTAGCAGCCGGCCGTGAAGCCCGCGTCGTCGGCGGGGCTCTCCGGCTCCACGGCGGCGATGGGCGCCACGGGACCGTCCCAGGCTGCGGCCGCCGCCTGGGCAGGGGTCAAGGCGGCAGCGTCGCAACCGGCACAGGGTTCGCTGGAACCGGAGGCGCCGGCACCCGCGTCGGAGGCAGAGCCGCAAGCAGCCTGCGCTGCCCGCTCGATGTCCTTGCCGGGATAGGTGGCCATTGGCTGCCTACAAGGTCTTCAAGAAGGCCTCCACGGAGGCGATCTGGTTCTCGGGCGTGGAGGCGCCAGCCGTGACGCCGATGCGGCGGCAGCCGGCGAAGGCCGTCGCGTCCAACTCGTCGACCGACTCGATATGGAAGGTGCGCGGGCAGGTAAGGGCGCAGACCTCGGCCAGGCGCGTGGTATTCGACGAGTTGCGGCCGCCGATGACCACCATGGCGTCCACGGCCGCAGCCAGGTCGGCCGCAGCCTCCTGGCGCTGGCGCGTGGCCGAGCAGATGGTGTTCTTCACGATGGGGTCGAGCCCCTGCTCGCGCAGGGCGGCCACCACCGCTTCCAGGTTCTCCTTGCGCTGGGTGGTCTGGGCCACCACGCCCACCGGATCGTAGAGCCCCGCGGGAATCTCGCCGGGGCCGGCCACCACATCCACCTTGCCGCCGGCCTGGCGGGCCCAGGCGGTGAGCCCCTCCACCTCGGGGTGCCCCGCCTCGCCGAGCACCACCACGCGGCAGCCCTCCCGGGCCAGCTCGGCCGCGGCGGCCTGGGCGCGGGACACATGGGGGCAGGTGGCGTCCACCACGGAAAAGCCGCGCTCTTCCACCGCCGCAAGCACCTCGGGCGTCACCCCGTGGGAGCGAATGACCACGGCCGGTGCCTCGTCAGCGGCCGCTGCGTCGGTTCTGGCCGCGGCGGGAATGTCCTCCACCGACGCCACGGCCGCAGCGCCCCGGGCCGCCAGCTCGTCCACCACCTGGGGATTGTGGATGAGCGGCCCCAAGGTGTAGGCGCGACCGCCCGCCTCGATCACCTCGGCGGCCATGTCCAGGGCCCGCTGCACGCCGTAGCAGGCCCCAGCCCGTTTCGCGCGAATCACTTCCATGGCTACTCCCCCTCGCCTTTCTCGGCACCCTCGGCCTTAGCGGCGGTCCCCACGGCCTTGGCAGCGGCTTTGGCCTCTTTCTCGGCCCGCACGGTGCGGGCGGCGCAGGCCAGCTCATCGCTTGTGTGGCGCGGGATGGGGTGCTCGGCGAACACCGGCGCGTAGTCGCGGGTCTCGGGGAACAGGGCCACCATGTCCACGTCTTCGGCGGGCACGCGGTAGAACAGGGCGAAGCTCTCGCGCATGGCGTACCAGGTGCAGGCCTCCACGCGCTCCTCCTTGGGCAGGAAGTCGAAGTCCGACACCAGGATGGGGTCGCCGTAGTCCACGGTCACCTTCGGGAAGCGCACGCGCTCGCCCTTGTTCTTGATCTTCTCCACGCCGCGCACGGTCATGGGCAGGATGGGCACCTTCGCCATGCGGGCGATAACCGAGACGCCGGCGTGGATGGAGGCCACCCGGTCGGTCTTGCCGCGACGGGTGCCCTCGGGAAGAATGCCCACGAGCTCGTCGTTCTTCAGCATGCGCACGGCCCGCTTGATGGAAGTCATGTCGGCCGTGTCGCGCTTCACGGGGAAGGCGCCCACCCGCGAGAGAATCTGGCCGAGCAGACCGCCGGCGTTGCCGAACAGCGTATCGCGGCCCATGAGGCGCACCCACTGCTTCGGCCGCGCGGCCAGGTACATGAACACCACATCGAAGAACGACGTGTGGTTGCAGATGACCAGCGCTCCGGAGGCCCCTTGGAACGCCCGCAGCTTTTGGCGATTGTCCACGCGGTAGCGGAACAGCAGCTTGCACAGACCCCCGATGATGATCCAGGCCAGGTTGCCGAACCAATGGGGAATCTCGCGGGAACGGTCGCGGCCGCCCAGGTCCATGTCCCACATGTCGGAGTATTTCAGGAACAAACCCATTCCATCTCACTTTCAGAAGATACTTCGAGCCGTTTCATTCGTTCAGAACAGCACCCTCAACCATGGCTGAGCGTAGAGGAGACGGCGGGTGTTCTGACCGAGCGAGTTCCGCAGCGAACGGAAATGTCCAGTGGACATTTCCGCCGAGCGAGGACTGTCTGAGCGAATCAGAATTCCCGGCGGCTCCGACCGGCGGGGAGCCGCTCCTACATCTTCTCCCGTGCCAGGGCGCAGATCTGGTCGATGACCTCCTCGATGTAGTGGCTCGTGGAGTCGATCTGCACGGCATCCTCGGCCGCGCGCAAAGGCGCGGTAGCCCGGGAGGAGTCGGCCTCATCACGGCGGCGCAGGTCGGCCAGCACCTCCTCGTAGTCGATGGAGCCGATGCCGCGGTCCACGTTCTGGCGCACGCGGCGATGGGCCCGCTCCTCGTCCGATGCGGTGAGGAACACCTTCACGGCCGCATCGGGGAACACCACGGTGCCGATGTCGCGGCCCTCCACCACATAGTCGCCGCCGTTGCCGATGCGGCGCTGCTGGTCGAGCAGGGCGGCGCGCACCGAGGGGGCAGCCGAGGTGGGGCTCACGGCGCGATCGATCTCGGCCGTGCGGATGGCGTCGGTCACTTCCGCATCCCCGATGAACACGCGCTTGGGCACCGGGTCGCCCTCCACGTGGCCGAAGGCGATATCGTAGGTGCGGGCGATCTCGCCCAGGGCCGCCTCGTCATCGAGGGAAACGCCGTTTTGCAGCGCCTGCCAGGCGACGGCGCGGTACATCGCGCCCGTGTCCAGGCAGGAGAAACCGAGCTCTTTGGCCACGGCCTTGGCCACGGTGGACTTGCCGGCCCCGGAGGGCCCATCGATGGCGACGATCATTAACGCACCAGCTCCTTCAGGTCGGCGAGGAAATCGGGGTAGCTTACGGCCACGCAGGCGAAATCGATCACATTCACGGGCACCGACCCGCAGGCGCCCACGAGGGCCCAGGTCATGGCCAGGCGGTGGTCGCCGTGGGAGTTGAACACGAGGCCCTCGGGTACGGCAAGGTCGGGGTTGCCCTCGATGAACAGGTCGTCGCCCTCCTCCCAGGCGTCCACCCCCAGCTGGGCCAGGCCCTCGATGATGGCGGCCAGGCGGTCGGACTCCTTCACGCGCAGCTCGCCCACCTCGTGGAACACCGTGATGCCGCGGGCATGGGCCGCCACCAGGGCCAGCACCGGAATCTCGTCGATGACCGACGCGATGTGCTGGGAGGGTACCTCGCAGCCGCGCAGAACCGGCGTGAACTGCACGCTCAGGGTGCCGCGGGGCTCCTTGCCCTCGGCGCCGCGGTAGGACTCCTCGATGGAGGCGCCCATGCGCTCCAACGTGCGCACGAACCCGATGCGGGCCGGGTTCAACGACACGTTCTCGATGGCGACGGAGCTGCCGGGCGTGAGCAGGGCCGCCGCGGCGATGAAGGCGGCCGAAGAGGGGTCGCCCGGCACCACCACGTCGGAGGCGAGCATCTCGGCGGGGCCCTCCACGCCGGCCACGCGGGTGCCGGCTGTGGTGGGCACGTTGAACTCGGGCAGCATGAGCTCGGTGTGGTTGCGCGAGGGCGCGGGCTCGGTCACCGTGGTGGCACCCTCGGCGAAGGTGCCGGCCAGAAGCACGGCCGTCTTCAGCTGGGCCGAGGCCATGGGGCTCGCGTACTCGATGGCCCGCAGACGGCGGGTGCCGTGCACCGTGATGGGCAGGTGCTCGGGGGATTCCGGCTCGAAGGTGGCGCCCATCTTCGCAAGCGGCGCCACGATGCGGCGCATGGGGCGCTTCTGCAGGCTGGCGTCGCCGGTGATGGTGACGACGATGTCCCACGGCGCCACGATACCCATGAGCAGGCGGGCGGTGGTACCGGAGTTGCCGCAGTCGATGGGCGCGTCGGGCTGGCTCGGGCCTTCCGCGCCCCAGCCGGTCACCGTGCCGGCCAGCGTCCCGTCGGGCTGCCGATCGAGCGCCACCGTGGCGCCCAGGGCCTCCACGGCGCGGATGGAGGCGCGCACGTCTTCCGAATCCAGCACGCCGGTCAGGTGCGAGGTGCCTTCTGCCATGGCGGCGAAGAGCACGGCCCGATGCGAGATGGACTTGTCACCGGGCACATGGCAGGCGCCTGTAAGCGGGCCGCCCAAGGGCTCGATGGTGGTGTAGGGAGGCAGGTTCTCAGTCGACATGGGCGTACTCCTTCGGCATAAGGGGACTGAACGATACGGAGAAACCGGCGTTGATCAGCTGCAGCGACAGCTGGCCGATATCGCCCTCATCGGTCAGGATGAGGGAGAGCACGGCGTTGCCCTCGCTGATGTGGTCGATGTCGATGGATTGTATATTGCAGCCCACCGACGAGGCGATGGTGCACACCTCGGCCACCACGCCGGTGCGGTTCACCATGGGGATGCGCACCTCCAGGAGCTTCTCGGTGGAGGGTACCCAGGCGGCGGGCAGGGCGCGGCGAGCCTCGGCGGCCTCGGCCAGCAGGCGCGTGAAGGTGTCGCGGTCGCCCTCTTCCAGGGCCCGGGCGAACGAGTCGATGATAGCGGCCATCTCGGCCAGGCCGTCGCGCAGCGCCGCCGCGTTGTCGAAGGCGATGCCGCACCACAGCTTCGGGGACCCGGCGGCGATGCGCGTGGAATCCTTGAAGCCGCCGGCGGCCAGGCGCATGAGCGATCGGGAATCGTCGGCATGGGCGCTCGCCAGCTGCATAAGGGACGAGGCCACCATGTGGGGCACGTGGCTCACGATGGCGATGGCGGAATCGTGCTCCTCGCGGCGCAGGGACACCACGCGGGCATCGAGGCCCGTGATGAGCTCGTGCATGCGCTGGAAGTCCTCGGGGGCGGTGCGCTCGTCGGGGCAGAGGATCCAGTTCGCGCCCTCGAACAGATCGGCCCGGGCCCCGGCGATGCCGTTCTGCTCGGAGCCAGCCATGGGATGCCCGGGCACGTAACGCTCAGGCGCCGGCAGCAGAGCTTCGGCCGCGGCCAGGATATGGCCCTTGGTGGAGATGGTGTCGGTCACCAGCCCCGTGTAGCCCCAGTCGCGCAAGCGGCCCAGGTAGTCGTCCACGGCCGCCACGGGGGTGGCGATGACCACCAGCTCGCAGTCGCCCTCGATGAAGGCGCGGAAGGCCGCGTCGTTGGGGCCGGCCGCCGTGGCGCACCAGCCGCGCTCCACTGCCGTGGCGCAGGTGGCCGCGTCGGTGTCCACGCCGAAGACGCGCACGGAGGGCATCTTGTCGGCCAGAGCCGCGGCCAGCGAGGCCCCGATGAGCCCCAAGCCGATGACGGCCACGGAGGCGAAGGGGGCCGCGGCGGCCGCAGGGGCATCGGCCGCGCACGCCGCCTCGGGTGCGGCGTCGTTCAATGCATCAGAATCAGTCATGAAAATGAGAGTCCTACTCGATCAGGTACCAGTCGCCTCCCATTGTATACGAACGAGGCCACCCCCACCCCGCGATTCGCCCAATCCCCGCGAACGACGGAGGACGAGCGGGGCCCGCGCCCGGGCCGCGCCCCGCTCCCCTACTCGTGCAACCGGCTCTGAGCCCAGCCCTCGTCGATGGCGGCGTTGCAGCGCTCATCGAGGGCGGCGGCGCACTCTTCGGGCGTTACCTTGCCCATGAGCAAATCGCGGATGCAGAGATGGAAGGCCTCGCGCACGGCCAGGGTGTCGGGGGTCTCGCCGGTGAAGTCCACCACGTTGCCGATGTTGCCGACGAACAGGTCGTAGGCGGGAATGGCGTCGCCGTAGCGCTCCGCCACGCGGTTCGATGCCGGCAGGGCCCCGGCGGCGAAGTCGAGCCAGCGATCGCTGCCGTAGACGAAGGAGATGAAGTCCTTCGCCACCTGCACGGACGTCTCGTCGCCGTTGTCGAACACCTGAAAACCCGAGACGAAGGTGGTGGCGCAGCCGTCCTCGTCGGGCCCGGGGAAGTTCACGAGCCCCACCGTGTCGCCGTAGCGGGTGATGGAGGCGTTGTTCACCATGTAGATGGCCAGCTGGCCGGCGCGAAACAGGCTGGAGCAGTCCTCGATCTCCAGGTTCTCGGCGTGGGGCGGGAACCACCCGCGGTCCACCCCCTCCTGAATCCAGCGCAGAGCCGCCACGCCCTCGGGCCGCGAGAGGGCGAAATGCCCCGTCTCGTCGTAGAAGGACGAGCCCGCCGAGCGCAACAGCGTCATGATATGGGTGTCGCCCTGGGGCGAGGCGGCGTACATCATCAGCGGGAAGGTGCCCCGGGGCAGCTCGGCGGCCAAGGTATCCAGGATATGGGTCCACTCATCCAGCGACCAAGCGGTAATGCGCCCCTCGGCGATGAAGCGGTCCAGACCCGCCCGGCGAAACAGCTCCTTGCTGTAGCCGAGCACGTTCTGCCGCGCCAGGTAGGGCATCAGGTACACACGGCCCTCCACGGTGCTGGCGTCCCACAGGTAATCGGACACATCGGCGCGCAGGTCGGGCGCGATGATGTCGTCCAGCGGCACCACGCGCCCGGTGTGAACATAGGTGGACGTGTTGAAGTAGTCGCCGTAGAGCACGTCGGGCGCCTTGTCGGTATCGAAGGAGTCGGTCACAGCATCGTCGTACTGGTTCTGCTCGAATACGATGACCTCCACCTCCACGGGCCGGGCCTCGTAGGTGGCGGCGAAGTCGTCGGCCATGGCCTCGATGACGGTCTCAACCTGGGTGATGCTCTCGTCGAACACCACGCTGTGACCGGTGCGCGGCACCTTCACCACGAGGTGCACGGGCTCTTCCCTCGATGGTGCGCAGGCATGCAGCCCCGCCGCGGCGCAGGCCCCCAGCGCCGTTGCGGCCACGAAACCGCGCCGGGTCAGGAAACGATCCGTCCAGTGGACTCGGCGGCCCGTCTCGCTCATGACAGCCCCTTTCGCACGGCTTCCAACTTCTGCAGCATGAGCCCCACGTTCAGGGGCTTGGGCAGGAAATCGTCCATGCCCGCATCTAAGGCCCGGCGGCGGTCCTCCTCGAACGTGGAGGCGGTGCAGGCGAAGATGAGCACCGTGCCCGCATCGTCGCGGGGCAGATCGCGGATGGCCCGGGCCGCCGCGTAGCCGTCCATAACCGGCATCTGGGCATCCATGAAGATGGCGGCGAAGTGTCCCGTCGCCGACGCCTCGAAGGCGGCCACGGCCTCGGCGCCGTTGCAGGCCACCGTGACCGAGAAGCCCTCTTCGGTGAGGATGCTCGCGATGATGTCGGCGTTCAGCTCGTTGTCCTCGGCCACGAGGATCTCCACCGGCGCGCTCGCGACCGGCTCAGACGCCTCGGCGGCCGCCAGCTCGCCTGTCGTTGCATCCGCACCCTCGGCTGCGACAGCTCTCACGTTCGCAGAATCGGCATCCGCTCCCCCAGCGGCAGCTTCCCCAACCGCGACCGCCGCGCCCGCCGCCTCCGCGCGGGCCGCCTCTTCCGCAGAAAGCTCCCCGGCCGCCTGCCCCGCAGCCCCCTCAGCCGCCGTGTCGTCGCAGCGGGCCGGATCCAGGGGCAGGGGCAGCTTCACCGTGAAGCAGGATCCCTCGCCCAGCGTGCTCTCCACCGTCAGGGTGCCGCCCATCTGCTGCACCAGCAGGTAGCTGATGGACATGCCGAGCCCGGTGCCCTTCTGGGACTCGCTGTTGCTGTTGCGCTCCTGGGTGAACACGTCAAAGATCTGCCGCTGGAATTCCGGCGTCATGCCACAGCCGGTATCGGCAACGGCAATGGTCAGCTGGGCCTCGCGCCCCGACGCGGCCACGAACTCGCTCGCCGTCAGCGTGATGGTGCCGCCCTCGGGGGTGAACTTCACGGCGTTGGACAGGATGTTCATGAGCACCTGGCTGATGCGCACCTCGTCGCCCACCAGATGAGGGCGGCTCACCCCGTCGCAATTCCGCTCGAAGCGAATGCCTCGCACCTCCACGGGCTCGCGCTGCATGGCGCACACGTTCTCGATCATCCCGATCGCGTCGAAGGGCTCGTGGACGAGCGTCACCTTCCCCGCCTGCAGCTTCGACACGTCCAAGATGTCGTTCACGAGCGAGAGCAGGTACTGGGCCGCCTTGCCGAGCCGGCTCACGTAGCCGGCCATGGCCTCCCTGTCGTCGATATGGCGTTCCATCAGGTGGTTCAGGCCGATGATGCCGTTTAAGGGCGTGCGGATCTCGTGGCTCATGTTGGAGAGGAACTCGGTGCGGGCGGCCACTTCGGCCCGGGCGCGCGCCGATTGGCGCACGAAGCGCAGGATGAGGGCCATCATGATGCCCACCACCACGAGGGTGGCCGTGATCATGCCCACCGTAAGGGCCATGAACGGGGCGAAGCGCTGGGCGAACACCTCGGTGGGCACGGCCATGATGAACGACCAGGCAGTGCCCTCCACCGGTGCGAAGGACATGACGAGCCGCTCTCCTTCCCCGGTTGTGCAGTTGATGACGAAGCTGGCCCCCTCGGCGATGTTGCGGCGCACGTCCTCGATGGTGACGCCGCCCTCGATGGAGCCGGATTCCAGCATGGCATAGAAGTTGTCGCGACCGGCCAGGTCGGTGGCGGGGCTGGCGCTGACGATGTAGTACCCCTCGGCGTCCACCACGCTGGAGACGCCCTGGTCGCCGAAGCTCTCGATGACGAGCTGGTTGGAGATGGCCGACAGATCGCTGCGGCCGAGCAGTCCCACGAAGGTATGCTCGCCGATGCGCAGGTTGTCCAGATCGACGCCGAAGATGAGCGACTCCTTGGTGGTTTCCAAGCGCCCCATCTCGTCGTCGTACAGCGTGGCGAAATGACCGCGCTCTCCCCTGAACAGCTCGTCGTAGCTGTGCTCGTCGGCATCCAGCACGAGATAGGAGCTGCTGTAGAGAACGCCCTGGTCGTCGATGAGGTACAGGGCGTTGAACAAATTGGACGAGGCGGCTTCCAAATTCAGCTGCTCCTGGGCCTCGTGCACGTCGCGCACCTCGTAGACCCCCATGCGCTTGACCACCGCGTCCAACCGCCCGTAGGCGTCATCCAAGGCGCCCTCGATGGTCTCCACGTCATGGCGGGAAATCTCGTCCACCGAGGTCATGAGGTTGTTGCTCACCGTGGCCGACAGCTGCGCCAGATACACGCAGGCGGCCCCCGTGATCAGCAGCACCGTTACGGCCACGATGGCGATGTACTTTCCTCGGTTCACGGGCATCCTCTTGTCCGGCTGATGACGTTTTCCCAACGACAGTGTAACACTGAACGGCCGCAGGCTCAAAGGACGGCCAGGTGAGAGGGGAAGGCAACGGGGCCGTCCCTCGGCGGAGCGGCCCCGTTGAGAAGATGCGGGCGCTTCTCTACCAGCTCGCCTCCAGCGCCTTGATGGCGGCGTAGAAGCGCTCGTTCACCGGCGTGGGAATGCCGTGGGCCGCCCCGAGGCGGTTGATGGTGCCGCTGAACAGCTCCACCTCAGTGGGCCGGCGGGCCAGCACATCCTGGCGCAGGGAGGGCATGCCCGCAGGGTTTAAGTGGTCGATGATGTCGAGCCAATAGGCCACGTCCGCATCGGTGAGGTCCACGCCCTCGGCCCGGCCCACCGCGGCCACCTCCCCCATGGCCCCGATCATGGCCTCGCGGGCCTCGCCGGGGGCGTGGATGCCGTCAAAGCAGCAGTCGTACACCGCACAGGCCTGGTTCACCCCCACGTTGCAGATGAGCTTGCCCCACAGCTGGTGGCGGATATCCTTAGGGCAGATGAACGGCTGGTCGATGGCGGAAAGCCAGGCGGTCACCCGCGCGAGGTTCGCCTGCTGCACCGGGCTTTCGCCGTCGCGCACGCCCAGGGCGAGCACCCCCACGCAGCCGGCGGTGACCACCGGTCCCACCTTGCGGGAGTCCATCTGCTGGGCCACGCACAGAAGCACCCGGTCCCACCCGAACCGCTCGGCGAGCACCTCCTCGCTCGTCACCCCGTTGAGAACCGAGATGATGGCGGTGTCGGGCCCCACGAGCGGCGCCGACTGTTCCATGGCCTCGGCAAGCGCGCCGTACTTCACCGCGTAGAGCACCACGTCGAAGGGCGTTGTCGCCGCCCGCGCTGCCGCCTCGTCGTAGGTGAGGTAGGTGGCGGCGATGGGCTCGCCGTTGAAGATAGTGGGCTCGGCCCGGTAGCGCTCGGTGCGCGCTTCATCGGCCACGACGAACACGCCGTCGGCCCCCATGGCGCGTCCGAAGCACCCGGCATACATCGCCCCGAGCGACCCGAACCCCACAATGGCAACTGTTTCAATAGGCTTCATAAGAGCCTCCTCGTTATTTAAGAATGGCAACTTCACCAAGGCGCCGGGCTTCCGGTTGCCCGCGCTCGTCGGCCTCTGAGCGCCCTGCGAAGAACGCAGCGGCGAAAGAAGCAGATTCCACTTCAGCAGCAGCGATACCGGGAAGGTGCCGATGAGCGTGCGTCATCTCCTCTGCTTCCTTGAGCTGCGTTCGCAGCAGGATCAGCGCGAAGCGGACGACGAGCGCGGGTGGCCGGAAGCCCGATCGTCCGTCTTCTACATATCTTCCAAACGCCCGTGCTTCTCGTAGCGGGTGATGCGGGCGACGCGGTTCTCGTCGTCCACGAACACCACGCGCGGGGCGTTGACGGGCTCGGCGAACTCCTCGGGGGTCATGCTCGCGTAGGCCATGATGATCACCTTATGGCCCGGTTCCACGCAGTGGGCTGCGGCGCCGTTCACGCAGATCATGCCGCTGCCGGGCTCGCCGGCGATCACATAGGTCTCGAAGCGGTTGCCGTTGTCGATGTCCACCACCTGCACACGCTCGTACTCCATGATGCCGGCCGCCTCGGCGAGCGCCGTATCGATGGTGATGGAGCCCACGTAATCCAGCTCGGCCTGCACGACGGTGGCGCGGTGGATCTTGCCCTTCAGCACATTCAGCAGCACGGGTTACTCCCCTTCCTCGTACAGGAAATTATCGATGAGGCGCGTGGAGCCGATATAGACGGCCATGGCGATCAGGGCCGAGGCACCGATGCGGTCGGTCGGCTGCATGGTGGCGCCGTCCACCACCTCGATGTAGTCGATGCGGGCGAGCGGTTCGGCTTCCACAATGGCCGCCATAAGGGCGCGCAGAGCCGCCCCGTCGCGCTCGCCGGCGGCCACGGCTGCCTCGCCGGCGCGGATGGCCCGGGACAGCACGAGGGCCGCCTGGCGCTCCTCGGGCGACAGGTAGGCGTTGCGCGAGCTTTTGGCCAGACCGTCCTCTTCGCGCACGATGGGGCAACCCACCACGGCCACGTTCATGTTCAGATCGGCCACCATGCGCTTGATGATGGCCAACTGCTGGGCGTCCTTCTGACCGAAGAAGGCCCGGTCGGGCTGGACGATGTTGAACAGCTTCGTCACCACGGTGCACACGCCCCGGAAGTGCCCCGGGCGCGAGGCGCCGCACAGGGCGTCGGTCAGCGTCTCCATGACCACGTAGGTGTTGTGGGCCGGCAGATACATCTCCTCGGCCGTGGGATGGAACACCGCGTCCACCCCATGGGCATCGCAGATGGCGCCGTCGCGATCGATGTCGCGGGGATAGGCGTCGAAGTCCTCGTCGGGCCCGAACTGCAGCGGGTTCACGAACACCGACACCACCACGCGGTCGCAGGCAGCGCGGGCCGCATCCATAAGGCTCTCGTGGCCGGCGTGGAGCGACCCCATGGTGGGAACGAGCCCCACGGTGAGCCCCTCGGCCTTCCAAGCGGCGATTCGGGCCTTCATGGACCCAACGGTTTCGATGATCTCCATGACGGCCTCCTACAGGTTCTCGAGCACGCCATCGGGCGCCCGGTAGCAGTGCTCGGGGGCAGGGAACGTGCCGTCCTTCACGGCGACGTCGTAGGCACGGTAGGCCTCGCGCATCACATCTCCCACCTCGGCGAAGCGCCGCACGAACTTCGGCGTGAAATCGTGGAACATGCCGAGCATGTCCTGGTTCACGAGCACCTGGCCGTCGCAGCCGGCCCCGGCCCCGATGCCGATGGTGGGGATGGTCAGCTCGGCCGACACGCGCGCGGCCAGCTCGGCGGGAATGGCCTCCAGCACCACGGCGAAGGCGCCGGCCTCTTCCACGGCATGGGCGTCTTCGAGCAGCTTGCGAGCCGAATCGGCGGTCTTGCCCTGCACCTTGAAGCCGCCGAAGGCGTTCACGCCCTGGGGCGTGAGCCCGATGTGGGCGCAGACGGGAATTTGAGCCGCCACGATGGCGCGGATGCGGTCGGCCACCTCCACGCCGCCCTCCAGCTTCACGGCATTGGCACGGGCCTCCTTCATAAGGCGGCCGGCGTTCACCACCGCGTCGTATACGCTTGCCTGGTAGGACATGAACGGCATGTCCACGACGACGAGCGCCCTCTTCGTGCCGCGGGCCACCGCCGCGCCGTGGTGGACCATGTCCTCCATGGTCACCGACACCGTGTCGCCCAGGCCCAGCATCACGTTGCCGAGGGAATCGCCGACGAGGATGGAGTCGATGCCGGCCTCGTCCACCAGGCGCGCCGTGGTGTAGTCGTAGGCGGTGATCATCGAGATCTTCTCGCCTTTTTGCTTCATGGTTTGGAATGTGGAAACTGTAACGCTCATGAGCGCCTCCTTTGCGATCCTGCCGCCTTGGGCCCTATCCCAAGTGCAGCGGTATCCTTCACTGGCGCGTATTATAGCCGCCGCAGGGGGCGGCACAAGGGGAAATAACGAGCGTTTCGATCAGATTTGCCGATGCCATCATGGATGCCGCCTATGGAGCGAAGCCTCCTCAGCATGGGTGCGCGTGGGCGAACGTCGCGGCACGGACGGACGGCCGCGGACAGCCGGGCCCGGGGCGCCCCGAACAGGAAGCGACAGGCCGAATCGGCATCGAGGGCCAATCCGGCGAAAGCACGTCTGCTAGGAAGCGAGTTCCTTCAAGGCCGCCACCTCGGCATCGGTCAGCTGGCGCGCCTCTCCTCGGGGCACGTCTCCCAACTCGAGCGGGCCGAACGCCTCGCGGTGCAGCGCGATGACCGGATGCCCCACCGCCTCCAGCATACGGCGTACCTGGCGTTTGCGGCCCTCGCGCAGGCGCACCTCCACATAAGAGCCCTTCCCCGCCAGAGCGGCGCGGCTGCGCTTGCCGCCATGGCGTTGGCGCCGACCGCTCGCGGCCGTATCCGACCCGATGAGCTGCTCGGCCCGCCGCGCCTCGTCGCCGACGAGCGAACGGGCCCCAGCCGGCAGCGTGGGCCCGTCGTCCAGCATGAGGCCCTCGCGCAGACGACGCAAATCGTAGTCGTTCAGACGGCCCTCCACAAGCGCCAGATAGGTCTTGTCCACATGGCGGCGCGGATGCAGAAGCCCGTGGCCCAGCTCGCCGTCGGTGGTGAACAGGAGCAGCCCCGTGGTGTCGGCGTCGAGCCTTCCCACCGGAAAGAGCGCCGGGTACGCGGTCAGCGGGTCGGCCATGAGCGCGGCCACCGTGGGCCGACCCTGGGGATCGCTCATAGTGGTCACGTAGCCGGCCGGTTTGTGCAGCATGAAGGTGGCACCCTCCTCGGGAAGCGCCACCGGTACACCATCCACGGCCACCGCATCGGCGGAGGGATCCATCGTGGTGCCCATCTCGGTTACCACCGCACCGTTGACCGTCACATGCCCCGCGGCGATCAGAGCCTCGGCATGACGGCGCGAGGCCACCCCGGCCCGTGCCAGAAACTTCTGCAGGCGCATCTCAACCATTCCGACGCCTCCCCGATTCTCGTTTTCCGGTCGTATTCAAAATCTGCTGGAGTATTCGTCTTTTGCGGGAAGCACCTCGCTCCTGTATCTGAAGCGGCCCTTTTTGCGCAGCAAACTCCGCGAGATAGACACCGCCGCAATCTTCTCGCGCCACGAAGCCCAAAAAAGAGCTCCGAGGAAGATCATTTCCCCAGATAGCGGTTAGCCGTTTGCTACTTGTCAGAGACAACACCGTTGCACCCTATCTACTTCGCGGAGTTTGCTGCGCAATTTCGCGGGCAAGAGGAACAAAACTCGCTACTCATCGTCGGTCTCGAAGGTGAGGGAATCGAAATCGATCTTATCCACCACCCCGAGGGTCGAGGCGATGGCTTCGGCGAACATCGCCTCGGCGGACTTCTCACCGGGACGGGCGGCCCGCGATTCGCCGGCGGCTTCCCCGGCGCGAACAACCCGCGATTCGTCAGTGGCTTCCCCGGCGCTGACAGCTCGCAATTCGCCAGCGGTCTCGCCGATGGTCGCGGCCATCGTCCCAAGGCCTTCGCCGCCCGCGACATCCGCAGCCGCCCCGAACGCGCTCTCGTCTTCAGGCCCCTCCTCGCCAGCCCCCGCGCGCTCGGCCGTCCCGGCGCGCTCGGCATCCAGCACCTCGGTCAGCGACGCGGCGGCGGCATCCAGGCCGGCGTACATCTCCTCATCGAAGAGCAGCGCCTCGCCGTCGCCCTCGGCGGCGTCCTCCCCCATGAGGGCCCGGGCCATGCCGCGAGCCTGCTCATCGCTTACGGCCACATCCTCGCGGGTAGCGCTCAGACGCTCGGTGATGAGCCGGCGCGTCTCCTCGTCGGGGGCGAAATCAGCCAGATCGGGCAAATCGGCCGGGCTGCGCAGGCCGAACTTCTCCAGGAAGCCGCGGGTGGTGCCGTACAGGGTGGGGTTGCCCGGGGTGTCGGCCGTGCCCACCTCGCGCACGAGTCCCTTCTCCACCAGGGAGTTGATGGGACTGTCGGAGTTCACGCCGCGCACGCTGGCCACCCCGGCGCGGGTCACCGGCTGGGTGTAGGCCACGATGGCCAAGGTCTCCATGGCCGCCGCCGACAGCTTGCGGGTGTCCCACGACAGCACGTACTTCTCGATGAGCTCGTGGAAGGCCGGGTGCGTGAACAGCCGCCAGCCGCCGGCCACCTCCCGCAGCTGGATGCCCGACCCGTCTCGCTCCAGCTTCTCACGCAGAGCCACGAGGGCCGCCTCCACCTGACCCGGCTCGCATTCCAGCATCTCGGCGAGCGCGATGGTGCCCACCGGCTCGTCGGTCACGAACAGCATGGCCTCCAGAGCCCCCGCCAGCTGGTGCTCCTGCAATCCCTGAAACATCGTCTATCCCTTCGTCGTATCGCACCCCGCGCCACAGCTCACATGGCCCCGCCAGGGCGCTCGCGCCGTCGCACGCAGGCGCGGCTACTCTTGCTCGCCCACCGACGTCAGCGCGTCGTCGCCTTCCAAATGCAGCTCGCCGGAGCCCTCGATGTAGTCGATGGCAATGTCGCCGAAGGCCTCGTCCTGCACGAGGTTCACCATCACGCGCTTGTACAGCTCGAGAATGGCCAGAAACGTGACGACCAGCACCTCCTTGGGCGTCTCCGGCCCCACCAGCTCCGAAAACCGCATCTTCTTGCGGTTGCGGATGCGCTGGTGAATGGCCCGCACGTGCACCTCCACGGGGATGGGCTTAGCGGCGATATGCTCGCTTTCCAGCAGGAACACCTCGCGCCGGGCCAGCGCCGCGGCCGCCTGGTAGGCCAGCGCGTCCACGGTGACGCCGGCCAGAAAGTCGGGCATGAGGCCCAGGAAGCACGCGTCGGGCCCGAAGGGGCGCGTGTGCATGCGGCCCTCGGCGATGAAGCGGTTGTGCAGCACGGCGGCGGCGTTCTTGTACTTCTTGTACTCCATGAGCCGCTCGACCAGGATGTCTCGAGCCTCGGAAGGAGCCAGCTCGGCGAACTCCTCGTCCAGCTCGGTGCGCTCGCGGGGGATGAGGCTTTGGGCCTTGATCTCCAGCAGCGTGGAGGCCACGAGGAGAAAGTCGCTCGCCACGTCCAGATCGAGGCTGTCCATGCGGGACACCTCTTCGAGGTACTGGTCGGCGATCTCGGTGATGGAAATAGCCCCGATATCCACCTTCTGGCGGCTGACCAGGTACAAAAGCAGGTCGAAGGGGCCCTCGAAACTGTCGATGCGAACCTTGTAGGACACGGGAAGCCCTCAGGAGAAGAACGGCGGGAACATGAGGTCGAACAGGTTGCCAGCTGTCACGCCCAGATACCACGAGAACGGGTTGAAATGGAACACGTAGGGCAGCACCACGACCGCGATCATGAAGACCGGGAAGGCGTACTGCTGGATCTGGTAGTACTTCGGCAGGTACTTCGCCGGCAGGAGGATGGCGAAAATGGAGGAGCCGTCCAACGGCGGGATGGGCAGCAGGTTGAAGAACATGAGGTACAGGTTGATAAGCGCGAACGTGGGCAAGAACATCACGTAGAAATAGGCGAACAGCTCGCTGTTGGCGAAGGCGGGGTTGGCCACAAGACCCGAGCAGCCCCAGGCCACCGCCGCCGCGATGGCCGCCATAGCCAGATTGGCCGCCGGCCCGGCAAGGCCCACGATGACGTCGTCGCGACGCGGATCCTTGAAGTAGCGCGGGTTGTAGGGCACGGGCTTGGCGTAACCGAACACCGGCCAGCCCATGAACATGAGCATGGCCGGCAGGATGACCGTGCCGAAGGGGTCGATGTGCTTGAGCGGGTTCAGCGACAAGCGGCCCGACGCCTTGGCCGTGGGATCCCCCAGCTTGTAGGCGGCGAAGCCGTGGGCCACCTCGTGCAGCACGAGGGCGGGCACGAAGCTCAAAACCGAGCAGATGATGTATGCGATGTTAACCATAGCCCGACAGTGTAGCGCACCGCGTCCGCTGCCGCCCCGCTGCCATGGCGAACCCACAGAAACCGCCGACAAGCGAGCGTGGATGGACAGCCCGATACCGGGCGGGCAACCTCGCGGAGCGCTAGTCGAGCGTCAGCTGCTGGATGTACACGTCGTTGCGGAGCTCCTTGGCGTGGGCCGCGTCGATCACGCCCGCCTCGCGCATCTGCCTGATGAGCTGCAGCTCGCGGGCAAGAGCCTGAGACTGCACGTCCTCCACGGCCTCGTAGGTAGCGCGCAGGGCCTGGAAGTAGCCCGTAAGGCCGCCAACGGCATCGGCATCCGCGTCGGACGGCCCCGCTCCAACCGGGCCCTCCCCTGCCTCGTCGTCCTCGGTCTCGCCATCCCACTGGGCGGCAGCCCGGCTGAGGGCGTCCATACGGTCGTACAAATCCCCCACCCGGGCGATCTCGGCGCGGGCGCGGGCGGCTGCAGCGGCCGATGCCGCGGGAATGAGGTCCTCCAATATCTCGGCGTAGCGGTGCATGACGATGACCGTGGCCGGCTCGTCGATGGTCGCAGGCGCACCCGCGGAAGCCTCTTCGCCCGCGCGCACGGCACCCGTGAAAGGAGCGTCGGCCCGAATGGAGGCGATCACTTCCAAGATCAGGGAGACCTCGGCATCCACCCGATCGCGCGAGCGGGCCGCCGAGCGCTTCGAGGGAACGAGGGCAGGTACGGCGAAGTCGGCCAGGACGAGGGTGAGCACGATCATGCCCGAGGCCACGGAGACGAGCATCGAGCGGTCGGCGGCGGAAAGCGCCCCGGCCGCCGTAAGCGTCAGCATGAGCGAGAGGGTAATGCCGCCCTTGGCGCCCGCAAAGGCCACAGCGAGTGTGCCGCGCAGGGCTTGCGGCGTCAAGCAGGACGCCGCAGCGCGCCCGGCCCTCGCCGCGGCCAGGGCGTCCATGGCGAGCAGCCACAGAAAGCGCACGCCCTCCAGCACTACCGTGAGCACCGCCACCGCACCGAGCAGCGCCGCCGGATCGCCTAGGCTCCCCTCGGCCGCCGGCGCGAGCAGGCGCGGCAGCTGCATGCCGAGGATGACGAAGATGATGCCGTTGAGCACGAACTCCAAGGTCTGCCACACGCCAGCGGCCTGAAGCTTCGTGCGCGCGGTGGCCACGGTGTGGCGCTGCGGCAAAAGCGATATGACGAGCCCCGCGGCCACCACGGCGATGACCGCTCCGATATGCAGCGATTTCGCCATCAGATAGATGACGAAGGGCAGGAGCAGCTCCAGCATCACGTGAAGCGTGGGGGTATCGAGCCCAGTGCGGCGGATGAGCTCCAGAAGCCCCCAGGCGAGCACGCCCATGACCAGGCCGCCGACGAACCCGCCGAACAGATCAAGCGCGAACTCCTCGCCCGCATGCACAAGCGAGAACGCGCCGGTGGCCAGAAGCGTCACGCAGCACTGGAAGATCACCGTGCCGGTCACGTCGTTGAACAGCGCCTCGCCCTTGAGCAACGCCTCGTGGCGGCTCCCGAAGCGGCGGTCGTGGGTGAGCGCCGTCACCGCCACGGCATCAGTGGAGCCCATGGCCGCGCCGAGCGCGCAGGCTGCCGCGAGGGGAATCGCCGGCACCAGAGCGTGCAGCGTCGCCCCGCAGGCGATAACGATGGCGAAGACGAGCCCCACCGACAGCGACGCGATACCCCAGCGGTTCTTCCACAGCGCCCCGGAATCCACATGGCGCGTTTCGTTGAAGTGCAGCGGCGCGATGAACAGGATGAGCAGAAGCTCCGGATCGATCCCCCACTCCAGCGGCGTGGCCACAGCCGCCGCGATAACGGCGCCCAGGGCCACTTGAACGAGCGGCAGCGACACCCGCGGCAGGAACTTGTCCAGGATGCTGGAGGCGATGACCGCCGCCAACAGAAACAAAATCAGCTCGAAGGTCTGCAACGCGTACCAGCTCCTTATGCGACGGAAAAGTTTCGAAATACCTTAGCGAATAAGCTCGGAAGCCGCCGGGGCGCTTCTGCGAGCGCACCTTGTCGCTCGGGAGCGGGGCATCTCAGGAAAGGCCGGGGAAATCCTGCTGGCGCAGGGCCTCGTAGGCGGCGATGGCCACCGCGTTCGAAACGTTGAGCGAGTCGAGCCCGGCGCCCATGGGAATGCGCACGCACTCATCGGCGAAGCGCTCGATGAGGTCGGCATCCAGCCCGCGGCTCTCGCGTCCGAACAGCAGAAACGCATCGGGTCCATAGGCCACCTCCGCATAGGTGCGCGATGCGGCGCCGGTGAACAGGTGCAGCTCGTCTTCCCCGTGGGCCTCCAGAAACGCCCCGAGATAGGGCCACCGCACGATGTCCACATCGTTCCAGTAATTGCACCCGGCCCGCTTCAGGTTCTTCTCGGTAGGGCGAAACCCCATGGGCTCGATGAGGTGCAGCCGGCTCCCCGTGCACGCGCACGTGCGCGCGATATTCCCCGCATTCTGCGGAATCTCCGGCTCAACCAATACGATGTTCAGCATGAAGAACCTTTCTCAACAACGACAATGGAGGGAAGCGACAGCGGGTGTTCCGACCGAGCGAGTTCCGCAGCCGGCATTTGCAAAGCAGATGCCGGCGAGGACTGTCTGAGCGAATCGGGATACCCGGTGGCGATTCCCGGCGGAAGCGAATCGGAATGCCTCGACCGAGCGAGGACTGTCTGAGCGACTGAGCATTACCCCGTAGCCCGACCTCGAGGAGCTGCAAATCACGCTTGCTCCTGCTGACGCGCCATTTCCGCCTCCAGCTCCTCGGTGAGCGTGAACCACTCCTCCTCGGCGGCAGTCAGACGCTGCTTCAGCTTGGCGTGCTCGGCGATGGCGTCGGATGAGGCGTCCTCGTTCACGTAGAAGTCCGGGTCGGCCATCATTGCCAGCAGCTCCTCCATGCGGGCGTTGTCGCGCTCCATCTGCTCGTCGAGCTGGGCGATGCGCTTGCGGTGGTTCTTGAGCGCGGCGTAGGCGCGGTTGCGGGCCTCGGCCTCGCGGCGCTTCTGCTCCTTGGTCTTGGGCGCGCTGCCCTTGGGTGCCGTCAGCTGCACCTCGCCGCCGGGCGCAGGCGAGCTCGCCGCTCCCGCAGCGCCGCCGCGGGCCTGCGCGGCGGCCGCAGCATCCGCGTTGCCCCCGTCGCGGTCACGGCGTCGGTTCACGGTGATCTTCGTGGGCGCGGCCGCCCCGGCCTTCCGCTTCTCGGGAGCCGCGGCGCTCCCCTTCCCGTGGATGCCCCCGTCGGCGAGCGCCTCCTCAGCCGCCGACGCGGCGCTCGCGTCGCCTTCCAGCTGGCCCGACTTGTACAGGTAGTAGTCGTAGTCGCCGTCGTAGTTGGTGATCTTGCCGTCCTTCACCTCCACGATGCGGTTGGCCACCCCGCGGATGAGGTGGCGGTCGTGGGTGATGAACAAGATGGTGCCCTCGAAGTGGCGCAGGGCCTGCTCCAGAATATCGGCTGACGAGATGTCCAGGTGGTTGGTGGGCTCGTCCAGGCACAGCAAGGGCTTCGGCGCCACGAGCATCTTCGCCAGGGCCAGACGGCCCTTCTCGCCGCCCGAGAGCACGCCCACCTTCTTCTCCACGGCATCGCCCGTGAACAGGAAGGCACCGAGCAGGCTGCGCACCTGGGAGATAGACCAGCCCGGTGCGGCGTGGTCGAGCTCCTCGAAGACGGTGTTGCCCGCGTGCAACTCTTCCAGTTGGTGCTGGGCGTAGTAGGTCAAGTCCACATTCACGCCGTAGCCGATGGTGCCCCCGTCGGGCTTCTCCACCCCTGCGATCATCTTCAGCAGCGTGGACTTACCCGCGCCGTTGGGGCCCACAAGCGCCACCTTGTCACCGCGGTACATGGTGAAGTCCACCCCGTCGTAGACCGTGTGGTCGCCATAGCGCTTCACCAGGCCGCGGGCGCGCACCACCTCGTCGCCGGTGCGCGGCGGCTGCACGAAGTTGAAGTGCACGGTCTTCTTCTCCTCGGGGATAACGGGCAGCGTCTCCTTGATCTTCTCGATGCGCCGCTCGCGCTCCTGGGCCTGCTTGGCCTTGGTGGCCTTGTAGCGGAAGCGGTCGACGAAGGCCTGGAGGTGCGCGATCTCCTCCAACGACTTGGCGCGCTCGGCCCGCAAGCGCTCCAGGCGCTCCTCGCGGGCCACCAGGTACTTCGAGTAGTTGCCCTTGTACAGGTTCACCTGGCCGTTGTCGATCTCGGCCACGCGGTCCACCATGTTGTCCATGAAGGCGCGGTCGTGGGACACCACGATGACCGTGCCCGCATAGCCGCGCAGAAAACCCTCGAGCCACTTCACCGACTCCAAGTCCAGATGGTTGGTGGGCTCGTCGAGCAGCAGCACCTCGGGGTTGCGAATGAGCAGCTTCGCCAGCGCGATGCGCATCTGCCAGCCGCCCGAGAACTCGGTAGTCGAGCGGGCCATATCGCCCTCGGTGAACCCGAGGCCGAACAGCACGCTTCTCACCTTGGATTCCAGCGAGTAGCCGCCGAGCATCTCGTAGGCGTCCCGCGCCCGGCCCACGGCCGCCAGCTGCGCCTCGGTGGGATCCGCGCCCAGCTCGGCCTCCAGCTTGTGCAGGCGCTGCTCGGCCTCCAGCACCTCGGTCTGAGACGAGATGACCTCCTCGAACACGGGCAGGTCTCCCATCTCGATGGCCTCCTGCTCCAGGTAGCCCACCCGGGCCCCCTTGGCGAAGAGCACGCGGCCCTCGTCCGGGTCGTCCTCACCGGAGATGATGTTCAGAAGCGTCGTCTTGCCCGCGCCGTTGGGCCCTACGAGCGCCAGCCGATCGTATTCCTCCAGCCGAAACGTCACGTCGTGGAACAACGTGCGCCCGCCGAAGGATTTGGAAAGATGTTCAGTTTGCAGGATCATAGGAGCTTCTTTCGGTATTTCTGAAGCCGGCTGTTCGGCTTGTCGGGAACAGTGCGCTCAACTAGCCCGGCTTCAAGCGCCGGGTTCACGTAGTTCTTCATGATGTTCTTCCGGTCGGAAAGACCCAATCGGTCGGTTATTTCTCGCAAGGATACTTCCTCTTCCCCTAGAATCGCAAGCAGCTGTCCGACTTGGGGGGCGACTTGGGGGGCGACTTGGGGGGCAGTCCCTTCGGACTCGCCAACCAACCGCCCCGAATCCGGCCAGTCGATATGCAGATACCGATTCCGCAACTCATGACGTTCGCCCAAGAGAGCGTTCTCGAAAAACTGTTCGAGGTACTGGGTTGTCTCGTATACGCCCTCGTCGATGTTCGTGTAGTTGGCCCGCACAAGGGCGTTGCGGAAATACCACGAGTTTGCAGCGAAAGGCTCGTTGCCTACCTCGATTCCCATAGAGTTCAAATACTTGATGGCGAAGACGGCGGTCGCGCGGGTGTTTCCCTCGTAGAAAGGATGAATCTGCCAGATGCCCGATGCAAAAGAAGCCACATGATGGGCCACTTCCCGCTTTGTGAGCCCCCGATAGGAGAATCGCCTCTCCTGGTCGAAGTCATATTCGACCGTTTCGGGAATGGTGTGCCAGGAGGCATAGCGCACGGTATCGCCCTTCAACACCCATTCCTTTTTCGTCATATTGCCCTTGCGGTAGGCGCCTGCGCCTTTCACCAGACCTTTGAACAGACGCCCGTGAATCGACTTCCACTCCGCAGGTGAAAAGGTGAACGACCCCTCCCCCAAAATCATGGCGATGCGGGACGAGACGATATCCGCCTCCTCGCTCTCCAACTCCGCATGGGTGCGCTCGTTGCGTCGATCGTAATAGGCCGCGATGCGCTTCTGCACTTGCTCGATGGTCAAGCCGCCCTCAATGTGCTCTCGCGCCGTATCGAGCAGATACCTCGAGGGCGTCAGCCCGTCCACTGCCTGTAGACCGATGGCGGTCTGCCATGCCTCGGCTTTGCGAGCGCGATCGGGCTCGCCTTCGCGGATATAGGCCTCCAGCTCGAAGGCCCAGGGCTTCAGATCGGTCATTGTCGTACAGCCCCTTCCTTCGACGTGCGGACATGAAAAAGGCCCCTCCGCAGAGGGGCCTGTCAATTATGGTGGTCGCTACAGGATTTGAACCTGTGACCCCCGCCGTGTGAAGGCGATGCTCTCCCGCTGAGCCAAGCGACCGAAGCTGTGCAACTCACGTGGTGACTTGCGACGGCTAAATATAATACACAGGTTTCAACCAATGCGCAAGGGGTAATCTTGTATACTGTCCCAACATATTCACAATTCCATCGCAAGAGAAGGAAGCACCCCTATGGCCAGTGATTTGACGAGCGATACCTTCCTCGCCTCGAAGAAGATCAGCGACGAGATCAACGCCGATTTGCCCCTGCACCCCGAGAAGTACACCATGCTCTCGGGCGACCGCCCCACCGGGCGTCTACACATGGGCCACTACTTCGGCACCATCAAGGAGCGCGTGGCGCACCAGAACATGGGCATTCGCACGAACATCGTCATCGCCGACTACCAGGTGATCACCGACCGCGACACCACGGCCAACATCGCCGACAACGTGCACAACATGGTCATCGATTACCTGGCCTGCGGGGTGGATCCGGAGAAGACCGTCATCTTCACCCACTCGGCCGTGCCGGCCTTGAACCAGCTCATGCTGCCGTTCCTCTCGCTCGTCACCGAAGCCGAGCTTCTGCGCAACCCCACGGTGAAGGCCGAACAGGAGGCCTCGGGCCACGCGCTCACCGGGCTTTTGCTCAGCTACCCGGTGCACCAGGCCTGCGACATTTTGTTCTGCAAGGGCAATATCGTGCCGGTGGGCAAAGACCAGCTGCCCCATATCGAGCAGACCCGCCAGATTGCCCGCCGCTTCAACGAGCGCTACGGGCACGTGTTCCCCGAGCCCCACGGCCTGCTCACCGAGGCCGTGGAGATCCCCGGCCTCGACGGCCGCAAGATGTCGAAGAGCTACGGCAACGCCATCGCGCTGTCGGCCACCGAGGAGGAGACGGCCAAGCTGATCAAGAAGAGCCAGACCGACTCCGAGCGCATGATCACCTTCGACAAGGAGAACCGCCCCGGCGTGTCGGCCCTGCTCACTACCGCGGCGCTCACCACCGAGCGCACCGAGGAGGACATCGCCGCTGAAATTGGCAATGACGGCGCGGGTGCGCTCAAGCGCTACGTGACCGAGTCGGTGAACAGCTACCTGGCCCCCATCCGCGAGCGTCGCCGCGAGCTGGAAGGCAAGCCGGAGCTGGTGCGCGAGATCTTGCACGAGGGCAACCGCCGCGCCAACGAAATCGCCAACGCCACCTTAGATGAGGTGCGCGAGGCCATGGGCATGGTGTACTAGTATATCGCCTAAAGCTCAACTGAATGCAGTAAATAACAAATGGGACCCATTCTGGGTCCCATTTGTTTGGGAGGGCTATTAATGCGTCGCTCTTAAGCCTTAGCCGCAGAAGCTCCGGCCAAACGGCCAAACGTCATGCACGAAGAATGGGAAATTCCCTGCACCACGGTCGGGTAGTCAACGAGGAATCTACCTCCCATGGTGTTCCCGGCAACATAAAGACCGGGAATCGGATTTCTCTCAGAATCAAGCGCCTGGCAATTATTGTGGTCAACCACAAGACCACCCATCACCACAAGAATAAGCGCCTGATTGAATTGGAAAGCGTAATAGGGGCCCTTCTCAAGCGCAAACAGTCGGGTGCTCTTTTTGCCGAAGTCGGTATCAACGCCCTGACGTGCTAACTCGTTGTAGCGCTCGATAGAAGCTTTTGCCGTTTCGACCGGCAACCCCATCATCTCGATTAGCTCTTCGATGGTATCGGCCTTGAACGTTGCGTTTTCCTCAAAGCTTTTTACCGATGTCTTTTCACCGCCGCCTGTGTACTGGTCATCGGGAACAACTCCCGTCATATTCGCCATGCCACACGGCATCGCCTCAAGCTGCTCGGTCCATTGCGAATCGATTATCTGAAAAGCCGTATGGCCTTTTTGACGAGAAAGAGCGTTTTCGATATCTTGGCCACTCACGTCTTCGTTCACGAAACGTTCGCCATCAAGGTTCAGCAACAGGAACGGATCAACTCCAACCGCGGGGGGTACGCCAACATTGTGAGTCATAGGAGCAAGGGGACCGTCCTCCATTACAGCGCCTACCCACATGCCCATTTTATGTCCATCGCCGGTGTTCGTGGGATCCCCGTTGCAATCCACGTTAGTAAACCTTGTCTGATAATCAGCGGCCCACGGAAGGTAATAATCCCTCATCTCTGAATCGCCGCTCAAATCGCCGCAGCAGAGTATGACGCCCTTAGAAGCGTTAATCTGCGAATAAGTTCCATCTTGAGCCTGGACAATTGCACCAGTAACTCGATCTTCGTCTTTCAAAAGCTGACGGGCAAAAGTTGAAAAGATGAACTCTGCTCCTAAATCTTGAGCCACCTTGGCGTTCGCTTCGCAAACAGGTAAATGACCATCGGGGCAGAAGGCGAGTTCGCCGATAACGCAAGGAGCGCTTTCACTGCGCCAATCGTAGCTTGCATCATGCGGCCAATGCGTCGGCTTAAGCCATAATTTGGCATCAACGGGCGGCTGATCCGTATTGTTTTCCAACACGGCAAACTCAACCGGTTCACACCACCAGTCAAAATCCTCTCCCGAGTGGTCGGCCCAGTAATTAAGCAGTTGGCTATCAGCGCGATAGTTCATTTGACGCTGGAGCGCATTCACAACCTCTGCCTTCTGAAGCTCGGGCTGACCCAGCTGCTTGTGAATAGATGAATTGATGGCCCCGTATTTCGACGAGCGAACTCCGTAAGACTCGCCCTTTTCGACAACAACAACTTTAGCTCCCGACTCAACAGCTGAGCGGGCAGCAGAAATACCCGTAATACCTGCACCAATTACAAGAACTTCCGTCTCGATTACTTCCGCAATTTCAGCTTCATCAATTGGGTCTGGCGCTACAAGAAAAGACGGCGAGCTGGGAGACTGGCTAACACTGCTGCCAGCAGAAGTATCAGCAAGTTCACTCGATTGCTGCGGTGCGCATCCCGCCAAGGTTCCCCCTGCCATTACCGTTGAAATTCCAGCCAACTCGAGAAAGCCTCGACGCGAAATAAGGTTGTCGCCCTCTTTCTTCCCCAAAACATTTTTCGTTTTCATACCCTCGCTCCTATCCTAGTCTCTCTGGTACGTCGCCGCACGCAAATGGCCTTTCGTGCGACACCGCAAAGACTAGGGGCAACGAGGTACTTTTCCTATTACCCACCAGGGGGCAAAAGTTGCGCAAACCCATAATTACCCGTTTCGGGTAGTTGAGAAATGCCTGTTAAAGGGTATGATAGGTTAAAAGACTGAATGGGGATAGCATGCTTGAACAAGAAGGCCAAGGAAGATCCCTTGGCATGGCTTTCGCTTCCACGGCCTTTCTCTTGGCCGCTCTTCAGCTTTTCACTTCTTCGGAATTCATGGATCCGAAGCTTTACTTCAGTTCTCCAGCCAACTTGGTCGTGCTGGCTTTAGGCGTGCCCGTCCTCATCACCTCTCTTAGAGAACTGCTTAGCTCCCTTTGCCCCATTGAGCAGCGAGCCCTTTACGCCATCGTCTTAGCTGGCGGGGCCCTGGCAACCATTGCAGAATTACTTGTTCAGAGGATAGTGTTCTTCGATTCAATTTCGAATAGTGCAGTGACGCTTGTTTTAGTCTTAGCTTCTGGAGCGACTTGCTTCGTTATCGCCAGACGTTCTAAACCACCTCGCGAGATAAACTCTTCTGCACCAAGGAAGAAATCAAAGAGAAGCGGTGTTGTATGGCTAAATTGGGGCAACGCGCTAAGAAGAGGGTTATCTGCCTCAAGGATGCTCGCTAAGCCACTTTTGGGAGAAGCGCTTTTATCCGGAATCGCAGCTTTTCATTGGGGTGTTGCCGACGCAAGGCGATCCCAGGTCGATGGATTTGCAGAGCCCATTGAGCTTCTTGCTCCCGCGCTCATTGTCGCCGCTGTCCTTTGCCTAGCGGGAGCGCTATTCATGCTCCTTGGCAGAAAGCGCATTCACAGCAAAACTGTTTTCTCTTTCATATTCTTTGGAGCAGGTGCGCTCTTTTTTATACCCCTCCTGGTGGGATCATATGGAATGAGCGTTCCAAGCATGATGTTAGGCGTATCGATAGTGTACACCTGCGTCTTAGTCCCCTTTTCCGTCGAAAAGTCTCGCGATTATCAGCTATCGATAAACGCCATTGCTCTCCTTATCGTCCTTACCGGATACTTCGGTGCAATACTCGGATCAATCCTCGGCTTCAACCTTGGCGATAAAATAGTTCAAGATGATATGCTCTTAGTTGGAACTATTGTAATTAGCGTATATCTTGTGATGTTCGCTCCCAATTTCTTCTTTAGATTCTACCAAGCGCCTTCCTTGTCGGGCACCGATAGGCAAGATGCGTATGTTAAATCATGCCGCATAGCATCATCACGCTATGGACTCTCGGCTCGAGAAAGTGAGGTGCTCGAGCTCGCAGGTCGCGGTTACTCCGTAAATGCCATATCAAATAGTCTTTTCATTTCGGAAAACACCGTCAAAGCCCATTTGAAGACAATCTATAAAAAGGTCGATGTGCACTCAAAGCAACAGTTAATCGAGGTCATAAAAACCATTGGGACAGAGGACAAAATCGACGATCCATACGACAGCTAGAAGAACTTAGAACATTGTCCAAACCTTCAAAAACGCGGGTGCGCTCATTCACTGCGCAAACCGACCAACAACCTCAACAACGACGATTACACCGTGTCGTCCAGGTCCATCTGCATGAGCTGCACGTTCTCGCGCAAGCGCTTGGCGGCACCGCGCGAGAGCAGATCGGCCTCGTAGGCCTCCTGGATCTGCTCCAGCTCGTAGTAGTAGGCGGCGCGCTTCACCTCATCGGCGCGGTCGCCCACCTTGATAACCGCCGTCACCGTGGGACGTCCGCTGCGCAGGGCGGCCGCAGCGCGCTGGTATTCCATGAGCAGCTCGGCGGCATCCTCGGTGGGCACCTGGCTGGAAGCGACGGCCTCTTCCAAGTGCTCCACGGCATAGGTGCGCGTCGCCACCTGCAGACGCCGCATCTCCTCGGTGCGACTGGCCATGGTAGTGCCCGGAAGCTCGCGCAGAACGGCGTTCACGCCACGGTGCAGCAGCGCCCTCGCACGAATGCCGAAGCGCCGCATGCGGCCCGCTCCCCGACCGTGCTCGAGAAGATCCATAGTGCGCTCAAGGCGCGTGAGGTACTGATAGCCCACCACGCTGGACACTTCCTCGTTCTCCAGAAGCTCCACCGCCCGATCGTATTCCCATCGCAGGGCCCGCAGACGCAGCGAGACGTTGGGCTCGTCCTCGATGCCGTTCGTCTCCTTGATGCGCGCGAGGCGGTCGTTGTAGGAGCGAATGACCGCCTGGGTCTCCACCCGGTTCTCCGGCGTCTGCTGCGCTGCGAGCATCTCAATGACATCGCGCATGATATCGAGGGTCGTCGCAGTATCGCGGTCGATGCGGCGCAGCTCCTCTTCGGCCTCGTTGCGCGCCGGCGCGAGCAGCGGCACGACGAACGTGGCCAACAACAGAGTGCAGACAATCACCCCGCAGGCCAGAAAGATCAGCAGGTCGCGCTGGGGAAACAGCACTTTGTAGTCCAAGTCGGGATACACCAAGTACACGGGGATGGTGAACATGATGGACAACGTGATGGCGCCCTTCGCCCCCGCGAAGGTGGTAATGAGCGCGCTGCGCACATCGCGTCGGGCGAACCGGCGGCCTTCGGCGCGGCGCACATGCACCCAGTCCATAACGAGCACCCACAGAAAGCGCGTGGCCAGAAGCAGGAAGGTAACCCCGAACACGAGCGCGATGAGCGTGGTGTTCGTGATGGTGGTATCGTCCCAGGTCTCGCGCATGGCCTGGGGAAGCTGGGTTCCCAGCAGCACGAAGACGATGCCGTTGAGGGCATAGGTGAGCACGTGCCACACGCTGCCGGACACGATGTTCATGCGCGACACCGACGGCCCAATGACCCCGCGCGGCGACGTGACGTTTATAAGGCCGGCCACCACCACGGCGATAACGCCGCTCACGTGGCAGGCATCCGACACCAGGTAGATGAGAAAGGGAATGAGCACCTCGAACAGGACGTGAAAATTAGTGTTCTCCACGCCGATGGAGCGCGCCGTCTTCACGACCCAGTTGCCGAGCAGCCCGAGCACAGCGCCGAACAGAAGGCCGCCGATGAACTCGATGAGGAAATCGGTGCCGGCGCCCATAAGCGAGAACGTGCCGGTCACCACAGCCCCCAAGGCGAACTGGAACGACACGATGCCGGACGCGTCGTTCAGCAGAAGCTCGCCTTTCAGCAGCGACGCCTGACGCGAGGGGATATCCACCTGCTTCGACAGCGACGAGACGGCCACGGCGTCGGTGGGCCCGAGCGCCGCGCCCAAAGCGAAGGCTGCGGCCAGCGGAATGGACGGCACGATGGCATTGACCGCGAACCCGATCACCAGAGCCGTGGCCACCACCAGCCCGATAGCCAGCGACAGCACCGGCTTGCGCTCTCGCCACAGCGCCACCTTGTCGGCCCGCTTCGCCTCGTCGTAGAGCAGCGGCGCGATGAACAGCACGAGGAACAGCTCCGGATCCAGCGTCACGCGAACCTCGCCGCCCGCGACGACGGCGATAACGAGCCCGAGTGCGATCTGGATGAGGGGAAGAGACACCCGCGGAATGATCTGGTCGATGAGGGAAGACACGAGCACCGCAGCGAGCAAGAGCAAACTGAGGGTCAAAGCTTCCATCTATACGGCACCTCCGGCTGATATTCCATTGAGCAAGAGGTTTATTGTACGGGAGTGCGGGCGACCGCCGCCTTCGCGGTCGCCCGTCTTCAGAAAATCAACGGGACACGGGCACTTTACGCCAAGTGCACCCGGAAGTTGCGCCCGCTCTTCTCCAAGTCGTACGTGCCCGTGGAGGCCATGTACTGACGCATCTGCGCGTAGCCAAGATCACGCACCTTGAAATCCTTGAAGCGCGCCCGCAGTCGATCGGTGATGGTGGAGAGCATGATGCCGTCGGCACCGGCCTCCTGCACCATCTGGCGAATATAGGCCTGCGGCGTGTCGGCCGCAGCAGATGCGGCGGCAGCGGGCGTCTTCCTGCGGGCGCGGCGCGGCTTGTCGGGCGCGGGAACCGCGGCTTCGGCCGGGGCAGCCTTCTTGCGGGTGCGCTTGGGCTTCTCGACCTGCGCAGGTTCCTCCCCATGCGCCGCGGGAGCCTCCTGCTGCCCCGCAGCCGTCTCGACAACCCGCGCCTTGCGAGCTGCCCGCGCCTTGCGGCCGGGCCTCACATCGTGAGCGGCATCAGTCGACGGCTCCTCCAACGCCGCAGGGGCGGGCTCGGCTCCGACAGCATCTGCCGGCTCGGAAGCCGACTCGGGCAGCGCCGCCGGGGCCTGCCCGTCGCCCTCGGGCAAATGCCCCGCCACCTTCGGCGTAACCCGACGGGTCCCCCGGTGGCTGCGGCCACGACGCGATGCCTTCCCAGCCGCTTCGGAATCCTCAGCCGAAGACGGCTCCTCGCCCTGCTCGGTGGAAGCGGCCTTCTCGGCCTTCCCGGCGGACTGGTCGGCCTTGTCGGCCTTGACCCCCCTCTCGCCACGCACCTTCTTCTCGGGCTTGTCGGCCTTGTCGGTCCGCTCCTCGGCGCCATCGGCCAGCTCCACCGTCACCGAACTGTGGTCCTTGGTGATGGTCACGCGGGTGAACTCCTCCAGCAGCTTCGAGAGCAAATTGGTGCCGTAGCTGCGCACGTCGAAATCCGGATAGCGCTTCTGCAGACGGCTGCCGATCTCGCCGAGGCCGGTGGCCTTCCCGTTGTTCTGGTTGTCGGTGATAATGTCCACCACAGCCTGCTCCACCGCGTCTTTCGGCACGGCGCTGCTGTTCGTGCCGCCAGAGCTGGAACCGGAGCGCTCGCGCTTGTTCTGCACGAGCAGCTCTAAGGTGGTGAACACGTCGCAGGCACGTCGGAAGGGCACGGGGGTCTTCTTCTCCCCCATGCCGACGACCGTGCGCCCGCTCTCGCGCAGGCGGCTTGCCAGGCGCGTGAAGTCCGAGTCGCTCGACACCAGGCAGAAGCCGTCCACGTTGTCGGTGTAGAGGATGTCCATGGCATCGATGATCATGGCAGAGTCGGTGGCGTTCTTGCCCTGGGTGTAGCCGAACTGCTGGATGGGCGTGATGGAGTTCTCCAGCAGGGCGTCCTTCCACTTGGCGTGCAGGGTGAGCGTCCAGTCGCCGTAGATGCGCTTGATGGTGACCGTGCCGTACTTCGACAGCTCGTTCAAAATGGGCTTGAGGTAGCGAGCCGACACGTTGTCGGCGTCGATGAGCAGCGCGAAACGCTTGTCCGAGGTTTCGCTAAGGGGTTTCAGATCCATGTACGTTTCCTTGGGTACCGCGCGCCGTTGCACGAGCGCGGGCTGAGGGGATGCTGTCGGCCCGAAGGCCCCGCGTTGTCGATTGCGCCGATATGCCCCCGCGGTCGGGCGCATCGGCGACTCCAGTATATACCATATCCCATGCAACGCCCCTCGAGGCCGCCTCGGCTGTGAGCAAAGAGTATTTTCTTTTTCGCTGGTATATCCCAAGAGAAAGGCTGGAACATGAATCATCGGACTATGCAACTGCAGGAAGCCGTCGACGAGGCGACCGACACCATGCGCGCCGCATCGCAGGCCTTGACGCTCATGGAGGGCACCGCCGCCGAGGAAGAGCTTTGCGGGCTTTTGGCCCGCGCCCTGAGCCACGAGGCCGACCGGCTCGCGAAGAAGGCGGCCCGGGCACGCTAGAAGCCCCCCGACAAGCAAAAAGGCCAGCGACGATAAGCCGCTGGCCTGATGTTTCGTGGTGCTCCGTGAAGGACTCGAACCTTCGACCTTGGGATTAAGAGTCCCCTGCTCTACCAACTAAGCTAACGGAGCACATTGGTGCTGCGCAAAAGCGCTTGAACATTCTAGACCATCGCGCATCGTTGTGCAAGCCCTAATTTTTCAAGCGCGCTGGGGTGGATGATGGGACTCGAACCCACGATCTCCAGAGCCACAATCTGGCGCCTTAGCCAACTAGGCCACACCCACCATTTCGCGCAAGGATGAATTATAGGACTCGTTGGACGTCTGCGCAAGAACTATTTTCCAACAACCGCTCCCGCTCCCCCAGCAACCGCTCCCGCCAGATCTCGTACCACCTCTCCCCCGAGAATGAGCCCCGCCACAGCGGGCACGAAGGCAACTGATCCGGGAGCCGGGCGGCTGCCCTCCTTCACCGTCTCTCCATCGGCGACGGGAAGACGGGGCGCTTCGGTCGAGTACACCACCTTCAGCGCCCCCACGCCGCGGCGGCGCAACTCGCGACGCATGACCCGTGCGAGTGGATCGACCGAGGTGTCGTAGATGTCGGCCACGCGGAAGGCCGTCGGGTCCAACTTGTTGCCCGCACCCATGCTGGACACGATGGGAGTGCCGGCGGCGCGCGCAGCTTCCACGAGCGCCAGCTTCGCGCCGACCGTATCCACGGCATCGATGATGTAGTCGTAGGTCGCGAAGTCGAAGTCGGCGGCCGTCTCAGGCAGGAAGAAGCATCGGTGCGCCCGCACTTCGCACGCGGGGTTGATGGAAGCAACTCGCTCGGCGGCCACCTCGACCTTCGGGAGGCCGACCGTAGCCTCAGTGGCGATGATCTGGCGGTTGAGGTTCGTGACGTCCACCGCATCGCTGTCGATCAGATCGAGCGCCCCCACGCCGCTGCGGGCCAAGGCCTCCACGGCATAGCCGCCGACGCCGCCAATACCGAACACCGCCACCCGGGCCGCCTCCAACCGCGCCAGCCCCGCATCGCCGAGCAGCAACCGCGTGCGCGCAAATTTATCGTCCACGTGAGGCCTCCCCCGTTCCGCACCTGCAACGCAGCGCTCAGGAGGCGCTCCCGCAGGGCCCTTTGCAAAAGATCGTCTTCATTTTGGCCAAAAGCCCGCGTTGCGCACAAGCGAATTGAGAACATTGCGCATTTTTACGCGAAAAAAGACGCTTATCGGGGCCAGAGATGCCAAAAGAGCCTTATATTGGACCTCTGAGATTGTACAGAACTCGGGCTTTTGGCCATTTTAGCGCAGCATTTTGAGAGCAAAAAGGAAACACCGTGCTTAATTCGAATCATCTGGGCCGCCGGCTCTGCTCCCTGGCAATCGCGATTGCCCTCGCCGGCCTCCTTGGCGGTTGCGCGGCCGCCACATCGGCCGCCGAGGAGACCCCGGCTGCAAAGGCAGCTGCCGCGGACAAGCTTCCCGAAGCTGGAGAAGAGGGCCCCGCCGCTGTTGATGGGGAGGAAGAGCCAGCCGAGGAGGCGACGACCGAGACGGAAGCACCGGCACCCGATGAGGCCGGCGAGCCCGAAGCCGCGGCCGCCTCCCAGGTCGCGAGCGGCACGGTTCCGACCGGCACCCCCGCCTACCGCGACCTGCCCGTCTACGACGGCAACCCCTACGTCTACGTGAACGGCGGGGAGCCCGCCTTCACCGACGAGGAACGCGCAGCGGCCGCGGGCACCGAGCTCTACGGCGAGCTGGACGCCCTCGGGCGCTGCACCGCCACCTTCGCCGTCGTGGGCGCCGAGACCATGCCCATCGAGGAGCGGGGCTCCATCGGCGAGGTGAGGCCCACGGGCTGGAAGATGGGCAAGTACGACTTCGTGGACGGAAAGTACCTCTACAACCGCTGTCATCTGCTCGGCTTCCAGCTGACCGGCGAGAACGCCAACGTGAGCAACCTCATCACCGGTACCCGGTATATGAACGTAGAGGGCATGCTGCCCTTCGAGAACGCCGTGGCCGACTATGTGCACGCCACGGGCAACCACGTGCTCATGCGCGCGACCCCCGTCTTCGACGGCGACGACTTGGTGGCCCGCGGCGTGCACATGATGGCCGAATCCGTAGAGGACGGCGGCGACGGCGTGGCCTTCAACGTCTTTGTCTACAACGTGCAGCCCGGCGTGGTCATCGACTACCGCACCGGAGAGAACATGGCCGCCGAGGACGCCACGCCCCTGCCCGACGTCTCTGGCGGCGGGGCAACCAAGGGCTCCGCCGACGGTGGCACAGTCCTCTCCGATAGCGGCGCTGCCACCGAAAAGGGCACGACCGAGTACGTGCTGAACACCAACTCGAAGAAGTTCCATGTTCCCAGCTGCTCTTCCGTGAATCAGATGAGTGCCAAGAACCGCCAGGATGTGACCGACACGCGCGAGAACATCATCGGCCGCGGCTTCGACCCCTGCAAGCGCTGCAACCCCTAGAGGCACGGCGCGGGCCCGGCCGCTGGGCGCAATGCCGCCGGCAACACCACCAGGGTCCCGCTTCCGCCGCAGTGCGACTAAGCCGACTGGGCCGGCCTCGCCAGCCGCGCCACCGTCACTCGGCCGCCGCCGGCTGCGCCCGGCAACCGGCACCGTCGCCCCCGCCCCCGAGCACTAAAAGGCCCCCGCCATTGCTGACGGGGGCCTTCTCATAGGCTGGTAGGCCCGCCCGGATTCGAACCGAGAACCAAGGGATTATGAGTCCCCTGCTCCACCGTTGAGCTACAGGCCCATGTGCGCTGGCTATTCTAACGCAACTCTCCCGCGCTCGCCAAACCTACATCTTCTGGGGAGCGGAAACGCCCAGCAGCGTGAGCGTGAGGGCCAGCACGATGCGGGTGGCGTCGCACAGGGCCAAGCGCGCGGTCTGCACGGCCGCGTCCTCGGTGAGCACGTGGCAGTTGGTGTAGAACTGATGGAACAGGGCCGCCAGATCCTGGGCGTAATGGGTCAGGCGGAAGGGGGCGCGGTCGCGGGCCGCCAGGGCGATGAGGTTGCCGAAGTCAGCCATCTTGCGCATGAGGGCCAGCTCGGAGGGATGGGTGAGCGACGAGAGGTCGCAGCCCTCGGGGGCCACCTTCGCGGCCAGCTCGGCCATGGTCAGCTGCCCGGCTTCCACCGCCGCCACGTCGGCCTCATCGGCCGCCTTGCGCAGGATGGAGCAGATGCGGGCGTGGGCGTACTGCACGTAGTACACCGGGTTGGAGGCATCCTTCTTCTTGGCCACCTCGATATCGAAGTCGATGGGCTGGTCGGCCGAGCGGGACAGCATGAGGTAGCGGGTGGCGTCCACGCCCACCTCGTCGATGAGTTCCTCGAAGGTGACCATCTCGCCGGTGCGCTTTGACATGCGCACGGCCTTGCCGTCGCGGAACAAGTTCACCAGCTGCCCCAGCTGCACCTCCAGCGCCCCGGGCCAGCCCCAGGCCTCCAACATGCACTCGCAGCGCTTGATATAGCCGTGGTGATCGGCGCCCCACAAATCAATGAGGTGGTCGAAGCCGCGCATCATCTTGTCGTAGTGGTAGGCCACGTCGCTCATGAAGTAGGTGGCCTCGCCGTCGCCCTTGATGAGCACGCGGTCCTTGTCGTCGCCCAAATCGGTGGAGCGGAACCACAGGGCGCCGTCCTTCTCGTACAGGTAGCCCTTCTCGCGCATGGCGTCCAGGGAACGGGACACGGGGCTTTGGCCGTTCTCGTCCTCCACGTACAGGGAGCGCTCGGAGAACCACTTGTCGAAGGTGGTGCCGAAGCCGGCGAGCACGGCCTTCTGGTTGGCCAGAGTCTGCTCATAGGCCATCTCGCGGAAGGCCTCCACGCGCTCCTCGTCGGATACGTTCAACCACTTGTCGCCGTCGCGGTCGATGATCTCCTGGGCGATATCCTTCACATAGGCGCCGCCGTAGCAGGCCTCGGGCATCTCCACGTCGCGGCCGAGCAGCTGCTGGTAGCGCACGCTCACGGAGTTGCCGAACACGTCCATCTGGTTGCCGTGGTCGTTGATGTAGTACTCCTCGTACACGTCGTAGCCGCCGTGGCGCATGACGCGCGCCATGGCGTCGCCGAGCGATGCCCAACGGCCGTGGCCCACGTGGAAGGGGCCCGTGGGGTTGGCCGACACGTATTCCAAGTTCACGTAACGCTCGCCCTCGGGCACAGTGCCGCGACCGAAGTCCTCGGCCTTATCGCGCACCTCGCGCACCACATCCTGGAGCACCGCATCCGACAGGCGGATATTGATAAAGCCGGGGCCCGCGATCTCCACAGCGGCAATCATATCGTTGGCGGGAATGTGGTCCGCGATGACCTGCGCCACCTCGCGGGGGTTCTTGCGAGCGAGCTTGGCGCAGCGCAAAGCGACGGTGCTCGCCCAGTCGCCGTTGGCCTCGTCGCGGGGTCGCTCCAAGGCGGCTTCGGGGGCTTCCGTCAGCTCCAGGGAGCCGTCGGCACGGGCCGCCTCGATGGCGGCGTCGATGATCGCTTCAAGAGATTCGCGAATTTCCATTGATCTTCTTCCTCTTCTGTGAGTCAGCCTTCTTCTCGCCGACAGGCTGTGCCGTACCTGCCCGCGTCTATAAGCTGCCATAATACCACGAAAGTGCAGGAAAACACAGAAGCACCCGAGCGCGATGCCCGGGTGCTTCTGCGAGCGGAAGCGCCGTCAAAACTGCGCGCCCGCACAAAATGTTGGTTGGCGAGCCCTAGGACAGAATCACCATGGCCACGGTCAGGATAACCATGCAGACGATGCCCAGAACCACGAACAGCTTCGCGCCGAACTTGAGCCAGGTGGAGTACTCCACCTTGGCCAGCGCCAGGCCGCCCATGATGGCGCCGGAGGTGGGCGTGAACAGGTTCACGAGGCCGT
>ERZ777306.520-NODE-520-length-76235-cov-52.795130_pt1 | contig 76235 bp, 64 predicted proteins | sample MGYA00374966_ERZ777306 | MGnify/ENA primary metagenome ERZ777306 (study PRJEB29329, sample SAMN06343882) | mouse gut metagenome | isolation source: Mouse cecum | place: Austria: Vienna | collected 2014-11-15 ...
TAAGATTAAAACCAAATAAAGATTTATTAGCGGATTTAATCAATAAGGCAAATGGGTTAAATGCTGCAAGTTATACAGCTAGTACATGGGCAGTAGTAGAAAATGAAGTAATAAAAGCACAAGCAGTATTAAATAATCCAGAAGCAAGTGAGGCAGAAGTAAAAGCAGCAGAAAAAGCATTAACAAAAGCCCTTGAAGGATTAGTAGCAAAACCAGGAAATACAGTAGATACTAGTACACCAGTAAAACCAGGAGATACAACAGTAAGTGTAAAAACTGGTGATGTAACAAGCTTTGCAGGTATAACAACTTTAGGAGCTTCACTAGCTGTATTAGCATATTTAGCTGTTACAAAAAAGAAAGAAAATTAAGTTTATAAGTTAGAGAGGTGGATTAATCCATTTCTCTACTTCTTATGAATATTTAAAATAATATATGGAAGGGTTATATATGAAAGGACAAATGATTAAAAAATTATTGGTTGCAACGATGTTGACAGCAACTCTTGCTACTAATATACCAACTGTGAATGTTGATGCGTTGGAAAAAGAAAATAGTGTTGAAAATCCTATTTTAGTTCCAGTGCCAAAAAGTGTTGAATATTTAGATAATATTCTTTCAGTGACTAATAGTGTTAATATTAAAGGGCAAGATGTTGCTGATCCTGATGCATTAAATGAATTAATTAATTATTTAGAAGATAATTCAATTAGCGTTAATGAAACTTATCAAGAAGGGTCTACTACTTTTATCATTGGTGAAGAAGATGATAGTGTAGAAGGTATGGATTCAATTAGAAGTAGTTTAGGACTAGTTGATGCAGCTACATTAAAAGATGAAGGTTATGTTTTAGGAATTGATAGTTCTGATAATGGTACAATTTTAATTGAAGGTAAGGATGGAGATGGTACTTTTTATGGTGTTCAAACTTTATCTCAATTAGTTCATAATGTTGATGGTACATTAAAGGTAAGAGAAGTAAAGATTGAAGATGAGCCATCAATGACAACTCGTGGGACAATTGAAGGATTCTATGGAACACCTTGGACTCATCAAGATAGATTGGATCAAATAGAGTTTTATGGAAAAACAAAATTAAATACTTATATTTATGCACCAAAAGATGATCCATATCATCGTAATAGATGGCGTGATCCATATCCAGAAAGTGAAATTGCTCAATTACAAGAAGCAATTAATACTGCAAGAGAAAATAAAGTTGATTTTATATTCTCACTTTCACCAGGAAATGATATTAAATTTACTGGAGCTACTGCTGAAACTGATTATCAAGCTTTAGTAACAAAATGTGAATTAATGTATGAAATGGGAGTAAGAGGTTTTGCTATTTTCTATGATGATATTACAAATAAACAAGGAACTGAGCAAGCTGCTTTCTTAAATCGTTTTAATACTGAGTTTATCCAAGCTAAAGGAGATATTAAACCATTAATCACTGTTCCAACTGAATATGATACAAATGCAATGAGTAATGGAACAACTTTAAATACTTATACTAAGAACTTTAGTGAAACATTAGATTCTGGTATTAAAGTATTATGGACAGGAACTGCTGTAGTGCCAGAAGGAATAGATGTTAACAATGCTCAATATGTAAAGAGTATTTATGGTGATCAAATAGGAATTTGGTGGAATTATCCAGTAACTGACTATATTACTAATAAATTAGGTATGGGTCCTATTTATGGACTTGATAAAGGATTAGCTGATGAATTAGATTTCTTAGTAATGAATCCAATGGAACATGCAGATTTATCTAAAATTAGTTTAGCAACTGGTGCTGATTATTCATGGAATACACCAGCTTATGATTATAATGAATCATTTAAAAATAGTATTGTAAATATTTATGGTGATTTAGCACCATATATGTATACTTTTGCAAATCATTCAAGTAGATTAGTTGCAGGATGGGCTTCTACAGGAAGAGCAGATGCTCCAGAAGTAAGAGCATTAATGGATGAATTTATCAAAAAGAATGCAAAAGGTGAAGATGTAACTGCTGAAGTTGAAGCATTAACAACAGAATTTGATAATATGATTTTAGCTGCAAACAAGCTACAGGAAACTTTAACTAGTGCTGAATTAAGTCATTGTAATAGTAATTTAACTAAATTAAAGAGTTTAGGTGAAGCAGATAAAATTGCTTTAGATTTATTTATTGCTATTGCTCAAGGAAATACAGCAGAAGTTAATAGTTTAAAGAGTACATTACAAAGTAGAGTTAATTCATTATCAAGTGGTAAATTAGTTTCTGAATTAACAGCATTAGCATTTGTTAAAGAAGCAATAAATTATAATCCAAATGCTGCTGCAGGATTTGAAGTTTCTAATACTTTTGTTCTTCCAGGTCAAGAAATTCAGTTGACAAACACTAGTTCAGTTTCTTCAACTGATTTAGAATGGACTTTTGAAGGTGCAAATATTGAAAGTAGTACAGAAGAAAATCCAGTAATAAGCTATGCTAAAGAAGGGGTTTATACTATTTCTTTAAAAGCAAAAAATAAATTGGGTGAAGATGAAATTATTAAAGAAGATATTATTACTGTATCAAATGAAGCTGATGGAAATATTGTAAATCTTTCTGTTGGTAAATCAGCAACAGCAACTAGCTATACAGGTGCATCAGAGGCTCCTAATAAAGCAATTGATGGTATTTCTTCAACAAAATGGTGTGCTACAGGATACAATCGTCCACATACTTTAACTATTGATCTTGGAAAAGAAGTAACTGTAAATAGTATTACTATTTCACATGCTGAAATAGGTGGAGAAGGTTCTGGATTAAATACACGTAAATATCGAGTTCAAGTAAGTATTGATGGAACTAATTATACTGAAGTAGTTAATGTAAGTGGAAATACAGCTGGATTGACTACAGATTATTTCCAAGTAAGTTTAGCTCGTTATGTAAAATTAATTGTTGATGAACCAACACAAGGTGGAGATTCAGCAGCAAGAATCTATGAAGTAGAAGTAAAAGGGTTAGATAAAGCTATTACAATTCCACCTATTTATAATCCTGTTAATAAACAAGCATTATCAGTAGCTGTAGAAATGGCTAGTGCAGTAACAGAAGCAGACTTAGAAAATGTAGTACCAGCAGTAGTAGAAGAATTCAATGCAGCATTAGATGCAGCAAGAATTGTTTTAGAAGATGAAAGAGCAAAACAAGATGCTATTGATTCAGCATTTGAACGTTTAGCAAATGCAATGCATATGTTGGAATTCTTTAAAGGTGATAAAGCTTTATTACAAAACTTAGTAGATTCAACAGCTGATTTAGTAGAAGAAAACTATACAGAAGAAAGCTGGTCAGCATTACAAGAAGCATTAACAAAAGCAGATGAAGTATTAAATAATGTAAATGCAATGCAGGAAGAAGTAGATGAAGCATATGACAATTTACAAGCAGCAATAAATGGTTTAGAAGAAGCAGAAGTAGTAGATAAATCATTATTAGAAGCAATGGTAAATAAAGTATTAGGATTAGAAGAAGATAAATATATCGCATCTTCGTGGCAAGCAATGTTACCAGAATTAGAAGCAGCTCAAGAAGTATTAGGAAATGAAAAAGCAACACAGGCAGAAGTAGATGAAGCATGTGATGCATTAACAAGAGCATATTTGAACTTAAGATTAAAACCAAATAAAGATTTATTAGCGGATTTAATCAATAAGGCAAATGGGTTAAATGCTGCAAGTTATACTGCAAAGACATGGGCAGTAGTAGAAAATGAAGTAATAAAAGCACAGGAAGTATTAAATAATCCAGAAGCAACTGCTGCAGAAGTAAAGGCAGCTGAGAAAGCATTAACAAATGCAATTGAAGGATTAGTCGCAAATCCAGTAGAAACAGTAAAAACTGGAGACAGCGAAGTTAAAGGATCAGTTAAAACTGGTGATACAACTAGTATGATTGGTGCATTAGGATTATTAGCATCATTAAGTGTAATTGCATGTCTTAATAAAAAAAGAAAAGATATTTAATAACAATCAAAAATCAATTTATGAATAAACTGGGGAGTTAACTGCCCCAGTTTTTATGTATTTGGTATAGAAATTAATGATTTTGATGTTTAAAAAAATAAATACTAGGTATAATAGAAATGTTTATACATATATTATTAAAAAGGGGGACTTAGATTGTCTGGACGAAAATTAATTTCTTTTATGGCTAAAAGTAAAAATCAGGATCATATTATAGTTACATTATTTAAGAAGAATATACAATACTTGGTTCGTACTGAATATATGCATAGAGATGATAAAGTAAAAGAAACTAATCAAGAAATTGATCGTAATTTAGTATATCGTATCTTTTGTGCTTTAGAGTTAGCTAAATTCGATGAAATTGTTAATGTTGATAATGCTGAGAAAGTTGCTAATATTAAAATATATTATGGTGATCAGGAATATTTGGAGTTTAGTATTTCTAAAGATTTATTAAAGAAGGAAAAAGGGTTAAATGATGTTATTGAATGTTTAATTAATTATATAGATGATAGTTTAAATAGAGAAATATTTGTATAATGTGATGGTAATTGATTTTTTTGTAGTTATATATTAATATTGGAGAATCGTAATTATTATTTAATAGGTTATGGTTCTTATTTTTTTATTGTAAAGATAATTTTTTTACAAAAATTTAAATAAATTATAGGAAATTTGTTGTAAATAATATACAATAATGGTGTTAAATTAGGAGGAGAATAAAATGAGTGGATTTTTTGGTGTAGCATCAAAAGAAAGTTGTGTATTAGATTTGTTTTTTGGGGTTGATTATCATTCACATTTGGGGACGAGACGTGCTGGAATGACAGTACATGGAGTTAATGGATTTCAAAGAGCAATTCATAATATTCAGAACTCACCTTTTAGAACCAAGTTTGAAAAAGATATAGAGGAATTTGAAGGAAATTTAGGAATTGGATGTATTTCTGATAATGAGGCGCAACCATTATTAGTGAAATCACATGTTGGATCATTTGCTATTACAACAGTAGGTAGAATAAATAATTTAGAACAATTAAAAGATGATTGTTTTGCTAATGGAGCAACTCATTTTTTAGAAATGAGTTCTGGAGAAATAAATCCAACTGAACTAGTAGCAGCATTAATAAGTCAAAAAGGAAGTATTATTGAAGGAATCAAACATGCACAAGAAATGATTAAAGGATCGATGAGTATTTTAATATTGACTGCAGAAGGAATTTATGCAGCAAGAGATAAATTAGGAAGAACACCAGTGATTATTGGTGAAAAATCAACTGGTTATTGTGCAACGTTTGAAAGTAGTGCTTTTTTAAATTTAGGATATCACCATCATCGTGATCTTGGTCCTGGAGAAATTGTATTTATGACACCAAATAAAATTGAGGTTAAACAAGGACCTGGAGATAAGATGAAAATTTGTTCATTCTTATGGGTATATTATGGTTATCCTACTTCAACATATGAAGGGGTAAATGTTGAATGTATGCGTAATCGTTGTGGAAATTTATTAGCTGGTCGTGATGATGTTAAATCAGATAGTGTAGCTGGTGTACCTGATTCAGGAATTGCCCATGCGGTTGGATATTCGAATGCATCAGGGATTCCTTATGCTAGACCATTTATTAAATATACGCCTACTTGGCCTCGTTCATTTATGCCAACGAGTCAAGAACAACGCAATATGATTGCTAAAATGAAACTAATTCCTGTTCAAGAGCTAATTAAAGATAAAAAACTTCTTTTAATTGATGATTCGATTGTTCGTGGAACACAATTAGGAGAAACAACTGAATTTTTATATGAAAGTGGAGCTAAGGAAGTACATGTACGTCCAGCTTGTCCACCAATTATGTTTGGATGTAAGTATTTAAATTTCTCACGTTCTAGTTCAGAGTTAGATTTAATAACTCGCCGTGTGATTCAAAAATTAGAAGGTGATAATGTCAGTGATGAAATATTGAAAGAGTATGCTGATCCTGATAGCGAAAGATATAAGAATATGTGTGAAGAAATTAGAAAACGTTCAAAATTTACTTCACTACGTTATCATCGTTTAGATGATATGATTGAAGCAATAGGTTTAGAAAAATGTAAATTATGTACATATTGTTGGGATGGTAAAGAAGATTAGGACTGTATTTTACAGTCCTTTTTTTATTTGAAAAATAATATTTTAAAAATAACTATTTAGGTAATTGCTTTTTTATAAGGAATATAGGGAAAAGTATTGACTTAAATCCTTATCCGTTTTATCATTTAAATGATAATAAATTCGATTATCTAGGAGGAGTAATTAACTGAGTTTTATTAAAGAGACTTGATGGCTGGTGAAAATCAAGATAAAACTGTTAGTGAATGGGCCTGGTTAGAAGCAAAATGAACCTTTAAGTAGTAGTGGCGCCGTGATTTTCGCGTTAAGAAAAACAGACATGATGGTGTCTTGCAAGGTGGCAAATCGGTTTTTATCCTTGAGGATAAAAGCTTTTTTTATTAGAAAGGGAGTAAAGAAATGAAAAATATTATTTTAACAGGGGACCGTCCTACTGGCAGATTACATTTAGGACATTATGTTGGTTCTCTTAGAAGAAGAGTAGAATTACAAAACTCAGGTAAGTTTGATGAAATTTATATCATGATTGCTGATTCTCAAGCACTTACTGATAATGCTGATAATCCAGAAAAAGTACGTCGTAATATTTTGGAAGTAGCATTAGATTATATGTCTATAGGTCTAGATCCAGAAAAAGCGACAATGTTTATTCAATCACAAATCCCAGCTTTATTTGAGTTTACTGCTTATTATATGAATTTAGTAACAGTATCAAGATTACAACGTAATCCAACAATTAAAGAAGAAATCAAACAAAGAGGTTTTGAAACTAGTATTCCTGTAGGTTTTTTGAATTACCCAGTTTCTCAAGCTGCTGATATTACAGCATTTGATGCTACTTGTGTTCCAGTTGGTGAAGACCAAATGCCATTAATTGAACAAACTAAAGAAATAGTTCATAGTTTTAATCGTATTTATGGAGAAGTATTGGTTGATCCTAAAATTATGTTAGCAGAAAATGAAGTATGTCAAAGATTACCAGGGATAGATGGAAAAGCTAAAATGTCTAAATCAATTGGTAATTGTATTTATCTTGCTGATACTAGTGAAGAGGTTCGAAAGAAAGTTATGAGTATGTATACTGATCCTAATCATTTAAAAGTATCTGATCCTGGAACGGTTGAGGGTAATACAGTGTTTACTTATTTAGATTGTTTTTGTAAAGATGAATATTTTGAAAAATATCTTCCTGAGTATAAAAACCTTGATGAGTTAAAAGATCATTATCGTCGAGGTGGTTTAGGAGATGTAAAGATTAAGAAATTCTTGTTTAATGTTTTAGAAGAGGTTCTTACTCCAATTAGAATTAAGCGTGCTGAGTTAGAAAAGAATATTTCATATGTTATGAAAGTATTAGAGGATGGGTGTGTTAAAGCTAATTTAAAAGCTAATGCAACATTAACAAGAGCAAAGGATGCAATGAAAATAAATTATTTTGAAAATCAAGATAGTATTACTGAATATTTTAAATAAAAGCCTTTTAGGCTTTTTTATTAGTTATAAGAATGCTAAAATAAAATTATATTATGTAGAATAGAGGAAGTATGATGAATTTTTTTATTTTAATTATGTTATTTTTATGCTTAATAGGATTATTAGATAAAGCATTAAATAATCGTTTAGGTTTAGTAGAGTCTTTTGATAAAGGAATTAATTCAATGGGTAGTATTACCATGAGTATGATTGGATTTTATTGTATAGCAATAACTTTAATTCAAAATAATGTAGATGTAATTAAAACAATTAGTAATAATTCATCTCTTGATCCATCTATTATTATTGGTAGTATCCTAGCACCAGATATGGGGGGATTCTCTATCATAGCAGGGTTAAATAATAATTCTTTCTTGGTATTTTCAGGATTGGTTTTGACATCAACACTTGGTCAAACGATTAGTTTTCAATTACCAATCTTCTTAGCATCGTTAAAGAAAACAGATTTAAATCCTTTTATAAATGGATTAATATATGGGATTTTAAGTTTACCATTGATTTTGTTAGTAGTTGCCTGGTATTTACAATTACCAAATTTATTAATTAATTTATTACCAATTTTATTATTGTGTCTAATATTAACTATTGCATTATATTTTTCATATGAAAAAACATTATTTGTTTTAACGTTATTTGGTTATATTATTAGAATGATAAGTATTGGATTATTTGCATTAGTTGTTTTACAGTTATTTTTTGATACTCTACCATTTACTACTAATACATTAATTAGTGAAGCATTAGTAATTGTTTTGAGAATGTGTATTGTAGTGTGTGGATCAATGATACTAAGTGATTTCATTATTAAACACTTTTCAAAATTTATTTTTATAATTGGACAGAAGTTAGGGATAAATAGTACTAGTGTTGTAGGTTTGTTATTAAGTTTAGGTACTAGTATTGCGATGATTCCCTTGTTTAGTCAAATGGATCGTAAAGGTAAAATGATGAATGCAGCGTTTAGTGTTAGTGGGGCATATGTATTAGGTGGACAATTAGGGTTTATTTCTAGTGTGGCTGATAGTCATGGGATCATGATTTATATGTTAACTAAGATTAGTGCTGGTGTTTTAGCAATAATTTTTGTGATGTTATTTTATAAAAATGAACAAGTATAATGAAAAGAATACACTCAATGATGTAATTAAAATAGTAATATTTTTATAAAAAGGAGAACTTTATGGAAGGGTACCAGTTAAAGGTTTTTGTTCAAGGAAGCACTGAGCCAATTTGGAGAATAGTTAAAGTCCCAGTAAAAATGACATTTATGGATTTGCACTTAACGATTCAGAAAATATTTGAATTAAGTGGTGAAGATACATTTTATTTTGAATTACAGGAAATAGGAATATCAGTAATAAAGTTAGATATTACTGGTGATGTTTCTTCTAAATTAAAGACTATATTTTGTAATGAGATAATTGATGATTATTTTTATGAGGGAATGGTCTGTGATTATTTTTATGATTTAGAAGATAGATGGGAATTTGGAATTATTGTTGAAAAAAAATTGGATGATTATGATGTAGTTCCTAAAGTTACTGATTATTTTGGTGGTAATTTGTTGGAGGATTGTGGAGGAATTAGTGGGTATGAAAAAATCATAAATGAAATTGATGATGAACTAATAAGTTTTGATCTTGATTATGTTAATGAGTGTTTAAGAGATTTTGAAGTTGAGCAGGTTATTAATAATGATTTAATAAAAGAAGATTTTATTTTAGTTTTAAATAAATTAAAGGAGATAATAAAAAAAAGAAATATAGAGTCGTATCAAGTAATTAAATTAAATGGTACTATGACAATATATTGGGTAATTATTAAAACAATTGAAGGGTATGTGGTGGAATTGTTTCAAAGTTATGATGATTTATTACAAGGTTTTTATAACTTACGAAGTGAATCTATAAATTATGCTTTTTGTTATTGTTATACATTTTTATTATCTAATAGTGCTATGGAATTGGAACAGACCTTAAATTCGAAACAAACAATTGGTGCTTTTTTTAATGAACCTGGATATTTATCTAGTTTAATTAATCTTGAGGATGGGCCCTTATTATTGAATTGGTTAGAAGAATTATTGATTGGTTTAACATTTGATAATAATACAAGTGAAGCAGATGAGATCATTGATATAAATATTAAAAATAAGAAATTTGAAAGTAGTTCAATTTATGTTCATGAACCAGAAATTAATATTTCTGAATTTGATTTTGGATATAGTAGTAAAGTAAAATTAAATTCATCATTGAAATTATTTGATCGTGTATGTGTTGATGTGATTTGTTTACCGACACTTGATACATATATAACAAATGAGTTACAGATGTATGCAGTTATTGCAACAGAAGAAGATTATTTGCTTAAAGAAATTATTTTTCCAGATAAGATATTTATGTCAGAAGCATTAGTAGATGTTATGGTTGATTTTTTTAGAGAAAATGGAATTCCTAAATATGTAGTTATAAATAATTTAAATGTTTTATTTTTAGTTTTTAACTTTTTAAATGAAAATGAAATTGGTTATATTGAAGATGATACAAATTATGAAATAGATTTAGCAATAGCAGATGCTTTTGGTTTTGATAATGAAATGATAGATAATCCTTTTTTACAAGAGTTAATTGAAGAGTTTAGAGAAAATGAAGAGGAAATAGAAACTAAATTAGATGAATTTTTGGTACAAAATGAATTATTAAATTAGATGGATAATGGTATTATCAGTTAGATGATGCCTTTTATTATATAGATACTTAGTTTGACGAATAAAAAACTTGAAATATATTAAAATAGTATGATTATTTGATAAGGGTGATAAAATATGAAACTTACAGAGTTGTTATGTTTAGAAAGAATTGATTTAAATGCAAATGTTATAAATAAAAATGATATGATTAATTATCTAATTGAATTAATGATGGTAAACGATAATATTATAGATAAGAATGTTTATAAACAAGAAATATTAAATAGTAAAATTAAAAATATTAATGAAATAATGGATGGAATAACTATATTATATGCAAAGACAGAAGCTGTTAATAAACCAGGAATATCAGTTATAGCTGTAAAGAATAAAATTGATTATGATTCTTTAGATGAATTTTCGACAAGACTTATTTTTATGATCGTTATGCCTGATGATAATGAGGATCTTTATTTAGATATAATACAACAATTATCACAAATGTTAATGGATCATAATTTTAAAGAACAGTTAATTAATGCGAGTAGTTCAAATGAGTTTCTTTCATTAATTAGTATGAAAGAGTTAGAAATTGAAAAAATAATAGAAAAACCAAAAGATTGTTATGAAATTTTAGCAGTAACTGCTTGTCCATTAGGAATTGTTCAGACATTTACAGCAGCTAAGAGCTTAGAAAAAATGGCTGATGAAATGAATATTTTATTTAAAGTTGAAATTCAGAGTGCTGCAGTATTTGAAAATATTCTTACAAAAGATGAAATAAAAAATGCTAAATGTATTATTGTTGTAGCTGATAAACAAATAGATATGAGCAGATTTAATGGTAAACGAATAGTCATGGCAAAAATTGCAGATGGAATTAATAATGCTGAAATGTTATTAAAACAAGCATTCAGTAATGAAACTCCAATATATAATTTTCAAACTGAAACAAACAAGAAAACTGATAAAAATCTTACTATCTTAAAAACACTTTATGCTCAATTAAGTAAGGGAATCAATAAAATTTTACCCATATTAGTAGCCACAGGGGCACTGATTTCAATTGCAACACTAGCAGTATCTTATAATCTGTTTAATATAAGTTCATTAGTTGATAATGTTTGGATAGCTAATAGTTATGTTTTTGGTAATGCAATTCAAGGAATGGTAGTGGCATTATTAGCAGGATTTATAGGAAATACAATATCATCACAGATAGGGTTTGCATCTGGATTTTGTTGTGGAGTTGCAACACAGTTAAATAGTATTTATTTAAATGATCCAAATAATCCTGGAATATTGGGTGGGATTATTGCTGGTTTTATAGGGGGCTATATGGTTATAGCTATACAGAAACTGTGTAAAGACATGCCAAAACAGTTTGATGAAGTTAAATCAATGATAATTTATCCAATTCTTTCAATTATGATAGGAGGGTTAATTACATATTTACTTAGTCCTTACATGGGAGATTTTAATCATATCATAGCTGTTTTTATTGCTGAGATGAGTCTTCTTTTAAAATTATTGTTAGGTATTATTATTGGAATAATGATGACTATAGATATGAAAGGACCAACTAATAAGATGGCATATATATTTGGGATAAGTCAAATATTAGAGGGAAACATTGATGTTATGGCTGCAGTCATGGCTGGAGGAATGGTTCCGCCATTAGCGATAGCTGTTGCTACTTCACTTTTTGAAGATAAGTTTACTAATCAAGAAATAGTAATGGGACAAGAAAATTTTTTAAAGGGACTTTTATTTATTTTTGATGGGATTGCGCCACTTATTTATAAAGATTTTCAATTAGTAAGGGTTACATGTATTGCTGCTTCATCAATTGCTAGTGGTCTTGTAATGATTTATAATTGTGGAATTATGATTCCTCAGGGTGGTATTTTTGTCTTGCCATTAATGGTTCACCCATTACGTTTTCTAGTAGCATTATTAGCTGGAAGTATTTGTGGTGGTGCTATTTATGGTTTATGGAAAGAAAAAAAGTGATAAATAGCTAGAAATATTTTATATCATATTCATACAAATAAAGTAATATTAATTATCAAAAAAAATTTTTAAATTGTTCATATTTAATTCATAGAATGGTGATAGGATAATACTGTCGAAAGACAACCATAATAATATGTAAAATATATTGATCCCCTCACATATGTTTTACAACCCAATTGATGGATGATTCCCTCTCCCATAAATTTCATCCATCATTAGAAGCCTCCCCTGGCTTCTTTTTTTATAAATAAAACAATATTTTCAGTTTTATTTATATAGTAATGAATTAAAAAAGGCAAATTACTCAATAAAAAGTGAAAATAATGTAAGCGCTTTTATGGTATTGTTAATATAAAGAAAAATAAGAAGTAACAATTATTTTGTTACTTTTTAATGAAAGGAGGGGTTTTGTTAGAGGAATAATGAAACACAAATAGTGATAATAATTAAAGGAGAAAAGGATAATGAGGAAAGTTTTAAAAAAGGGAAGTTTATTACTTATAGTATTATCATTATTTTTTGCTTCAGCAAATTTTAAAATTTTTGCATTAAATGATAATGGTCAATTGTTATATGTAGATTTTAATGAAAATGTTGAAGATAAATCAGGTAATGGTAATAATGGTATTATTCAAGGTGATCCAGAATATGTGGATGGTATAAAAGGTAAAGCGTTACATATTGTTAATAGCAATGGCAGTACTAGTGAAGTTGCAAAGCAATATGTTGATTTTGGAAATAAAATAAAGTTTACAGATCAAGATTTTGCTTTATCTTTTTGGTATAAGAGTGATAATGGAGTTAGTGCTGGAGGAGCATTGATTTCAAATAAAAACTTTGATTCAGGAGGTAATCCAGGTTTTAATATAGGAGATTTTAATACAGGATTAAGAGTTAATTTTACAGCTCAAGGAAGTAATCGTAGAGATGTATATAATTTTGCACCAATTGATGGTATTTGGCATCATGTTGCAATTAATTTTAATCGTAGTGGAACAATTGATACATATTTAGATAATGAATTTGTTAAGTCTACAGATATTTCAACTGATATTAATAAATCAATTGATGTTGCTAATTTTGTAGTGGGAGCAGATGGTTATTTTAAAAATGGATTAAATGATGCTTATATTGATGAATTAAAAGTGTATTCTCATTTAATGAATGAAGAGGAAATTGCAACTGATTATAATTTTAATGAAGATGAAGTTTTGCATTTAACATTTAATGAAGAAAATACTAATGATATTAGTGGTAAAAATAATCATGGAGAAGCTAATAATATTGAGTATGTTGAGGGAATTGACGGAAAAGCTGCTCATATAGTAAATAAAAATGGAAGTTCTAGTCAAGAAGTATCTTCGTTTATAAATTTAGGTGATAAGATTTTAAATACAGATGATTTTACAATTAGTTTTTGGTATAAAACAAGTGTAGGTAACGAAGATGGTGGAACGATCATTTCTAATAAAGATTATGATAGTGGTGCTAATGATGGGTTTGCAATTGGAAGTTTTACTAATGAAATAAGAGCAAATTTTGCTTTTAATAGAACTCGTAAAGATATTAAATTTACAACTATAGATGGTGCCTGGCATCATAATGTTGTTAGTTATGATCGTGATGGGATGATGACTACATACACTGATGGTGAAAAAACAGGACAAGCTGATATTTCTGCATTTGTAAATGAAAGTCTAGATTTAGGAGATTTAGTTATTGGTGCAGATAGAAATAAGTGTTATGGATTGTTAGATAGTTATATTGATGAGGTTAGAATTTTTAAATCAGTTAAAACTGATCAGGAAGTAAAAGATCTTTATGAAACATTTAAAGAACCAGATATAGATCCAGTTAGTGATATGTTATTATCAGCATCTTTTGATAATAATGTAGATGATTTAAGTGGTAATAATAATCATGGTCAAAATATTGGAAATGTAAGTTATGTTGATGGTGTAAAAGGGCAAGCAGTTCATATTATCAATAGTAATGGAAGTACAAGTGCTAAGGCAGAACAATATATTGATTTTGGAAACAAAATTAAATTAAAAGATCAGGATTTTGCTTTATCATTTTGGTATAAAAGTGATAATGGAGTTAGTGCTGGTGGGGCAATGATTTCTAATAAAGACTTTAATTCTGGTGGGAATCCAGGTTTTAATATTGGGAATTTTAATACAGGATTAAGAGTTAATTTCACAGCACAAGGTAGTGGGCGAAAAGATGTCTATAACTTTGCACCAATTGATGGGATTTGGCATTATGTTGTTATTAATTTTGATCGTGATGGTTATATTGAAACATTTGTTGATAATGTTACAGCAGGAAAAACGGATATTTCTGGTGATGCAGGTAAATCAATTGATGTAGCTAACTTTGTTGTTGGTGCTGATGGTTATTTTAAAAATGGTTTAGATGATGCTTATATTGATGAATTAAAAGTATTTTCTCGATTGATGAATCAAGATGAAATCAAGACAGAATTTGATACTATATATTTACAATATGTAGTAAATGATGCAGATAAATTTTATCAAGAAGCGATAAAAAATGATAAATATGATCAAAATAAATTAAGTGATTTAAATAATGCTATTTTAGATGGAAAATCAGCTATTGAAAATAATGATTATAGTAATATTAGTGTTTTAGTAGATAACATTCAAACAAAATTAGCTGCCGCAAAAGATGGTGTTGAAGATGTTGTTGATGGACAAGTTTTATATTTGAGTTTTGATAATGAAGATGTAAGTGATGAATCAGGGCGTGGGAATCATGGTACAAGTGTTGGAAATGTAAGTTATGAACAAGGCGTAATTGGTAAAGCTTTACATATTCAAAATACTAATGGTAGTACAATGCAAATTGCTGAACAATATGTAAATTTTGGACAACCTGAGGATTTAAAATTTACTACTAATGATTTTGCAATATCATTTTGGTATAAAACAGTAAATGGTGGTGGAAAAGAAGCAGCAATTATTTCTAATAAGGATTGGGCTACTGGTAGCAATATTGGAATGACTATTGGTAACTTTGATAATAGTATTAGGGTTAATTATACTGGTCAAGGATGTAGTAGAGATGATATTTATGGTTTAAGTGCAAATGATGATAGTTGGCATTATATTGTAGTTAATTTTGATCGTGATAATGTAATTAGTGCTTATATTGATGGTAATTTAGAAAAAACTACTGATATCAAGGATACATTTGGTAAGACTATCGATGCTACTGATTTTGTAATTGGTGCAGATGGTAATAAAACGCAAGGAATAAATGATGCTTATATTGATGAAGTTAGAGTAATGAAAAGATTAATTACAACTACAGAAATCGAAGAGTATTATTTACCATATCGTCTTCAAATGAAAATTGAAGATTATACAAAAGTATTAAATGAAGCAAAACAAGAAGGTTATGATGAAACTAAAATAGCTGAGTTTGAAAAGGTTTTAAAAGAAGTTAATGAAGATAAAGTAAATGCTAATGCAGATACTATGCGTAAATTAATTAAAAAACTTACTAATGCATTTGATCGTTTCCAAATTACACAAACACCATTAATTAGTTTCCAAGTGCTTGCAGATGTACATATTGATGGAACTGATCAAGATAATCAATCAAGAAAAAATTTAATTGATGCTTTAGAAGATATTTCAGTTTTAGATCCAACAAGTTCAGCAATCTTATATCCTGGTGATTTCACTGACAGTGGTTCAGAAGCACAATACAAGGCGTTTTATGATATTGTTGGAGAATATAATTTTACAAATGCTATTGTGGCATTAGGAAATCATGATGTTCGCTGGCTATGTTCTAGTTCTGATCGTAATCCAGCTTCACCAAATGTTCCTACATGTAAATATGGTACATCACCATTTAAAGAAAGATATTTAAAATATAATCAACCATATATGAATGGAGTAGAAGATAAATTATATTTTGATAATTGGATAAATGATTATCATTTTATAACACTTAATACTGAAACGGATTTAAAAGATAATGCTTATTTATCAACTGAACAATTAGATTGGTTAAAAGATGTAATAAAAGAAAGAGCAAGTAGAGATAAACCAATTTTTATTCAAATTCATCAGACTTTTGCAGGAACTGCAGATCATGAATCATTAGATTTAATTGGTGAACAAGAAGAAGCATTAAAAGAAATTTTAAAAGATTATCCTCAAGCAATAATTTTTACAGGACATGTTCATAATGGTATAAATTTAGCTAAAGTACATCAAACAGAATATGGTTCAGTAGTAGATGTACCTGCTTTCAAATATCAATCTTATGGCGATTCAAGAGCTCAAATTGGTTACCAGGTTAATGTATTTGAAGATCGAGTTGAAATTAGACCTAGAGATTATAAAAATGATGTTTGGCTTGATAACTATAAAACAGATATTCCGTTAGCAAAAAAAGAAACAGATTATAGTAAGTTACAAGAAGCAGTTGATGAAGCTGAGGTTATTCTTGCACAAACAGATTTATATACTAAAGATTCACTTGATTTATATGAATTAGAAGTAAATAAAGCGAAAGATGTTTTAAATAACTCTCAAGCAACACAAGAAGAAGTAGATGCATCATTTGCAAGATTAGCAACAGCAATGCATATGTTAGAATTCTTAAAAGGTGACAAGACTGAATTACAAGATCTAGTAGATTCAACAGCAGACTTAGTAGAAGGAAACTATACAGAAGAAAGCTGGTCAGCATTGCAAGATGCTTTAACTGAAGCAAATGCAGTATTAAACAATGAAAATGCAATGCAGGAAGAAGTAGATGAAGCATATGACAATTTACAGGCAGCAATAAATGGTTTAGAAGAAGCAGAAGTAGTAGATAAATCATTATTGGAAGCAATGGTAAATAAAGTATTAGGATTAGAAGAAGATAAATATATCGCATCTTCGTGGCAAGCAATGTTACCAGAATTAGAAGCAGCTCAAGAAGTATTAGGAAATGAAAAAGCAACACAGGCAGAAGTAGATGAAGCATGTGATGCATTAACAAGAGGATACTTGAACTTAAGATTAAAACCAAATAAAGATTTATTAAGTGATTTAATCAATAAGGCAAATGGATTAAACAGTGCAAGTTATACAGCTAATACATGGGCAGTAGTAGAAAATGAAGTAATAAAAGCACAGGCAGTATTAGAAGATCCAGAAGCAAGTGAGGCAGAAGTAAAAGCAGCAGAGAATGCCTTAACAAAAGCCCTTGAAGGATTAGAAATGAAATCAGTAGAGCCAGTAAAAGCTGGAGATACAACAGCAGGTGTAAAAACTGGAGATGCAGTAAGTATGATGTATCCATTACTAGGTTTAGCAATTGCTTCATTAGGATTCTATGGAAATAAAAAAAGAAAAAGAGTTAATTAAAATTTAAAATAAAGTTATAGAGGAATTTAGTGATACTATTTTCCTCTATATTTATTTTATTAATTATTTATCATTTTACTGTACTATTTAATTATTATTGCATATAATCAAATAAAGATTGGGGGAATTAATAATGATTGATGGACATATGCATTTAGAGTATGGGGAATTAAATAAAGAATATGTTTTACAGTTTGTTGATGAAGCAGTAAAAAAGAAATTAACTAGAATTCAAATTTTGGATCACACACATCGTTTTAAAGAATTTGAGCCTATTTATGCCAAATTAAAAGAAGAGCCATTACAAAAAGAATGGCTGGAAAATAAAAAGATGAAATTCAAAGATTCTTTGGATGATTATGATCGTTTAATTAAAGAAGTAAAAGAAATGGATTTGCCAATTGATGTTTATTTTGGTTTGGAAGTTTGTTATGTTCCTGAATATGAAGATTATATTAGAAATGTTTTAAAAAAGCACCATTATGATTTTATAGTTGGAGCAATTCATTCTATTGACGGTAAATTATACGATATGACTTTTTCTAAAGAAATCTTGTGGAATAAATACGATGTTAATGATATTTATAAAAGATATTATGAATTAGTATTTTCACTTATTAAATCTGATATATTTACGCAGTTAGCACATCCAGATACAATTAAGATGTTCAATTATTATCCTGATTATGATTTAGTTCCAACATATCATAAATTAGCTGATTTATTAGTGGAACATCATGTTAAAGCAGAAAATAACACAGGTTGTTATTACCGCTATAATCATAAAGATATAGGATTAAGTGATGAGTTATTAAAAATATTAAAAGAACATGGAGTAGAAATGATAACTGCAAGTGATGCTCATCAACCTAGTCATGTAGGAACTAATATTATTGATATTTATGAAAAAACAATGTAAAAAGAGACTGTGATGAATTAACAGTATTTTTAGCTGTTGAAAGATCATCAGCCTTTTTTATATAAATAATTATAGGAGTTAGCTAAAAGATATATGCAAGAGGTTTCTATTTTAGTGCATTAAATATTGAATTGTAATTAAAGTTTTTTTATATCATAAATTATGAATTTTAACATATATTATGATGGTGTATATGAGAATGAAATGGATTATATGGCGTAATTGGTTAATTTTGAATAATTGTATACAATTTTTATAAAATCACTTTACAAAAATAATTGTATACAATATAATAAATACAATACAAGAAAGGAAAGGTATTTATATGACTGAAAAGAGAGTATTTAATTTTTCTGCAGGTCCTTCAATGTTGCCTGTGCCTGTTTTAGAAAAAGCGGCTAAACAAATGTTGAACTATGAAAATAGTGGGATGAGTGTAATGGAGATGAGTCATAGATCCTCTTCCTACTTAGACATTTTTGAAAAAACAAAAGGATTATTAAAAAAAGTAATGAATATTCCTGATGATTATAAAATCGTGTTTATCCAAGGAGGAGCTACACAACAATTTTCAATGGTACCATTGAATTTATTAAAAAATGGTAAAGCTGATTATATAATCACTGGGGCGTTTAGTAAAAAAGCAGCAGCAGAAGCAAAAAAATTTGGAGAAATTAATATTGCCTATGATGGTAGTGCTAATAACTTTAAACATATTCCAACCCAAGATGAATTAAATTTAGATCCAGAAGCTTCTTATGTACATTTATGTGCAAACAATACAATTTATGGAACAGAATGGAAATATGTTCCTGAAACAAACGGTGTTCCTGTAATTGTGGATATGTCTTCAAATATTTTATCAAAGCCAGTTGATGTATCTAAGTATGGAATGATTTATGCAGGAGCACAAAAAAATATGGGAATTGCTGGTCTAGGAGTAGCCATTATTAAAGAAGATTTATTGCAAAAAGTAGCTCCAACAACACCTGTATTGTTAGATTATAAATTAATGATTGATAATGATTCAATGTATAACACACCACCAGCTTATGCAATTTATGTTTTAGGTTTAGTATTAGAATGGATTGATAATTTAGGTGGATTAGAAGTAATGGAAGAAAGAAATATAAAGAAAGCTAATCTATTATATGATTATCTTGATAGAAGTGATTTTTATATTTGTCATAGTAATAAAGACAATCGTTCTTTAATGAATGTTACATTTACAACTCCAGATAAGGATTTAGATGCTAAGTTTGTTAAGGAAAGTATTGTGGCAGGGATGACTAATTTAAAAGGACATCGTTCTGTTGGGGGAATTAGAGCATCTATATATAATGCTATGCCAATTGAAGGTGTTGAAAAATTAATTGCCTTTATGAAAGATTTTGAAGCATCAAATAAATAGGAGAGTTGTTATGTATAATATAAAATTATTAAATAAAATATCTAAAATAGGTTTAGATGTTTTTGATGAAAATTATAGTTATAATGAAGAGATGGTTAATGAAGATGCAATTTTAGTTAGATCTGCTTCTTTACATGAATATGATTTTGGTGAAAATTTAAAAGCAATTGCAAGAGCAGGAGCTGGGGTAAATAATATTCCAATTGATAAATGTAGTGAAAAAGGAATTGTTGTTTTTAATACACCTGGTGCTAATGCTAATGCAGTTAAAGAATTAGTATTATGTGCGTTATTTTTATCATCACGTAAAATTATTGAAAGTATAAGATGGGTTGATACTTTGAAAGATGATCAAAATGTTGCTAAAACTGCAGAAAAAGGTAAAAGTAACTTTGTTGGTCCTGAAATTGAAGGGAAAACACTTGGTGTTATAGGTTTAGGAGCAATTGGTGTTAATGTTGCTAATGCTGCAATTAAACTTGGTATGAAAGTTAAAGGTTATGATCCTTATATTGGTGTAAATGCTGCCTGGGCATTATCTAAGCATGCTAAACATGCGATTTCATTAGATGAAATCTATCAAGAATGTGATTATATTACAATTCATATTCCAAGTAATTCAGAGACAAAAGGTTTCTTGAATCAAGATGCTTTTGCTCAAATGAAAGATGGTGTGAAAATTTTAAATTTTGCTCGTGGTGATTTAGTTAATAATGAAGATTTATTAGTTAATGTTGCAAATGGTAAAGTTGGTAAGTACATTAGTGATTTTGCAGCACCAGAGTTAATTGGACAAGAAAATATTATTATTTTACCACATTTAGGAGCTAGTACACCTGAGTCAGAAGATAACTGTGCTAAAATGGCAGTTAAAGAAATTAGAGAATATTTAGAAAATGGAAATATTATTAATTCTGTAAATTTTCCTGATGTAAATCAAGCAAGAATTTCTAAAACAAGATTATGTATAATTAATAAAAATGTTCCAAATATTTTAGCAAATATCTCTAAATTATTTGCTGATCATAATTTAAATATTGAAAATATGGTTAATCGTTCACGTGGTGAATATGCATATACAATAATTGATACTAATGATGAAGTTCGTCAAGATATTATTGAAAGAATTGAATCTGCAAAGGGAATTGTTAGTGTAAGAAGTATTGTTAAAGAGTAACTTTGTTACTCTTTTTATTATGAAATAAATTATGTGTGAGGTTATAATAAAGCTTTAGTGTTTGGATAAAAAAGTTTTTTTGTGATATATCTTAATTAGTTTTAAGAAGTATAAATGTTGTTTACTTTTGTCTTTTATTGTAATATAACAATATAGAAGAAAGGTGAGGTAAATGAAAAGGGTTAGTTTGAAAAACATTTCGATGAGAGGGAAAATATCAATTATAGTATTATTAATATTTTTAATAACAGTTGGAGTTATTAGTTATTTTGTTACAAAATGTCCAATTGTTTTTAAAGAGGAAAGTGTTAAAGTTGAAATTAATGAGGATTTTGATGCTGTTAAAAATATATTAGAAGTTAAAAATGGGAAAATTACGGATGTAAAGATTAATACAAAGGATGTTAATTATAATAAGTTAGGTAAATATACGATTGTTTATACTTATGATGATAAAGATTATGAAGTAAGTGTAGAAGTTGTTGATACAAAAAAACCTAAATTTGAAGTAATAGATTTAGATCTTGATGTAGGGATGAAAATTGATCCTAAAAGTATGGTGAAAAATATTGAGGATGCAACTAAAACTACTGTAAAGTTTAAAGAAGATTATCAATTTGATAAGGAAGGAGAAGTTACTGTAGTTGTGCAGGTAGTTGATGAGGCTGGTAATATAAGTGAGAAAAAGGCTAAAGTTAAACTAGTTAAAGATAAAACTGCTCCAGAAATTAATGGAATTAGTGAACTGACAGTTGCTAAGGGAGGGAAACCTGATTACAATAGTGGAGTTAGTGTAACCGATAATCGTGATCCTAATCCTAAGTTGGATATTGATAATTCAAAAGTTGACATAAATAAATTAGGAACTTATAAAGCAATTTATATTGCTACTGACCGTTCGGGTAATAAGACAAAAAAAGAACGTGTTATTAAAGTTGTTGAAAAGAAAGATATAGGTACGTCACAACAAAGCAATGAAAAAATTGTTTATTTAACTTTTGATGATGGTCCTTCTGCTAATACCCAAAAGATATTGGAAATATTAGAACGATATAATGCAAAAGCAACATTCTTTGTTACTGGAACTAATCAAAATTATAATTATTTGATTAAAGAAGCTCATGATAAAGGGCATACGATTGGGTTGCATACATATTGTCATGATTATAAAACTGTTTATTCATCAGTTGATGCTTATTTTGATGATTTAACAAAAGTTGGTAATATGGTAAAAGATCTAATTGGTTATACGCCTAAATATATTCGTTTCCCTGGTGGTTCTTCAAATACTGTTTCTCGTAAATATGTACCTGGAATCATGACAACTTTATCAAAAGAGGTTATAAATCGGGGATATCAGTATTATGATTGGAATGGTGATTCAACTGATGCTTCTGGTAATAATGTACCAGTTAATAAGTTAATTGCTAATGCGACTTCAAGTAAATCTAATAATATAAATATTCTTTTTCATGATACAAGTGCTAAATCGACAACTGTTCAGGCTTTACCTGCAATTATTGAGAATTATTTAGCTCGTGGATATCGGTTTGAGGCTATAAATGATAGCTCATTTGCTCCACATCAAGGAATTAATAATTAAAAAAAGCTGCTTAGCAGCTTTTTATTGTGTGATCCATTTAAAATAAAACATAGGCATTTCACTAAACATTAAATATCTAGGTAAAAGATATTGATCATCGTTAATAGTCATATTACGGTTTTGATTGTAACCAAAAGCTAATGAAACATTATTTTTTTTTAAAACATTGATAATATTTTCATTAGTTGCACCATAAGGAAAAGCGAAATATTTATCGCTGACAATATTTTTATTTAAACTAAAATCATTATTTATTTGTTCAATGTTAAGAGTATCTATTTTTTTAGTATATTTTTTTTTATGATGAAGATTATATGAATGTGAGTAAAATTCAACATACTCATCATTGATGAGATCTTTTTTTCTTAAATATTGATATTTAGAAGGATTGTTATTATTGGTTATGGTTGTTTTATGACCAATGACAAAACAAGTTGCTTTAAGGTTGTATTTTTTTAAAATAGGTTTAACAATAGTTTTAAAGTTTAATAAACCATCATCAAAAGTTAAAGCTACAGCATTTTTAGGTAATTTATAATTACCATTATAGTAATCTTCAATTTCTGTCATAGTTAAAGTATAAAAGTTATTTTTAGCTAAATAAGCCATTTGTTCTTCAAAGTCTGACTTAGCCATATAATATGTATAATCATTGAAATATGCTTTTTTATCATGATCACTTACAACTCCATGATATCCTAAAATTGGTAAACCATTAATATTTAAATAATGTGTTATTATATCTTTACCTATCCAGATTAAACCTATTATTAAATATCCACATAAAACAAAGATAAACATTCTTTTAATTGTTTTCATTATTACCTCCTGAATGCATTATAACAACTAATAACATAATTAGCCATCTTTCTATTACTTTTTAATTAGATTGAAATGAATTTTTTTTATATTTATTGTCTATACTTACAAGTGTAGTCAGAAAACTTTATAGTTTTTCATTCCTTTCTCTTAATAATATAATTGACTACATAAGAAGGTATCCCTTTCCCTGATATCTATATTATAAAACTAGCAGTCTTTCCCCGCTGCTAGTTTTATATATATAAATAATTTTAGTAATTTTGAATAAAAAGTGTTATAATATTAATCTATATGTAAAGAGGGAAGGAGTAATTAAATGAAAGAAAAAAAGGAAACAGATTTAGGCAAAGACAAGCTAGGAATGTTATTGTTAAAACTAGCATTACCTGCAATTTTAGCACAAATCATTAATGTTTTATATAATATGGTTGATCGTATGTATATTGGTCATATACCAAAAGCTGGTCCTGATGCTTTAACTGGAGTTGGAGTAACAATGCCGGTAATTATGGCAATATCTGCTTTTGCAGCTTTAGTTTCTATGGGTGGTGCGCCACGAGCATCAATCATGATGGGAAGAAAAGATCACAAGCAAGCTGAAAAAATTTTAGGGAATTGTACGATGATGCTTATAATTATGGCAGTTATATTAACTGGTGTATTTTTGATATGGGGGGAAAATATTTTATTAATTTTTGGGGCTAGTGAAAAAACGATTGGCTATGCTTTAGATTATATGAAAATTTATGCTATGGGTACAATTTTTGTACAATTGGCATTAGGTCTCAATGCATTTATTAATGCACAAGGCTTTGCGAAAATGGGAATGTTAACAGTAGCGATTGGGGCAATTATCAATATTATTTTAGACCCAATTTTAATATTTCAGTTTTCACTAGGAGTAAAAGGGGCTGCTCTAGCAACAATTATTTCACAAGGAATATCTTCTTTATGGGTAATATATTTTCTTACAAGTAAAAAAAGCACATTAAGAATTAAAATAAATAATTTAAAATTAGATTATAAAATTATTTTACCATGTCTAGCATTAGGACTTTCACCTTTTATTATGCAATTTACAGAGAGTGTAATATCAGTATGTTTTAATACGTCATTATTAAAATACGGTGGGGATATAGCAGTTGGATCAATGACAATTCTCACTAGTGTAATGCAATTTTCAATGTTACCATTACAAGGTCTAACTCAAGGAGCTCAGCCGATTGTCAGCTTTAATTATGGAGCCAATAATATTCATCGTGTAAAAAATACATTTAAGTTGTTATTAAAATGTTCTTTATCTTATTCAATGTTGTTATGGGCTATTGCGGTATTTATACCAGATGTATTTGTTTATATTTTTACTAATGATAGTAATCTAGCTGAACATACACGTTGGGCACTTAGGGTATATATGGCAGCTTCAGGAATTTTTGGAATCCAAATTGCTTGTCAGCAAACTTTTATTGCGATTGGAAATGCTAAGACATCTGTATTTCTTGCTATATTAAGAAAAATTATTTTATTAATTCCGTTAATTTTTATTTTACCAGTATTTATTTCGAATCATACTTTTGCTGTTTTTTTAGCAGAACCAATAGCTGATACAATTGCAGTATCAGTTACAGCAACATTATTTTATCGAACATATAAACGTTTAGAGGTAAGTGATAGACACTTTGAATAAAAGTGTCTATATTTTTTATAATTTTGTTTTTATTTTAGTTGAAAGAGTAGATGCAATAACTATTTTAATAATATCTCCAAAGATAAATGGAATAACACAAACTGTTAAAGCAGTAATAATTGTATTGTTTGTTGCATATATAAACCAGATAGTTCCAATTAAATAACAAACTGCAGTACCTGTGATCATAGCTATTATTTTACGAATAATAGAATTTTTATTATTAATAATTATACTGATAATTAATGATGTTATCGGAAAACTGAAGATATAGCCTCCAGTTGGTTCAAGCAATGAACTTAAGCCACCACGAAATCCAGTAAATACAGGAAGACCGATAGCTCCCATTATTACATATACTATGGTAGTAATAACTGCTAATTTTGGAGTTAAACTACATGCAATAATATATATTCCAAGGGTTTGAAGTGTAATGGGAACTAAACCAGGTAAATCAATTTTAATTTGAGCTAGTAATGCAACACTGCAGGCAAACATTGAGCAATAGCACATATTTTTAACTTTTGGATTCAAGTAAATCACCTCTGGTAGCAAGTTTAACAGAATTATTTATCCTATACAAGATAAAACTAATGCAATCAAATATTCATTTAAAAATAGGTTATTTATTATATTGGGCTCAATTTCTTCATTATTTTTGATTGAATGATAGAAAGAATAAATAGCATCTTTACTGCTCAGTTTTTTTATAGAAGTAAATATTTCTTTAATGGGGAGATTTTTAAATCGGCTTTTATCTTGAGAATATCGGTGATGATATTCTTTAGAAAAGTTTTTATAAATTTCTAAGTATACATGATTAAAATCATATATTAAATCACTTTCATAATGGAAATATTCCATCATTATTTCTACACCACGGATAAAATAATCTTCTATTTTAAGTTTATTTAAATAGACATCTGCTTTTAATAAATCTGTTAAAGGTATATTAGAATTAAAGATATTTTTAGTAATGATACTTTTATTGATAGTATCTTCATAATTAATAATTGACCAATAAAATTTATTTATAGTAGTTTGATCAAGAGTAGTATTATTGAAAGTAAAGCGATAACCCATTAATTTATTAAAAGCTTTTAAAGTATCATAATAACCAAGGTTAATACGCCAATTAAGAATATCACGATTAAAATCTAAAAATCCCCCTAAATCATAGCTAGGACGAATTAATTTGATATAAGGGCGATCTATATAATAATCATGATTAGTCTCTCTAGATAATTCAATAGCAATAACCCTTTTCGCTTTCATTTTTAAAGCTAAAGAAATTGGAAGATTATCATAATAACCACCATCAATAAAACCTTGTTTATCAATATAGTGCACAGGAAATGCTGGAAAACATGAAGCAGAAGCAATTGCATATTCAACTGGCTTATTTGTCTTCATTTTATGTTTAGTAATTTCTAATGGTGAAAGATTTGGATATTTTACAGTTACTATTCCATAATCAATATTACTATCAAAGAATTTTTTATCATTATAAAGAGAATGGATTAATTTTTTAAGAGGAGTAATATCGGCTCCCTTTTCATTAATATATGATTTAAAAAAAGGTTTAATTAGATTTGCTTGTGAAATCATTGATTCAAATGAAAAATCAAGGTTAATAGGATCTTTTAAAACATCACTTATTTTTATTTCATTCCATAACTTATATAATACTTCATAATCTTTTTGAATAACTAAAAGTGCATTTAAAGCACCAATTGATGTGCCGGTCACGATATCAAAATCGTATCCAATTTCACGCATTGCTTTAATACAACCAGCTTGATATGCTCCCTTTGCTCCGCCTCCAGCTAATACTAATGCTTGTTTCATAGATATCACCTCATTTAAATTATACGTTAAAAAAATGGAAAAGTACTAAAAAGTTTATTTTTTAGATAATATAAGTAGAATGATTATAATAAATTATTTAATATAAAAATTTTAATGATAAAGATTTAATTAGATATCTTTTAAAATAGTAATTTTTTGTTATAATATGGTCATGGAGGATTTTAATATGAAAAATATAGTAAAAACAGATCAAGCTCCTGGAGCTATTGGACCTTATAGTCAGGGAATTAATATTGGGAATATGTATTTCTTTTCTGGACAAATTCCTTTAGATCCAGTTACTGGTACAATGCCTGAAGGAATTGAAGCACAAGCTCATCAGGCTTTAAAAAATGTTAAAGGATTATTAGAGAGCCAAGGTTTAGATTTTTCTAATGTGGTTAAAACAACAGTATTTATGGATAATATGGATGATTTTGTTACTGTAAATGATATTTATGCTACTTATTTTGTTGAACCATTTCCAGCTCGTAGTGCTGTAGAAGTTGCAAAATTACCAAAAGGAGCATTGATTGAAGTAGAAGTAATTGCAATTAAATAAACTAAAGGACTTTGAGTTGTTAAGAATAATTCAAAGTCCTTTAGTTTATAAAAATAGTACTACTAGTATTCCTAATATCAAACAATATCGGGAAAAAACAATTAATTTTCTTTTTTCTAATAATTTAAATAAAATATGTAAAGCAAGATATGTTATAACTCCGCTGATAAAAAAAGAAATTAAATATGGTAACCATAGAGTTTGTAAAGTGTTTGATGTTATGAAATCCTTTAACTTGAGAATTATAGCTCCAATACTTACAGGCATAAACATGAAAAATGAGAAATCACGAGCTGATTTTTGATTAAGACCACCTAACATCCCACCTGTTAAAGTTGAGCCGCTGCGAGAAATTCCTGGTAATAAAGCAAATAATTGGAATAGTCCCATTCGTAAGGCATCAAAGAGATTAAGATTTTTTGTTGAACGTTTACCAGTATAACCAAATTTATGTATTGAAAGTAAGAATATTGCTGTAATAAGTAACATGCAGCCAACTAATTTAGGATTAGAAAAAGCAGCTTCAATTTTATCGTTAAATACAAATCCTCCAACTGCTGCTGGAATAGTAGCAACAATTAATAAAATACAGTAGCGAAAATCCTTTTCATAGTATTTTCTTTTTTTGGGTTTTTGGATATAACCAAAGAAAGCAGTGAATAATCTAATAATATCATGGCGATAATAATACATGATTGCAAGAAGTGATCCTGTATTTACAATTACTTCAAATGTTACATCGTTTAATTGAGGAACCATTAGATTCATTTTTTCAAAAATACTTTGAAAAATAACTAAATGTCCACTACTAGAAATAGGAATGGGCTCACTAAAACCTTGAATTGCTCCAAGAATACCATAAATGATAATATTTTTGATTAGTTCCATGTTCTCACCTCGGCAAACATTATAACTTAATTGAAAATAAAAATATAGTAAAACATGATTTATTAAAATGAACATATACTTATATGGGAGGAAATATGAAAGATATAATTGTTAATTGGGTTAAAGAAGACGAAGAGTTATTAGAACCATATGAATGGGATGAGGATGATGATTTAGAAATTATTTCTGTTTTAGAAGCATATTTAGTCGATAAAAAAACATTACATGATTTTATTTATGGATGTATTAATTTGTTTAATGAGGATTATTTTAATAGTATTTTTATTGTAGGTGATGGAAAGTATAGTGTGGTTGTTGAAATTAATAGTGCTGGTAAACTTGTTTATCGTTCTTTACCAATGATTAATCAGCGCACCTTGATTAATGAATACTTAAAGAGTCAAAAGCAGATTAAATTTAATTATCATATGTATGATGAAGGGTTAATTAAGGAATATGGTTTAACTAGAAATGAGCGAATAAAGAAACAGTATGTTGAAAATAAGGTTGATCAGTTATATGTTGAAGATTATGAAAAGTTTCTAGAAATTTGTAAACAGTTGGAGATTAAAGAAGATAAAAGTATTGGGATGTATTTGAGGTTAAAGAAAAAATTAGAAAAAGGTTATTCTTTTATTCATGAATTATTGTATAACGAATTTGTTAAAAGATAGAGTTTTTGCTCTATCTTTTATTTGACATTAATAATAATTCGTGTTACTGTATTAGTGTATTAATACAGAAGGAGGAGAATATGCAAGAATTATTAAGAATAAATAATGTGAGTAAAAAATATGGACATTTTAAAGCTTTAGACAATGTTTCTTTAAACTTGCAAGCAGGTAGAATAATTGGATTATTAGGGCCTAATGGTTCTGGGAAAACAACACTGATTAAAATAATTAATGGTTTATTGAAAGAGTATGATGGACAAATTCAAGTAAATGGTGAAAAGATTGGTGAAAGTTCAAGAAAAATTATTTCTTATTTACCAGATGAGAATTATTTTCAAGATTGGATGTATGTTAGAGATGTTCTAGAAATTTTTAGTGATTTATACAGTGATTTTGATAGTGAGAATTGTTTATCATTAATGAATCGTTTTAAATTAGATAAAAATATGAAGATTAAAGCAATGTCAAAGGGAATGAAAGAAAAGTTTCAATTATGTTTAGTAATGTCACGAAAAGCTAAAATATATATTCTAGATGAACCAATTGCAGGAGTTGACCCAGCAGCTAGAGAAGTCATTTTAGATGTGATATTAAACAATTATGAAGAAGGTTCTTTAGTGTTGATTTCTACTCATTTAATTAGTGATTTAGAAACAATTTTTGATGAAGTGATCTTTTTAAAAGAGGGGAAAGTTGTATTGCATAAGGAAACAGAAGAATTGAGAATTGAAAGAAAACAATCAATAGATGAAGCTTTTAGGGAGGTATTTAGATGCTAAAGTTATTAAAATACGAGATTGTTCAATCATATAGACAATATTTTTTGACGTTTGCTATTTTTTTAATATTATGTATCATGACACCGTGGGTACCTGATTTTATCAATGGAATATTAGCTTCATTACTGGTGTTTGCATTTATAGGGATTTCTATTGCGATAAATGTAAATGTAATTTTAAATTTTAACCGTTCAATGTATAAAAGGCCTGGGTATTTGACTTTGACATTGCCGGTTAGTACAAATAAATTATTGGCAGTAAAGTATTTAGGAAGTTTAATTTGGGTGTTTATTGGATATTTAGTTTTAGCGATTGGAATCGTTATTTTATCATTGTTAGTTGGTGGAGTAGATTTTAAGGATATATTAGAGGGAGGTAATATATTAATTAATATTTTAGGGGAAAAAGTTGATGAATTTATTTTACAAACTATCAATTATTTGGCAGGCATTAGTACCATGATCTTATCATTCTTTTTTATGATTACACTTACTAAAACGAAATATATTCCAAAGTATAAAACAGCACTTGGTATTGGAATTTATTTTTTAGGACTTGTTTTAATTGCAAAGATTATATCATTGTTACCAATAGGTAATTTTATTAGTAATCTAACTTTTATCCAAATAACTATTTGTGAAATATTGTTTAATTGTTTATTTGCAGGAGTTTTTTATTTTTTAACTATTTATTTAATTGATCACAAAATTGAAGTAGAGTAGGTGGATAGATGAAATATGATTTTAATCGTAACCTACCAATTTATATTCAAGTAATGGATGAAATCAAGAAAAAGATTTTTAATGGAAGTTATCTTTTTGGAACAAAAATAGATTCTGTTAGAGACTTGGCATTAGAATATGGTGTTAATCCAAATACTGTACAAAAAGCTTTAAGTGAGTTAGAACGTGAAGGGTTGTTGTATAGTAAAAGATCTAGTGGACGTTTTGTTAGTGAGGATATTGAATTGATAGAGAATTTTAAAAAAGAAATTATTGTTGAGAAGGTAAAAATATTTGTTAAAGAAATGGAAGAATTAGGATATTCAAAGGAAGAAATAATTAAATTGATTGAGGAACTTAATTAAAATTAAGTTCTTTATTTGTATATCAGATAAAAAATGATAGAAAAATCATAAAAATAATGTATAATAATGGGGTAAGGGAGATGATATTATGATTCGTATTTATACTGCGCCTAGTTGTGCATCATGTCGAAAAGTTAAATCATGGCTAAAGGAGCATAATATACCATATGTGGAAAAAAATATTTTTTCAACCTTGCTTAGAGAGATTGAATTAAAAGAATTATTAGAGCGAAGTGAAAATGGAACAGATGATATCATTTCTAAACGTAGCAAAATAATTAAAGAAAACGATATAGATATTGATAGTATGTCAATTAATGAATTAATTAAATTTATTCAAGATAATCCTTCTGTTTTAAAACGACCTATCATGATTGACGAAAGAAGATTTCAAGTTGGTTATAATGCCGAAGAAATTAGGGTATTTATTCCACGAGAACTTCGTAAGTTAGCAGAATGTTCACGTCAAGAAGCATGTCCTCAGTTTATTAATCAGTCTTATAAAATTAAAGAAGCATATTTAAAAGAAAAATAAATAGTATTATATTTGTAAGTATAAAATCATGTTAAACTTAACATATTTTATGCTTATTTTTTGTTAAAAAGATTATGAATAAACAAAAAAGAATTAAATTAATAATATATGTTTCTAAATAAAAAAATGAAAATATTATGAATTTAAATATGAGATGGAAGAAGAAAAACTTAAACAAGTATATTGAAATTTTGTATTTTGTTTGCAAGATGCTAATAATTTAAGACTATCTAAATATATGATATTAAAAACAAAATTATGGAATATTATGATTAAAAGATATATATATAAATTTAAATGTGTAGAAAGCTGACATAGTATTAATTAGATTAGTAAAATATAGATAGTTATTTATAAAAATAACCATCTATATTCACGTTTATATAACAGATAAAATTTATTTATTGTTGTTTAAAGATTTGATTAAGCGAGTTATTTTACTAGAACAATTAGTATTGTAAGTTAAGTTATATTTTTTTATAAAATCTAAAAAGTATTGTTTACCAAGGGTATAATTAGTTATTTCGTATTCTAATTCATAATCTTCTAAATCGTTGTATTGATTATAATCAATACAAATTAAACCGTATTCTGTATTGATTTCATTACGAGTAGTTGTTAAAAAATGGTCAGTAATGAACATGGTACTATCAAGTTGATATGGTTTTAATAAATCAAAAATCTCATTAGTTATTAATTCATGTTTTATGATTTTATCTTTAGTTTTTTTATCAATGATTAAATTTGTTTCTAAATTACCTTTAATTTGGGGCTGTTTTAAAGTAAGTTCATATTGATTGTTTTTTTGACGTATTCTTAAAGTGTATTTTAATTTACTTAATATTGGGTGCATTAAATAATAATTGGTTTGTTGATAAGAACTAGTAATTTTATAATCACTAATAATTTGTTCATAAATATTTTTTGTTATTAATATTTTAAATTCAATTTCTAAGTTTTCTTCCATAGTTGCCTCCATTAGTATATACTATAGTATATACTCTAAGGACGGTGAAAACAATGAAACAATATGCATTAGTAGTTAAACAAGATGAATTATCAAAAAAGGTTGCTAAAGAAATTAGAACTGGATTAATGGGAGTTTTAGAATACAATCAAAATGATCCTGATTTAGTAATAAGTGTTGGTGGTGATGGAACTATGTTGATGTCTGTTCATCAGTACTTGAAACATGATGTTAATTTTGTTGGTGTGCATACTGGAACACTTGGTTTTTTTACTGATTTTCAAAAGGATGAAGTTTTAGAATTAATTGAATTGATTAAAAAGAATGAATATTTTGTTACATCACGAAGTTTGTTGGAGATTAAAGTAAAGTATAATGAGGGTATAAAGACTTATTTAGCTTTAAATGAAATGCGAATAGATCATGGTTATACAACTCAAGTGATTGATGTTTATATTAATAATGAATTGTTAGAGGTTTTTAGAGGGAATGGTTTATGTATTTCAACTCCATCTGGCTCAACTGCTTACAATAAATCAATTGGCGGTGCTGTTATTTATCCAGGAAGTCCTTTGATGCAGTTAACAGAAGTAGCAGGAATTCAACATAATGCATATCGGAGTTTAGGTTCAAGTTTAATCTTAGATGCTGCCAAGGTAATAAGACTTGAAGGAAGACATTTTGATCAAGTATATTTGGGAATAGATCATTTATCGTATTCTATTGAAAAAGTTGAATATATTGAAGTTAGAATCGCTGAAAAGAAAGTTAATTTTATAGAGTATAAGAATAAATCATTTATTCAAAGAATTAGAGGTGCTTTTATAAACGGATGAAATTTATTGTAAAGGCAAAAGATGATGGTTTATTATTAAAAGAGTTTTTGGTTAATCAAAATATAAGTAAAAAATCTCTTAAGGCAATTAAAATGATGGGAGATATTTTGGTAAATGGAGTTCATCAAACAGTTAGATATCGAATCAAAACAAATGAAGTAGTTGAGTTGATTTGGCCAGAGGAAAGGACAGAAATGTTTGCCTTTGCATATCCATTAAAAATTGTATATGAAGATGATGATTATTTGATAATTGATAAACAAGCTGGACTTCCATGTATTCCAACTAAACGTTATCCTAAAAAAACTTTAGCAAATGCACTTTTATATTATTATCAGCAAAATGATATTAATGCGACGATTCATTTAGTTAATCGATTAGATAAGGATACTCAAGGTTTGATGCTGGTTGCAAAAAATCGACAAGTACATTATCTAATATCCAAAGATATAAAACAGGTAAAAAGGGTATATCATTGTTTGGTGGAAGGTGTAATTGAAGATACAGGAGTAATTGATAAACCAATAATTAAGGATAGTAATAGTGTTAAAAGGTTAATAAATGAAAAAGGTAAAAAAGCGGTTACTTATTATCGTAGTTTAAATGTATATAATAATAATAGTTTAGTTGAGTGTATTTTAGAAACCGGAAGAACACATCAAATTAGAGTTCATTTAAGTTCACTTGGACATCCTTTGATTGGTGATACTTTATATGGTTCTAAATATCAGGTCCAGTATTATTTAGATAGTGTTGAAATAGAGTTTATTCACCCTTTTACAAATGAACATATTAAAATAAATAAAAAACGCTGTTAAGCGTTTTTTAGTATCTTTTTTTACCTTCAATAATTTTTGTTTGTTTTTCTATATCTAGAAAAATTCCCATTGCAATCATATATGAAAGTAACGATGATCCTCCATATGATAAAAAGGGTAATGTAATACCTGTAATAGGGAAGAGACCTAGAACCATACCAATATTCCAAACCTGTTGGAAAATCAGGAGACCAAAAATTCCTGCAGTAAAATATTTATCACGATTATTTTTAGATTTAAATCCAATTCTAATCAATAAAATATCAAGAATGCATATAACTAAGATCGTAAATCCTCCACCTGCAAAACCAAAACTTAAAGCAATTACAGCAAAAATAAAATCAGTTTGAGCTTCTGGTAAGTTTATTAAAGCAGTTTCCATACCATGACCCCATAGACCTGCTGTACCGTACGATAATAATGCATTAAAGAGTTGATAACCCTGATCTCCATAAGTTCCTTCAGGATCGATCCAGCCATAAAAACGTCCTAATTTATGATCACCGCCCATTAAGTTAGCGAATAGATCGTGTTCATATAAGAAAATATATACCATAACTCCAAGTACAGCAGCTATAATAATACCTCCTATAATAAACCATCCTGCTTGTATCCCAGATATAAAAATGATAAAAGCAACAGATGCTAACATAATCATTGTTACTCCAGCATCATTTTGTAAATAAACTAATATACATGGAGGCATTGAAACAGCTAAAATCTTACCAATTAATAAGCAGTCATTGTGCAAATTATGGACAAGATATTTAGTATTGTGTTTATCAACAATATCAGCCATGACGACAACTAAAATAATTTTCATAAATTCTGAGGGCTGGAGATCGAAACCAGGCAGTTTATACCAGGACGTTGCACCACCAGCATATTTAGCCATAGGAACTATTTGAATTCCTAGTCGAGTATGTAGAAAGTGTTCTATGGCTAAGCCAACGAGCAAGATTATCAATATACTATAAATAATCCACATTGATGAATAAATACGATCATTGGATATTTTGAAAACAATAATCATTAATGTAAAGGACATTACATAAAATATTAACTGTTTTAACCAATATGTACTAGGGTTTCCCTTGGTGATTAATGGAGTTGCACTTTTTATTCCTAAACAGCTAATAAAACATAGTAAGAGTAGTAAACCAATCAATGACCAGCAAATTACGGATTTTTCTTTTTCTTCCACCAAATCCCTCCTTATAAAAAAGATAGTTTTTTCTATCTTGGTATAGTATACTATAATTAAATAATAATTAATAGGGGGTATATGTTAATGAATGATTATTTATTGTATGGAATAATTGCTTTAGTAGTGATAATTATTTTGGCTTTTATCTTTTTAAAGGTGATAAAGAATAAACAGCCTAAACAAATTAAAGCTGGTGATATTCCTGTAGATATAAATATGATTATTGATGCTGTTGGTGGAAAGGTTAATCTTAAAGAGACAGTAGCATCGTCTTCTAAAGTAACGTTTTTTGTAAATAATGATAGTCTAGTTGATCTGGAAAAATTAAAGGCTTTAGGAGCTTCGGGAATTGTTCAAACAACTAATAAGGTTAGTGCAATTTTTGGAAAGTACTCTAAAGAAATATCAAATATGATAAATGATGAATAAGCAGATTAAAAATATCTGCTTATTTGTTTATAGATAAGGAGCTAATTATGGATATTATAGACCGAATAAAAAGTTATGAGCCTTTGTTTGACTGGTGGCTCTTTGATGATTTAATAAGTATTATTGATCAAGAGAGTTTAATAAAGGTTAAACATCTTTCATATGGAAATGAAAAACATGCATTTGTAAAAGTTGTTACAGTGTATGATCAGGATAATAATTTAAAATATTTAGAAAAAAGAATTCAGGATATAAAAAGTCATTTAAATCTTAATCAAGGTTATATAGAAGATGAGTTTGTAGAAGATGAGCAATACTTGATTGAAAATAATCAAGGAGAAGTAATAGGGATTGATTTATGTTTATTAATGAAAGAAGATACTTATAAAGTAGATGATCTTGATGATTTAAGTGGTAAATTATTATATGAATTAGGGTTAAAGTTATTTGATAAACATGAGTATGATGAAGCATTAAGGTATTTCAAAAAAGGTGAAGTTGTAAATAATAGTGATTGTATATGTATTATTGGTTATTTGTATGAAAGAGGATTGGGAGTAGAGCGGGATTATGTTAAGGCGGCATATTATTATCAAAAGGCTACAAGTTTAAATAATATAGTTGCAAGTTGTAATTTAGCTTATTTTTATGAGTTGGGTATTGGTATAGAGCAAGATTATCAAAAAGCTTATGAACTATATTTAAAAGGAGCAGAAACAGGATTTCCAAGAGCTATTTGTAATCTTGGTTATTGTTATGAATATGGTCGAGGGGTTAAGGCAGATTTAAAACAGGCAGTAGAGTATTATCTCGAAGCTGCAAGACTAGGATATAGTGAAGCTTTGTATAGTTTAGGAACTTGTCTTGAATTTGGTGAGGGAATTGAAAAGGATATTGAAAGGGCTTTTAAATGTTATGAGGAAGCTGCGAATCAGGGACATGAACGTTCACAATATCGATTAGGGTATTGTTATGAAAATGGATTAGGAACATTACAGGACTTTGTTAAAGCATTCTATTGGTATGAACGGGCAAGTAAAAATAATTATCCACCAGCACTAGTATCTTTAGCTACTTGTTATGAGTTGGGACAGGGTACAATTGAGGATTTAAAAATGGCTCGAAGTTATTATAAAAAGGCAGCTCATTTGGGCTATGTTAGAGCGCAATTTTGGCTTGGATATTTTTATGAAACACATTTAGAGATCAAGAATGCTGCTTATCGCTGTAGTTATTGGTATCGTAAAGCTAGTAAACAAAATGATGTTCAAGCAATTGTGGCATTAGGGTATTGTTATGAAAGTGGTTTTGGAGTAAAACGGGATTTAAAGCGAGCAGTTGAATTATATTTTAGAGCAGCGAAATTAAATTATCCTGCTGCTCAATGTAATTTGGCTTATTGTTATGAAATGGGGATTGGAACAAAACCAGATATAAAACAGGCAATTTACTATTATCGTTTAGCTAGTAAAGCTGGTTATCCAAGAGCTATGTGTAATTTAGGTTATCTTTATGATCATGGTGAAGGTGTGAAAATTAATCATCAGAAGGCTTTTGATTTATATATGCAGGCAGCAAAAGTAAACTATGCTCCAGGCTTGTATCATGTAGGATTAGCATATGAAGAAGGTAAGGCAAATGAAGTAAATATTGATAAAGCGATTACTTTTTATAAACGAGCTGCAAATTTAGATTATGCAATGGCAATGTATAATTTAGGCTTGATTTATGAACAAAATGAGGATTACCATGATGATTTAAAAGCTATTTCATATTATGAAATGGCTATTGATCAAAATGATATTCGAGCAATGTATCGAATGGCTTTATATTTAGATGAAGGAAAAGTTATTGCGAAAGATGTTCAAAAGGCTTTTACATATTTACAGATCTCTGCCAATAAAGAATATGCTCCAGCAATGAATATGTATGGTATATATCTTGAAGATGGGATAAGTGATTATAAAGATTCTCAAGAAGCATTTAGATATTTTTTAAAAGCATCAAATCAGGGATATGTTCCAGGAATCTATAATTTAGGTCGTTGTTATTTTTATGGTATCGGTACTGATGTAAATAAGCAGGAGGCTTTTGAATTGTTTTGTAAAGCTAGTGCGATGAAGTATCGTGAAGCGTGTTTTATGGTGGGGTATATGTATTGTTATGGTGATGGTATTGAAAAGGATATCCAAAAGGCAAAAGAATATTATCAAGAATCTGCTGATCTAGGTTTCCAGGATGCTATAAAAGAATTAGAAAAGTTAAAATAAAATATAGTATTACTTTATTAAATAATAGAAAAAGTGGTAAAATAAAATTAATTAGATTTTAAGTAACAGGGAGGTTTAAATGAATTTAGTTAGTAAAGGCAAACGGTTGTTAATAGAAAATGGCTATACATTTGTGGCCTTAAAAGATGAAGAAGTTTATAGTTCCTGTTTACATGGAATCGAGCCAATCATGAGTAAAGTGATTGTTAGTAACGATTATTTTAAAGATTATGTTGTTATTGATCGTGTAATTGGGCGCTCAGTAGCAATTTTATTAATTCGTTCGGGAATTAGAGCGGTTCATGCAGTGGTTTTAAGTGAACCTGCAAAAAGAATGTTTGATGATTATCAAATAAATTATAGTTATGATGAGTTAGTACCATATATTACTAATCATAGTAGAGATGGAATATGTCTAATGGAGGCAAGTGTTCTGGAAGTTGATGATTTAGATAGTGGTTTTCAAATATTATGTCAACAAATAAAAGAGGCAATATATAAGTGAGGAAAGATAGGGTTATGTCATTTGAAAAGAAATTAAAAAAATATGCTGAATTAATTGTTAGAGCTGGTTTAAATGTACAAAAGAATCAAATAGTTGTTATTGATGCACCAGTTGAAAGTGTAGAATTAGTTAGATTAATTACAAAAGAGGCTTATCAAACAGGAGCAAAAGAAGTTATAGTAAAATATCATGATGAGGTAGTATCACGCTATAAATATGAGTATGTTTCTAAAGATGAGTTTAGTAAGGTTCCAAAGTGGTTTAGTGAATTTAGAAATAGTTATGCTGAACAAAATGCAGCTTTTTTGACTATTCATAGTGATGATCCTGAAGCTTTTAAGGGAATTGATCCAGCTAAAGTTGCAATGTGGTCTAAAAGTGTTTCAACAGCTTGTAAGCCATTTTATGATAGTCTTGATTTAGGGATAAATACATGGTGTATTGTTGCTAGCAGTTCGGTAAAATGGGCTAATAAAGTATATCCTGATATGTCTGATAGTGAGGCTGTAGAAGCTTTGTGGAATGCAATTTTTAAGGCTGTGAAAGTTGATGATGATCCTCTTGCTTCATGGGATGAACATCGTAAAAGTTTTGAAGCCCGAGTAGAATATTTAAATAATCTAAATTTAAAAGAGATGGTTTATACAAATTCATTAGGAACAAATTTAACAGTTACTTTAAATGAGGGCTATTTATTTGCTGGAGGAGGTTCTTATACAACTAATGGGGTATACTTTTTTGCCAATATACCAACAGAAGAAATATTTACTAGTCCTTTTTATAAAGGTACAAATGGAATAGTATATAGTTCTTTACCACTTAATTATAATGGTAATATAATTGATGAATTTAAATTAGTATTTGAAAATGGAAAAATAGTTGATTATGATGCTAAAACTGGTAAAGAGATTTTAAGAGAAATAATTAATATTGATGAAGGTAGTCATTATTTAGGTGAGATTGCATTAGTACCATATGACTCACCAATATCGAATATGAAAACATTATTTTATAATACTTTATTTGATGAAAATGCTTCATGTCATTTAGCGTTAGGAAAAGGATTTAGCGAGTGCCTTAAAAATGGTTTATCAATGACTAAGGAGCAATTATTAGAAAAAGGAATTAATGATTCTTTAACCCATGTGGATTTTATGATTGGGACAAGTGATTTAATGATTAAAGGAATAACTAAAGATAATCAAGAAGTTATGATATTTAAGAATGGTAATTTTGCGTTTTAGAGGGTATATCCCTCTTTTTTATAGAAAAAATAGTTTATTTATATTAAAATAAAGCAAGTGGGGTGAAAACATGTAAATCAAGGAAAATATTTGTTCTTTTAGTTTTTGTTATTATTTAAAGTAGATAAATTAGTTATTTGTTCATATGATGTAATGATAAGATTCATTATTTTTGTTATAATAGCATTTATTATTACTAAGACACCAATAAGTGTTATAACTAAAGGGAATTTGATTGACAAATTAATTATTAATAGATATTATTTAAGCTTGCAAGGAGACATTAAAATGAGTGAGTTTATCAAAGAAGTAGAGAAGAGAAGAACTTTTGCCATCATCTCCCATCCCGATGCTGGTAAAACAACATTAACAGAAAAATTCTTATTATATGGGGGAGCTATTCAACAGGCAGGAACTGTTAAAGGAAAAAAGAATAGTAAGCACGCAACTAGTGATTGGATGGAAATTGAAAAGCAAAGAGGGATTTCAGTAACATCATCGGTATTACAATTTAATTATAATGGTTTTTGTATAAATATTTTAGATACACCAGGCCATCAAGATTTCTCTGAAGACACTTACCGTACTTTAATGGCAGCTGATTGTGCAGTAATGGTGATTGATGCTAGTAAAGGGGTAGAAGAACAAACAAGAAAATTATTTAAAGTTTGTACAATGCGCAATATTCCAATTTTTACTTTTATTAATAAAATGGATCGTGAAGCTCGAGATCCATATCAATTAATGGAGGAAATTGAACAAGAATTAGGTATTGATACATGTGCTGTCAATTGGCCAATTGGTTCAGGTAAGGAGTTTAAAGGGGTTTATGAACGAAATGATAAAGAGATAATTCGTTTTATACCTGTTGATGGTGGGCGTAAAGAAGTTGACACAAAAATCATGAAATTTGATGATCCTGAACTAGTTAATGAATTAGATGATGAATTATATAATAAATTACAGGATGATATTGAATTATTAGATATAGCTGGGAATAATTTTGATTTAGAAAAAGTTCGTGAGGGGAAACTTTCGCCTGTATGTTTTGGTTCAGCATTAACTAATTTTGGAATTGAACCATTTTTAAAGCACTTTTTAACAATGACTACAACTCCATTACCACGTAGTACAGGTGAAAAAATTATTGATCCATTTAGTGAGGATTTCAGTGCATTTGTTTTTAAGATTCAAGCTAATATGAATAAAGCACACCGTGATAGAATGGCTTTCTTTAGAATCTGTTCAGGTAAATTTACAAAAGGAATGGAAGTTTATCACTATCAAGGGGGTCGTAAAATTAAACTAAATCAATCAAAACAATTGATGGCTGATGAACGTCAAGAAGTTGATGAGGCATATGCAGGAGATATTATTGGTATTTTTGATCCAGGTATTTTTTCAATTGGAGATACGATCACAACTGGAAAAACAAAGTTTGCTTTTGAGGGGATACCAACATTTGCACCAGAACATTTTTCTTTAATTCGAAATAAGGATACAATGAAAAGAAAACAGTTTGTAAAAGGGGTTGAACAGATTGCTAAAGAAGGAGCAATTCAAATTTTTACAGAGCTAGGTGGAGGAATGGAAGAAATTATTGTTGGGGTAGTAGGAGTACTTCAATTTGAGGTACTTGAGCATCGTTTAAAAAATGAATATAATGTTGAAATTATTAAACAGCCACTACCTTATCAATATATTCGCTGGGTGAAAGAAGGATGCGATTTAAGTTCTTTAAATTTATCTAGTGATACTAAAAAAGTACAGGATTTAAAAGGTCAGCATTTATTACTGTTTACAAATGAGTGGGGAGTACGTTGGGCAAGTGAAAAGAATTCTGGTTTAGAATTATTGGAATTTAGTAAAAATTAGATTTGCTTTAAAGGATTATAAAGAAATAGTTAAGCTTAAAAAGATAATGATTCAGTATAACTGAAACATTGTCTTTTTAGCATGATTAGATTACTGAAACATCATTTACATATCTTATTGTAATTCAAATATTTATATTAATGGATATTGTGGATTTGTTGTTTTTTTAAGATGATAATAGTATATAAAATTATAATATTTAATGCCAGAATGAAACTGTTTTTCAATATTAGTGAAAATATTATTTTAATAAATATAGAGAGGTATTTTGATTTTATAAAGCTGGTTATATAGTTTGATATCATATGGGTATAATAGTAATGAAAATATTAAAAAGTTCAATTCAAAGGTATTGCTGTTAGTTTTGAATAAATAAAACTGAAAGAAGTAAACATAATTTAAAACTTATTTTGTTACAGTTTTTTAGATATAATAGTTTATTTAAAAGATTTTATAGGATTTAGAAATGATGCGAATTAATACTTTTATTTTATTTGTCGTGTTATAATGAAAATGAAAAGAGGTGATTACTATTGCAAATGTAGGGAGACGACATATTTGTCGTTGTATTAAAACAATGAATATAGTTATTGGTAAAGAGCAACGTGATTTATTTACTAAAGGACATATTTATGATTGTGTGATTAGGGATAGTGGTCATCTTCAAGTCTATTATAAGATTTATGGTAATGAATTTGATTTATCTTGTACTAAAGAGGAATTTGAAGAAAGTTTTGTCTTAATTAAAAGGAAAGGGATGAGATGATGGAGTTTGAGGATTTAGATTTGAAAGAATTTGATGATTTTTATAAAGTTATTTTGGGTAATTTTCCATCAAAGGAAATTAAAGAATATAATTATATGAAAGATACTTTTATAATGGGAGCTTATAAAGTATTGATTTTAAAAGAAGATAATAGAATAAATGGTATTTTATCATATTATGATGGTGGTGAATTTACTTTTATTGATTATTTTGCTATAAATGGCAATCAAAAAGGTAAAGGACTTGGAAGTAAAATGTTGAAATATTTTTTAGAAATGATCGATAAACAAGTGATTTTAGAAGTTGAGTATCCTGAAGATGATCAAAGTAAAAGACGAATTGTTTTTTATCAAAAAAATGGTCTTGTTTTAAATGATCAATATAACTATTATGTTCCCCCAGTACGTAATTTAAAACATCCTTTATATTTTCATTTAATGTCATATCCAAAAGTAATTTCAGAAGAGAACTATAAAATCTTTTATCCTAAAATTTTAAATCTTGTATATGGAGTGGGTTTATAGATTTGGAATTTTTTTATAGATATGATAAAATAAATAAATGATTAGAAAGGAGATTGCTATGGCCCGTAATTTCTATATTGATAATATAAATGATATTAATAAATTAAATGAAATAAGTATATTATTAAATGGTATGGAAGAAGTATCAAGAATTAAAATAAGTAAAACAGAGATATCATTTTATTGTGAACATCCAGAAAATGTTCATGAGGTTTTAAAAGAGTGTTATCCTGAACTAGTATTGAAAGAAGAAATAAATTCACGTAAAAGAGAGTTTATAGCCCCAGAAAATAAAACAGAATATATTTTTATGTTTACTAATTTAGAAACAGAAGAGGAAGCTAAAGAAATTGAGGAAGTTATTTCACGCTATTCTGCTTATGAAAATGTTAGTCTTGATTTTACCAATAAGTTATTAAAAGTTACTACAAGTCAAAAAAATATTTTAGTAAGATTGAATCGTTTAGTTGATAAGGTTAATCCTAATATAGATGTGGAACAATGGAAAAAACCATTTAAATCACAAGACTTATTTCAAGAAAAATATTTAAAGACAATGTCAAAATTAGCTATTTTATTTGTTGCACTTGCTTTAGGATTGGTAACAAGAAATGATCCTAGTATAGTTACAAATATTGCCTGGTTAGTAGCGATAATTATTTTTAATGAGACGATTTTACGACGAGCATATAGAGATTTAAAAGTTAAGCATTATATTAGTGAAAATATTACAATTAATATTGCATGTTTATTTGGTTGGGTTTATGGTGCGTATGTTGAAACATTAGTGGTTTCTTTGATTTTTCAATTAAGTGAATGTTTTCAAATGTATCTAATCAATTTAACGATGGAAAAAATAAATAATGAAATCAGTCCTGTTCAATTAGGAAGACGAGAAATTAAGAAAAATGAATATGAAATGGTATCACTTGAGGATATAGATATTGGTGATATTATTGTTATTATGCCAGGAGAAACCATTCCATTAGGAGGAAAAGTTGTTTCTGGGACAAGTGATTTAGATATGTTTGCTATTAATGGTAGTGATATTTTAGATAAGGTTAATGAAGGGTCAGAAGTACAAAGTGGTAGCGTCAATGTTAGTGAGATGCTGAAAATAGAGGTTTTATATACATATGATCATAGTGCGATGAATAAAGTTTTAGAAATTGCAATGATGGCACCAGTGAATTCATCACGAACTCATAAATTAGTAGAACTAATTTCTAAGGTTTATACAGTTGTTCTAGTTGTTGCGGGGGTTGTATGTGCAACAATAGTACCATTTATTAATATTGAAACTAATTTTAAATATGTTTATTTAGGTGCTATTTTATTGACGATTTCGGGATCTTTTGCTTATAAACAGGTTTCATCGTTTGCAATCTTATCGGGGGTTGCTAAGGCATTTTCTAAAAATATTGTAATAAAAGAAAATAGTGGTTTAGATGCTTTGAATTTATGTCATACGATAATTTATGATCGTTTTGATGGTGTAGAAGTAACTGAAGAGGAGATGGAGTTGTTTTCTAAATTATCAAGAATTAATCGAGATCTAATTATTTATAATGATGGGCCTGTTGATTTAGAAAATGATCAGTATCAGATTTATAATAATTTATCTGTAAATAAAAAATTAGAGATTATGGAAGAAGCTAGTGTTGCTGGGCCAGTAGCTTATATTGGAGATAATTCAAAAGATATTGCTTTATTGCAAAAGGCTTATGTAGGAATTAGTAGAGGTGGTATAAAAGATAAAAAAGTTATTGAAAATAGTGATATCATGTTAATGAATTCAAATTTAAATACAGTAATGGAAACATTTATGATTTCTAAAAAACAAAAAGATGTTACGTTTGAAAATATTTTTATGAGTTTATTTATTAATGTTATTATGATGCTTGTTGCAATAAGTGGTATATTGCCATGGTGGGTAGCTTTAGTAATTTATTTGTTGGAAGTAGTAATTGTGTTATTAAATACACATCGAATCATTGATATGAAATAAAGTCGGTTGATATAAACTGACTTTTTATTAAAGAAAGAGATTATTTAAAGAGATGGGAATAATTGAGATTTATGCTGTAGATTATCTATATGGATAATTGAATAACTAAAGATTTAGAAATTGTTTTTTGGTAATAAATAACCCATTGGAAAATGATGATAATACAAACATAGAACAATTATTAGAGGGGCAATATCGTTTATTGTTTATCATGTTTTAAAAAGAGAGGTAACAGTAATTAATGATGTTTGTTTATGGCTACTAATTTAGAGAATAATATGACTGGGTGTTAAGGGTTAGCAATGGAAGTAAAGGCGGAGAAAGTAAATGAATAAATATCTAGTAAAGAAAGATATTTTATTAATGGAGTTTTTATTAAATTTTTATAGTAAAAAAAATGTGAAAAATTTATTAAAGTATAAACAAGTAAAGGTAAATGGTAGAGTTGTAAGTCAGTTTAATTATCAGTTGAATAAGGGTGATCAAGTTATGATTGATAAAAGTGAAATTAATGAAACTGATTTGAAAATTATTTATGAAGATAAAGAATTGATTGTTATTAATAAGCCTTCTGGATTGTTAAGTATTTCTGGAGGTGGTGAAAAAGAAAAAACAGCATATCATATGGTTTCAAAGTATTTAAAAGCAAAGAATAAAAATGCTAAGATATTTGTAGTGCATCGTTTAGATAAGGATACTTCTGGAGTGTTGATGTTTGCTAAAAATGAAGTGATAAAAAATAAACTTCAAAATAATTGGAATACAATTGTATCTAAACGAGGTTATTTAGCTATTGTTGAAGGAAAGTTAAGGAAAAAGCATGGGACAATAAAAAATTATTTAGCAGAGAGTAAAACTCAGATGGTTTATATAACTAATAATAAGGGTAAATTAGCAATTACTAATTATAAAGTATTAAAAGAATCGTCTGATAATTCATTAGTTGAAGTATTTTTGGATACGGGTCGTAAAAATCAAATTAGGGTACATATGCAATCGTTAGGACATAGCATTGTTGGAGATAAAAAATATGGTGCTGTAACTAATCCAATAAAAAGAATGGGTTTACATTGTCATATTTTTGCATTTGTTCATCCAGATACAAAAGCTAAATATGAATTTGAAGCACCAGTTCCAGAAGAATTTAAAAAGATATTTAAATGAGTTAAAATATAGTAATAAATATAATAATCATACATATATTATTAATGGTGATGAAATGTTTACGATCATGGTATTATTAGGGTTTACAATGATTGGATTTTTTAAATATTTACAAATAAAAGAAGATGAATAAATTAAAAAAATGTTGACTCAAGGTAAATATAGTGATATTATGTTTAAGTAAATGAAAAGTAGTGGAAAGAAGGAGTGCCTGCTTCTCGCCTGATTGATGATGTCAATAGGCAAACGTCACTAAGATAGTTATCTTATTGTCAATGCGTGGGTACTTAGTGTGCTCACTTTTTATTTAAACTACTAAAATGGAGGTGGCTTTTATTAGCAGATTTGATAACAGAAAACCAAAACAACCAGATGAGTTAGTAAACGAAAAGATTCGTTTTAAAGAAGTCTTGGTAATTGATCAAAATGGTGATCAGTTAGGAGTAAAAACTCGCAATCAGGCAATAGATATTGCTTATAAAGAGGGACTTGATTTAGTGTGTGTTGCATCAAATGCAAAACCACCAGTATGTCGAATTATGGACTTTGGTAAGTATCGTTTTGAGCAACAAAAGAAAGCTAAAGAAATGAAACGAAATTCTAAAGTTGTTGCATTAAAAGAAACGCAATTATCTGTAACTATTGATGTTCATGATAAAAATGTTAAATTGAAGAGAACATTAAAATGGTTAGAAGAAGGTAATAAGGTTAAAGTAGCTATTAGATTTAGAGGACGTCAATTAGCTCATATGGATCTTGGTAAAAAAGTTATTGATGACTTCGTGGCTGAATGTGCTGAAGTTGGACAAATTGAAAAACCAGCTAAGCTTGAAGGTAGAACTTTAACTGCAATAATTGCACCAAAGAAAAAATAATTTAGGAGGAATATATTATGCCAAAAATGAAATCACATAGTGGTCTTAAGAAACGTTTAAAAAGAACAGGTAGTGGTAAATTAAAACGTAGTCATGCTTACGTATCACACTTATCTCATAACAAAACTCATAAACAAAAGAAACATTTAGCTAAAGCAACTTTAGTACATGCTTCTGATTATAAGAGAATTAAGTCAAGATTATGTAAATAGTTTTAAATAGGAGGAATATATAAATGGCAAGAGTAAAAGGTGGATTTACTACAAGACGTAGAAGAAAAAAAGTATTAAAATTAGCCAAAGGTTACTTTGGAGCTAAACATAGATTATATAAAACTGCTCATGAACAAGTTATGCATTCATTAGCTTATTCATATAGAGATAGAAGACAAGTTAAAAGAGATATGAGAAAATTATGGATTGCTCGTATTAATGCGGCTGCAAGATTAAATGATATTTCATACTCTAAATTAATGCATGGATTAAAATTAGCTAATGTGGAAATTAATCGTAAAATGTTATCAGAAGTTGCGATTTGTGATCCAAAAGGATTTACTGAAATTGTAAACACTGCTAAAAAAGCATTAGAAGCATAATCATTAGACTGTTGGTTTGTAAAATCAGCAGTCTTTTTTATGTTGTTTTAAATTTTTAGTATTGGCTATGTTATAATAGATTTATATTATATTGTTTTGGAGGGATAAAGATGAAAAGGGTGGAAATGAAAATTGATTTTAAAAGTAGTGTAGAAGAAGTTTTTAAAATAGTGAGTAATATGGATGATTGTTCTTGGCGAAGTGATTTATCAAAAGTAAAAAAAGTTGATAATCACACATATCTTGAGTATGATCGTAAACATCATGTTACTAATATTAATATAACTAACTGTCGAAAAAATATTCAATTTGAATATGATATTCAAAATAATAATTATACAGGGCATTGGAGTGGACAGTTTGCACCATTAAAAAATGGAGGGTGTCGAATATATTTGGTATTTTATTTTGAACCATGTTCTATACTAGGTAAGTTTATAAATGTTGATAAATTTGAAGAGCGCTATATAGAAGATTTAAGGAAAAAATTACGTGAGTATGAATAATGGAAAATTATTTGAATCATTTTAAAATGATTCTTTTTTATATGAGGTATCAAAAGGATCACAAGGTAAAAGGGTATTGGTATTATAGAAAGTAGTTTTTCTATTTTTAGTATCGAAAATACAGTAAGTTGGTGACTTATAATGACCACGAGGGTAGCAGATACTACCAGGATTAATCATAGTTATTTTGTTGTTAACCTTATAGTAGGGACGGTGGGTATGTCCAAAACAAATAATATCAGCATTTTTATTTATACCTGTCTTATATAGGTAATTAAGATTAGAATTAACATTATAGTGATGACCATGAGTGATAAAGAATTTAAGATTATCGATTGTAATAAATAAGTCTTCATGAATGTTTTTATTAAAGTCATTATTACCTTTGGCTAAATAAAAATTATTTAAATTAATCTTTTCATATGACATATAAATATCTCCACAATGTATATAATAATCAACTTGATTGTGTTTAAGTAAAGCCAATAGATTATCTTTTGAAATAATATGTGAATCAGACAAGATCATTACTCTCATTAATAACATCTCCTTTAGTAATATAATTTTAACATTATAATATTAAAATTTATATACAAATAATATTAGCTTAAAATATGGTCTTCTTTAATCATAGTTTTTTTCATGATATAATTATTAATGTCTAAAGAAAGGTAGTGACAGAAATGAATGATTTCATTGTTTTTGATAATGTAAAAAAAACATATAAGATAGGTGATATAGAAATTAATGCTTCTGATGGGGTGGATTTTAAAATTGACAAAGGTGAATTTGTTGTTATTGTAGGACCATCTGGTGCGGGGAAAACAACGATTTTAAATTTGTTAGGTGGTATGGATAAAGCAACAAGTGGTAAAATTTTAGTTGATGGTAAAGATGTTGCTAAATATGGAGAAAAAGAGCTAACACAATATAGAAGAGATGATATTGGATTTGTATTTCAATTTTATAACCTTGTTCAAAATCTAACAGCACTAGAAAATGTTGAATTAGCAACACAGATTTCTAAAAATCCCCTAGATGTAAAAATGGTCTTAAATCGTGTAGGGCTTGAAAAAAGAATGAATAATTTTCCAGCACAATTATCTGGTGGTGAACAGCAGCGGGTTGCGATTGCTAGAGCAATAGCTAAGAATCCAAAACTATTGTTATGTGATGAACCAACAGGCGCATTAGATTATCAAACTGGTAAAGCAATTTTAGCATTATTAAGAGAAATGTGTGATAAATATGAGATGACAGTAATTGTAATTACTCATAATAGCGCTTTAGCACCAATGGCAGATCGTGTCATTCATTTGAAAAATGGTCAAGTGGCATCAATGAGTATGAATAAGAATCCTAAAGCAATAGCGGAAATCGAGTGGTAATATGAAAAAAAGGGCATATGTAAAGAATCAAGTTCAAATAATTCGTAAAACAAAAGCTAGATTTTTATCTATTTTTTGTATTGTTTTTTTAGGTGCTGCTTTTTTTGCAGGATTACGTCATACTTCATCAATAATGGAAATAACGATGGATGATTATTTAAATAAGTATAAATATAATGATCTTAACTATATAGCTACTTTAGGATTTGACTTTGATGTTATTGATAAAGTTAAAGAAATTGAAGAAGTTGACGTGGTGGAATGTGGAAATCGTTTTGATGCTTTGGTAAATTTTAGAGATAGTAGTAAAGGAGTTACTGTATATACTAATAAAAATTTTAATAATAAAGTTAATAGATTGGAAATAGTAAATGGAAAGTTACCAGTAAAGGAAGATGAGTGTGCTGTTGATTATAACTTTGCGAAAAGAAATAAGGTGGGGATTAGTGATAAGATTGTTTTAAGTAATAATAATGGTATTAAAGAATTTATTGTAACAGGATTAGTTAATGATTCCCGGTATTTTAGTACTATTGAACGAGGAACAAATACATTAGGTGATGGAACAAATGATGGTTTTGTTGAAATATTATCAGATGGTAATGAAGATTTAGCATTACCACAAGAATTATATGATTTACAAGATGATATAGTTGTTAATGAACTAAGAATATCCTTGAAAAATCCAAATAAATATAGTGTATTTAGCGATGAGTATCTAGATTATGTAAAGAAAGTTAATAAACAGATCAAAAAGCTTTTAACTGATGAAATTGATAGAACTAATAAAAAACTAGTTGATAATGCTAATAAAGAAATTAATCAGGGAGAGAAAGATTTATTAGCAGGTGAATCTGAATACAACGAGGGATTAATACAATATCAAAATGGTTTTCAACAGTATCAGGAAGGTTTGAAGCAATATGATCTAGGGTATCAAGAGTATCAAAATGGTCTGATTAAATACAATGAAGGTAAGTTACAATATGAACAAGGATGGCAAGCTTATCTTGATGGCAAGACACAATTTGATCAAGGGGTGAGTGAATGGCAAGAAGGACTTGAGCAATACAATCAATTGTTAATTAAATATCAGCAATTAAATCAAATATATGAAGAAAAACAAAAAGAATATAATGAATATATAGAAGCAGGAATTCCTGAAGAATCTCTAACAGAATTAAAAGTTTTTTTAGATCAAACAAATGATAATTTAGTAGTTTTACAAACAACATATACAAATTTAAAAGAAAAATTAGATCAAAGTAAAAATGAATTAGATACTAAAGGAATATTATTAGACCAAACAAAAGCTAAATTGGAAAAAAGTAAAAAAGATTTAGATGAATCTAAAATACAACTTGATAATACAGAGATAACTTTAAAAAATTCAAAACAACAGTTAGATGATTCCAAAATATTATTAGATCAAACTAAATTAGATTTAGATAATGCCAAAATTAAACTAGATGAAGCAAAGTCACAATTAGATAATGGTCGTGACGATCTTAAAGATATTCCTAAAGGTAAATTGATGTCATTGACTAGAGAAGAAAATGCTAGTGTATTAAGCTATATTTCAACATGTGAATCAATGGAAGCTTTAGCAGTTGTATTCCCATTAATTTTCTTTCTAGTAGCAGCTTTAGTAAGTCTTACAACAATGACTAGAATGGTAGAAGAACAACGAGTTCAAAGTGGAACATTTAGAGCTTTAGGTTATGATAAAAAGGATGTTATAAATCAATATCTTATTTATGCTTTTTTAGCAACCTTTTTCGCAAGTGTTTTAGGAATTATCTTAGGAGTGTATTTTTTTCCAGGAATTATTTATTTCTTATATAATAAAATGTTATTTACTGTTGGAGCAGATATTAATACAACTTTTGATGGTTTTATATGTATCCAAACATTTGTTATTTCTGTTGCCATTACTATGTTTGTTACTTATTTAGTAGTATATCAGGAATTAAATGAAACACCTTCAAATCTACTTAGACCTAAGCCGCCAAAAATGGGTAAACGAATAATTTTAGAAAGAATTACTTTTATTTGGAAAAGATTATCTTTTAATCAAAAGGTTACAATGAGAAATATTTTTAGATACAAGAAACGCTTCTTTATGTCAGTTATTGGAATTGCAGGATGTACAGCATTGATTGTTGTTGGTTTTGGAATTAAAAATTCTGTTTCAACTTTAGCTGATAAACAATATGGAGAAATATGGACATATGATGGGGTTGCTGCTTTTGATAAAAATTTAAGTCAAGAGGAATTAAAATTGGAACAGCAAAAGTTTAATCAACTTGATAATATTAAAGAAAGTGAAAGTTTTTATCGAAAAACAATTAGTATATATGGCAATAAGGAACATTATGGAACATTAGAAGTGTTTGAAAATAATCAGGAGTTAAGCAAATATATAAAGCTTGAAGATTATCATGATCATAAAAAATTAAAACTGGAAAATGATGGTGTAATAATTTCGGCAAAGCTTTCAGAATTATTAAAGGTGAAAGTAGGAGATAAGATTAAAATTAAAATAGATAATGAAGATTATCAAGTTAAAGTCAGTGGTGTAATGTATTTGCATTTTCAACATCATATTTATATGAGTGAGAAGTTTTATCATGATTTAACTAATAATCAGCTTTTGAAAAACTATTCTTATTTTAATTTAGTTGATAGTAGTAATCAAAAAGATATAAGTAAATACTGCAACCAAAATGATAAAATTAACTCAGTAAATTTTATTCAGGGAATTTCTAAAGATTTTAGAGATCAAATGGGAAGTATTGATAGTGTGGTAGTTATTTTGATTACTTGTGCAGGAGCATTGGCTTTTATTGTTCTTTATAATTTAACGAATATTAATATTCAGGAGCGTAAAAGTGAAATTGCAACTATTAAAGTATTAGGTTTTTATTCAAGGGAAGTTTATGATTATGTATTTAGAGAAAATCAGATTTTAGGATTGATTGGAGCTTTTGCAGGACTAGGAATAGGAAAATTACTTCATATGTTTATTATTGCTACTGTTGAAGTTGAAGTTGCTATGTTTGTACGAAGTGTTAATTTGATGAGTTATGTTTATGCTATTGTTATAACTATATTATTTACATCGTTTATTAACTTGATAATGAGAAAAGTATTAAATAATATTGATATGGTGGAATCTTTAAAAAGTATAGAATAACTAGATATATTTATGGATATAGTAATTTAAATTTAGTACTAAGTAAAATCTTAAGGAAATCTAAAGAAAGTTTAAAAAATTTTTTCTTCTAAAAGCTAAGCTGGGCTTAGGATACGAGAAAGCGACAAAAATGAAACAGCTTTCATAGGTGGATTTTTGGAATAAATAGTAATATAATTATAGTTGGATATATTATTGAAAGGAGGTAACGAATGGATATAAATATTAAGACTAAGCTTAAAAACGTGTTTAATGAATATATTATTAACCGTAAAGCAATGTTCATTCCAATTGCAGCTGTTGCAAGTTTTATGCTTGTTGGATATGCTGCAACTGATAAAGAAAAACCTGAAATTAAGTCTAAACAAATTGAAATTCCTTTTGGAGAAAAATTTGATTTAGCTAGTATTGATATTACTGACAATAAAGATAGCCGAGAATTGATTGATGTTACTGCTGATACTTCTTCATTAAATGTAAATCAATTGGGAACATATGATGTAGAAGTTGTTGCTATTGATCAAGGTGCTAATGAAGCAAGAAAGAAAATTAAGGTTACTGTTGTTGACAATGAAAAACCTAAATTTGAAATGCTTGGAACAAGCAGAGGGTATACTATTGATGTACCTGTAAAAGGTAGTGCTGATTTTTCGAGTTATCTAAAAGCTGTTGATAATGTTGATGGTGATGTAACACCATTTATTGAAGCAAGTGCTGTTTTAAATACAGAGGTGCCAAGTCTCCAGGATATAACTTTGAAAGTTGCTGATAGTTCTGGAAATGAAGTTGTTGAAACATTTACTTTTGCAGTAAGTGATTTAGAAGCACCAATTATTAATTTATTGCATGGAGAAAATGTTACAGTCGATTATGGTAGTGTATTTGATTTAAATAATTATGTAAATGTTATTGATAATTTAGATGGTGTATTAATACCGAATGTTGAAGGAACTGTTGATACTTTAAAAATGGATGAAGTGCAGTCTTTGAAATTATCAGTACAAGATAGTTCTGGAAATATTACAGAAAGTAAATTGAATGTTGTGGTAAAAGATTTAAGTGCACCAGTTATTACATTAAGTGAATCAACAATTACTATTAATGCTGGTGATACAGTAGATTTTAGTTCTTATCTTGTATCTGCAGTTGATAACAAAGATGGAGATGTAAAAGCTAAGGTTGAGATTTCTGTACCAAAAACTGATAAAGCAGGTAGCAAAACTGCAACATATACTGTAAAAGATGAAGCTGGTAATGTAGGTAGTGTTTCTTTGGCTGTAAAAATTAATAAAGTATATGCTGGTTTAGCGCCAGAAAATGATTATGGAAATGCTGTTTTATCTGCCGCTTATTCTAAATTGGGGGCTCCTTATAAGTGGGGAGCTGAAGGACCTAATGCATTTGACTGTTCTGGTTTTGTCAAATGGTGTTATGCAAAAGTAGGAGTTTCTTTACCACATTCATCATCAGGACAAAAGAATGCTGGAACACAAATTAGTGTTTCTGCAGCTCAGCCAGGTGATATTTTATGGAAGTCTGGACATGTTGGAATCTATATTGGTGGTGGAAAGTATATTCATGCTCCTCAAACGGGGGATGTGGTTAAAATTTCATCTGTTTCAGGTTCAGGTTTTGTTTGTGCGGTAAGAGTAAAATAAACAATTGAATATAAAAATAACTTAAGGAATCTTATTTGATTCCTTTTTTATTGATTATTATCAGTTTTGTTAATTAAAAATATAATATATGTAGGTTTTTTCTTTTATTTGTTTTATAATTAATACATAAAAAATAGAAAGTATTGGTGATAATATGTATGTTGCAACAAGTAAACAAATGAAAGCATATGATGAAGCTTTATTAAAAGTGGGGTACTCTATTGAAGAATTAGTAGATAAAGCTAGTAATGCAATTTTACCACATTGTAAAGACTATAATAATATTGTAATTGTTTGTGGACCAGGAAATAATGGTGCTGATGGATTAAGTTTAGGAATAAAATTACATTTAAGAGCAAGAAATGTCAAGTTGTATTGTTTTGGGAATCCTGATAAATTATCTAGAGCAAATAATTATTATATTGATCAGGCTCAGGAAATGGAGGTGCCTATTACTTTTATGGATGAAGAAGATATTCCTTTATTCATAAGAGATGCTAGAAAAGCAGATGTAGTTATAGATGCGATGTTTGGTTTTGGTTTAAATAGTGGTGTTAGGGGAATTGCAAAGAGATTAGTTAATGAAATTAATAGTTTATATGATATTGATATCATTGCTATAGATATACCTACAGGGTTAGATCCTAATACTGGAATTCCTTATGGTGAAGTTGTTTGTGCCAATAAAACGGTGACACTTACTGCTATAAAACAAGCGTTTTTAAATGAAGAATGTCATATGTATACAGGAGAAATTGCGATAGAATTATTAGATGTAAAAGATTTACGCCATGAATTAGGGTTGGCTAAATTAGTTAGTCCTTCATGGGTTAAGCATCATTTAAAGTCTCGTAGTTATTATGGACATAAGGGAGTTTATGGAAGGATTCTTCATATCACTGGCTGTGATCACTATCGTGGTGCTGCACTGTTGGCCTCTCGAGCAGCTGTATATAGTGGTAGTGGAATAGTTTGTGTATATTCAAGTGAAAAGGTTATTGATGCTTTATCGACAGCTGTTCCTGAATGTACTTCTTTGCTTAGAGAAGATAGTTTGGATTTAAATGTATATGAAAATTGTGACGCAATATTAATAGGTTCTGGATTAGGTTTAAATGAACAAAGTGAACGATATGTTATTGATACATTAAAGAATACTAAATGTCCTTTGGTTATTGATGGTGATGGCTTGACAATTGTATCTAATCATTTAGATTTATTAAAAATATGTTCAATGCCAGTTATTTTAACCCCACATTATGGTGAGTTTAAAAGATTATGCCCTTGTAATGATGAATTAGAAATGGTTGAAAAAGTTCATCGTTTTGCACTAGAGTATGGAGTTATTGTGGTTTTAAAAGGCCCAAATACTATTATTACAGATGGTAAAGAAATATATCGAAATATTACAGCTAATAAAGCTATGGCTACAGCAGGGATGGGAGATGTATTAGCGGGGATGATTTCAAGTTTTATAGGACAAGGCTACTTACCTAAAGATGCAGCTATTTTAGGTACTTATTTACATGGCAGCTGTGGCGATGTTATTGGCGATAATTCATATACAGTAATCCCAAGTAAACTAATTAATTTGATTCCTAAAGTTATGCATGAAATTGTTAAAGAAAAGAAAGGCTAGTCAGCCTTTCTTTTAATTATAGTAATATTTCTTCCACTGTCTTTATGTTTGCGGTAACTATAAAATAAATCATCATTTTCAACAGTACAGTAGGGGGATACTGTAATATTATTTTCTGATAATCCAAGATTTAATAACATTTGTTTGTTTAAACCTTTATTATCTAGAAGATAATGTGTTTCATCTGTTTTTTTATAAAATGGAGTTGCATCAAAATCCATTTCCTTTACTAAGTCAATGACATTATCCATTACTTCAAGACAATTTTGACATATGCAAGGACCAATGTATGCAAGCATTGTTGAGGGATTACAATGTTCTTTTTCGATTAAATGTTTTGTAACTTTAGAGATAATTTGTTTTGTTGTTCCTAGCCATCCTGAATGTATAGCCGCAATAATATTAGTTTCTGGTGAATAGAGTAAAATAGGAGTACAATCAGCATGAAACGACAATAAAAATAAATCAGCATCTTTAGTATAAAGAGCATCTGTGTCAATAATGGCATCATCTTTACAATACATTCCAGAGCCTCCATCTTTAAGACTAACTTCTCTAAAATTAGTTGAATGAATCTGATGGGGGGCAATCATGTGATCTAAATCAGTGTTTAATATTTTAGCTAGTTGCTTACGATTGTTTAAAACTAATTCTTTATTCTTGTTATTATATGACATATCACCTAATTTTTTAGTTATAGTATAGGCTTCGATGTTTTCAACAGTATCCCATTTTATAAATTTCATATTTTTTTCCTTTCTGTGTGATTTGCCTTAGCACAAAATTTTAAAATACATATAGTATATTAAAGGAGGTGGTAATGATGTTTTGGAACTCAGGATGTGGTTGTAATAGTTGTAATGGATGTGGATGGAATAACAACATGAATAGTTGCCGTGCTACTCCAATTGTTGCACCAAGAAAAGTTTGTACAAGCTGCTCTAATCAATATGTAGAACAACCAATTATTTGCCCAATTGAATGCCGTCATGTTAATAATGTTGTTTATTATCCACGATATTATCCACGCTATGAACGTACTTTTATGACTCAATGCAATGGAAATCCATATGCAAATGCTGCTAATGCAACACCTGCATATGATAACAGTGGTATTAATGCAACTGATGGAGAATCAGTAATCAATGGAATGTATAACACTACTAATAGTGGTGGATGTGGTTGTGGTTGTAAACGTTAGAAAAGATAGATGCTTAAAGCATCTATTTTTTTCTTAACTCTTCTAAACAGCTGGCATCAGGATCTATATAAATAGTTTTGTATTTATCTAAAATAACTTGTCCAGGTTTTGCTGCATTTGGTTTTTTTAGAGTCTTAACTAAGGTATAGTTAACAGGGACACTGCTACTATTTTTACCTTTAGAAAAGTAGGCAGCAATATTACTAGCAAGACGAATCGTATATTCATCTAATTGATCCCCTTTAACAATCACATGACTGCCAGGCATGTCTTTAACATGGAACCATGTATCATAGCGATGAGCATGTTTAAAGGTTAGATAATCATTTTGAAGATTGTTTTTGCCAATACATATTTCAATTCCATCTTTTGTATAGTATGTTTCAAATGCTGGTTTTTTGTTTTTGCGAATAGAATTTATTTTCTTTTTCTTTTTTAAATAACCTAAATTTTCTAATTCTTCTTTTATTTCTAATGCATCATAGTATGATGCATTATCCATTAATGTTAATAAACTGTCAAAATATTCTATTTCTTTTTTGGTTAAGTTTATTTGTTCATTTAATACATTAATTGAATTTTTTGCTTTTTGATATTTGTTATAATATTTTTGAGCATTAGCTTTTGGACTGAGTTTTTCGTCTAAATCAATCATAATTTTAGTATTATCATAATAATTATCTAATTCAATATGTTTCATTCCTTTTTTTAATAAATGTAAATTAGAATATAATAAATCACCAATGATACGATATTCATCACTGTTTTTTGAACTTTCCAATGTTGCCTGCAATTTTGATAATTTAGTAATATTTTTTTGATATTCATTAGATATGAATTTTAATAAATTAGAAGTTTGTTGTTTTATTCGTTCTTTTTGATCAATTAAATCAAAGTGTTGATCAAGACCATCAAATAATGGATATACTTGAGGTGTTACTTGTAGATGTGTTAGAGGAATTAAATGAAAATATTCTTTTTCATTTGTGTTACTAATATATAAATGATTACTTTCTTTTATTTCATTTATAATAGTTTTAAAGTCTTTTCCATTATCATGCCTAAAGAGAATTTCTTTTGAAAGAATTGGAGACATTCCCTGGTATACTTTAGATAAATTATTATTTTCAATAAAATCATGATTAAAAGGATTTAATTTGTTGTAATTTACTGGAGGGAAATAATATATTGCTCCAGGCTGTACAAAGCGTTCACTATTTATATTTGGAGTTATTCTTTTAAGGCAATCAATAATTTTTTTGTTTTCATTGCAGAGAATAATATTTGAATGTTTACCCATTATTTCAATAAAACAATGATATTCTACATAATCCCCAAATTCATTATGACAACCAAAAAGAATATGACAAATACGATCTAATTCAATTTGATTTATTTCTTTTATATATCCACCCTCAAGATGTTTTCTAAATAACATTGTTAGAGGATTTGGACTTTCAGGAGTAGGATAGATTAAGTTCGTTAATTGAATTCTTGCATACATAGGATGGCAAGAAAGTAGCAACTTATAATTTGTTCGATTGTTTCGTATTTGTATTAATAATTCATATTTAGATATTTGATAGATTTTATTAATTCTACCACCTGTTATAGTATTGTTTAATTCTTTTATTACTTGATGCATCATTATTCCATCATAAGCCATTATTATCACCCAAAATAGTATAACATAGATTGAAAACAATTGACATTATAAGGTGTATTTTGTATGATGAACTTAACTAAAAAAGGGGTGTTAATGTGGAAAAAGGAATGTTAATAATTCTAAGTGGTCCTAGTGGTGTAGGCAAAGGAACAGTAAGAGAAGAATTGTTCAAGGATGAAAGTTTGAATTTGGCTTATTCAATCTCTATGACAACACGTAAGCCGCGTCCAGCAGAAAAAGATGGAATTGATTATTTTTTTGTTGAAGAGGATGAATTTAAAAAGAAAATTGATGAAGATAAATTATTAGAGTGGGCTCAATTTGTTGGGAATTATTATGGAACACCTAAAGATTATGTTGATCAATTGCTTGATGAGGGAAAAAATGTAGTATTAGAAATTGAAGTTCAGGGTGCTCTTCAGGTCATGAAAAAATGTCCATATGCAACAACAATTTTTATTGTACCGCCAAGTATGGAAGAATTAGAAAGAAGAATTAGAGGACGAAGAACAGAAGATGAGGAAATTGTGCAACAGCGTTTGGCTAAAGCAAGGAAAGAAATAGCTACAAAAGGTGAATATAAATATGTAGTTGAAAATGATGATATTCTTGAAGCAAAGGATAAAATTGCAAAAATTATTAGAGAACATCATGTTGATCAGGGGTAAAAATCCCTGATTTTTAATGGAGGAAAGATGGAAAGATTTAAAGAATATTTCAAATTATTTACATATATTTTTTATCCTGGTGTTGTTTTTATTTTATACTTTGCTCAAATAGTTGAGGGGAATTTAAGTACAAATTTAATTTTTTGTCCTACTGATCTTATTTTTGTAGGCTCTATTATAGGTGTATATATGTTATTAGATGCTTTTAAAGTGTTTGATAAAAAATTGTTTAAGGTAATGAAAAAAAATGATGGTAAGTTAAAGTTGCCATATATGTTTGTTTTTATTATTATATTAGTATTATTGATGAGTTTATATGATGATTTAAAAGTTTATTTTTATTTAAATAATAATGTCAGTATTAGTTTGTTGATAGTAGCTGTTGTATGGGTAATTTTATTTATTGGGTGTAATTTCTTAAATAAACAAGAGAAATAAGTTATAATAGAATTACAAAGATAAAAACACTGTCTGGTTGGTAGTCCAGGCGCAGTTATTAACTGTCAGTAACCTGCCTCCTTAGGTTGTCCTTTCTTTGGTATTATTTTAAGGAGGAAAGCTTTATGGAATTAAATGTGTTTTTTGAAGATCCGTTTTGGATTGGGATGTTTTATGTAAGAGATGGTAAAGATATTTATGTTGAAAAAATTGTTTTTGGTGGTGAACCAAAAGATGGTGATATATATAAGTTTATCTTATATAATTACTATACTTTATCTTTTAGAGCTCAGTATCATGAAAGGTTGAAGAATAAACCTAAAAATCCTAAACGAATGCAACGAATAATTAAAAAACAAAGTTTAAATTTATCTGTTGGAACAAAATCTATGCAAGCTTTAAAAAAGCAATATGAACAAAATAAACAAATAAAGAAATTTAATCAAGGAAAGTTAGAAAAGAATAGAAGAGATTATTTGTTTCGTTTAAAACAGGAAAAACGTAAAGCAAAGAAAAGGGGACATTGATTCCCTTTTGTCGTATTTCCTGGGAAATATGGAAAGAAGGTGGAAATATGTTGAAAAAGATAGTTGGATGGTTTGGGTTGATCAATCTTGTTGTTTTTATAACAGTGTTTAAAAGACCAAAAAAGAAGTATGAATATGTAAAATATGATTGTGCAATAGTTTGTGGTTATCCTGCTAATAATGATGGTAAACCATCAAAAATTATGAAATCACGAGTTGATAAAGCCATTGAATTATATAATGAAGGAAAAGTAAAGTTTATTATCTTTTCTGGGGGTAGTGTTAAAAATAAATATAAAGAAGCAGATATTATGGAAAACTATGCACTTGAATTAGGAATTGAACAAAATGTAATTTTCAAGGAAGATAAATCAATGTGTACATATCATAATTTAATGTATACAAAAAAGATAATGGATACATATAATTTAAAAAACTGTTTAGTTATTACTAATAGCTGGCATCTTCGTAAAGCTGATCATTATGCACGTAAATTTAAACTTGATCATGCAATGGTTAGTGCACAGGCTCCAAAATCGTATAGTTGTTTAAAAATTATCATATTGCATATTAGTACGAATTTTAAAATGTATTGTAATTTATTTAAGGGGTATTATTAATTGTTTTAAATGTAATATATCTAAGAGCTGCTCAGCTCTTTTAATTTATCCCTTTGATGTGATAGAATAAGATAAAATTGGAGATGATGATGGTGTATATTGTACAAGTGTTAGTAGAGCATCCAACTCATGCTTTGGATACTGCATTTGATTATTTAGCTAATGAAGAAATCATGGGTGGAGTACGGGTAGCAATTGCTTTTGGATATCAACGGATTATTGGATATGTATTAGGTTGTGAATATAGTAGCATGACAAAGGAAGAATTGGAAAAAATAGCAGGATTTAAATATCGTTATATTAGTGAGATAATTGATGAAAGACCTTTATTAAACCAGGAACTGCAGGAATTATCTTTAACTCTTGCAAAGCTGACTTTGTCTCCCAGAATAAGTTGCCTTCAAGCAATGCTGCCACCACAATTAAAACCAAGTACTAATAAAAGTGTTGGGATTAAATATCAAAAAGTAATAAAAGTAATTAATAAAAATATTGTAGTTAATACAGTTAAGCAACAGGAAGCATATCAATTTTTAAAAGAACATGTAGATATTCCCTTAAAAGATTTTCCTTATAGTCGAGGGCTGCTTAATAAATTAATTGAACAAAAAGCCGTATTAGTAGTTGATGAAGAAATATATCGTGATCCATATCTGGATAATCAAAAAAAAGAACATGAATTTCCTCTTACACCAGATCAGCAAAAAATAGTTGGCAGTATTATAAGTAAAATAAATACATACCATACAGCTCTAATTCATGGAGTGACAGGTTCTGGAAAAACAGAAGTATATTTACATTTATCAAAATATGTGATTAAAAATAATAAAACAGTATTAATGTTAGTTCCTGAAATTTCATTAACTCCAATGATGGTTAATGCCTTTAAACATAAATTTGGTAAACAGGTTGCGATTTTACATTCTAAATTATCATCTGGTGAACGTTATGATGAATATCGTCGAATCATAAATGAAGAGGTAAAAATAGTAGTTGGTGCTCGTAGTGCAATCTTTGCGCCATTGGAAAAGATTGGGTTAATTATTTTGGATGAAGAACATGATTCTAGTTATAAACAGGAAACTAAACCTCGTTATCAAACTACTCAAATTGCTCGGATTCGTGGTAAGTATCATAATTGTCCAGTTATTCTTGGAAGTGCAACCCCTTCATTAGAATCATATAGTCGAGGACAAAAAGGGGTTTATGATTTATATAAACTTTCTAAGCGAATTAATCAGTTTCCATTGCCAAAGATTGAATTGATTGATATGGCTGTGGAAATCAGAAATAAAAATTATTCTCTTTTTTCTAAAGCTATGAAAGAAAAAATTCAAGCTTGTCTTGATTGTGACGAACAAGTAATCTTGTTGTTAAATAAACGAGGGTATGCTACATATGTTCGATGTCTTGACTGTGGTGAAGTAATTAAATGTCCTCACTGTGATGTGACATTGACATATCATAAAGTTGATCACAAATTGCGTTGCCATTATTGTGAACATCAAATTGAAATGCCAAAAATTTGTCCACATTGTTCAGGGGAACAATTAAAATTAGTAGGAACAGGAACCCAAAAAGTTGAAGAACAGCTAGAAACTAATTTTAAGGGAGCTAAAGTAATTCGATATGATGTTGATACAACAAAACAAAAAGATGGACATCAAAAACTTTTAGATCAGTTTGCACGTAAAGAAGGTAATATTTTATTAGGAACACAGATGATAGCTAAGGGATTAGATTTTGAAAATGTAACTTTTGTAGGAGTTTTAAATGCTGATATAAGTTTAAATATTCCTGATTTTCGGGCTAATGAACGTACTTTTCAGTTACTTGAACAGGTCTCAGGGCGTAGTGGTCGTGGAAAAAAAGAAGGTACAGTAATGATACAGACATACAATCCAGAGCATTTTGTGTTACAATGTGTCAAGAATCACGATTATCTTAGTTTTTATCAAGAAGAAATGAGAACCAGAAGGTTGGCGATTTATCCACCTTATGTTCATTTAGTGAGTATTTTAATTCAAGGAAAAGATGAGACAGTAGTTGATCAATGTGCTTTACAAATTAAAGCTTACCTACAAAAACAATTAGAAGATATGGTAATTCTTGGTCCTGCTAATAGTTTGATTTATCGTATGCAAGATATTTATCGTAAAAGGATTATGATTAAATTTACTAATAGTAAATTGTTATACCCGGTATTAGAAAAGATGAGTGATTTTTATAATAAAAAAGGGAATAAAGTTAATGTTGTTTGTGACTTTAATCCCTATAATCAAATATAGAAAGGATTTTATATGGCAAGAACAATTGCATTAGAAGTATTAATAAAATATCAAAATGAACAAAGTTATTTAAATATTACACTAAATGATTATTTAGAACATAGTAGATTATCAAGAAGTGATAAAGATTTAGCAACCCGAATTGTTTATGGGACTATACAAAATAAGTTATATCTTGAATATCAATTAGCACCATATGTTAAAGGAAAGAAAATTAAAAGTCGTGAAAAAATGATTTTATTAATGTCTTTGTATCAGCTTATTTTTTTAGATAAAGTTCCTGATTATGCAGTAATTGATGAGGCAGTCTATTTAGCTAAAAAACGTGATAATTTTGCAGGGAAATTTGTTAATGCAATCTTAAGAAACTTTTTGCGTAATGGAAAACGTGAAGTAGATGAAACAGATCAATTTAAAAAGTTATCAATTGAAACAAGTCATCCACTATGGATTATTAAGATGTTAAGTAAACAGTATGATTTTGAAACAGCAGAGAAAATCTGTCAACATAACAATACTCCTCCTACAAGAGCTGCAAGAGTTAATACACTAAAAATTACAAAGACGGATTTATTAAAAGATGAAAATTTTAGTGAGGCTAATCTTTCACCAGATGGTGTTTTATATAAAGCTGGTAATATTGCTAATACAGATTATTTTAAAAATGGATTAGTTACAATTCAAGATGAATCAAGTCAGTTGATTGCTCCATTATTAGATCCTCAAGAAACAGATTTAGTATTAGATATGTGTTGTGCTCCAGGAAGTAAAACGACTCATTTAGCTGCTATTATGAATAATCAAGGTAAAATAGTTGCTTATGATTTATTTGAACATAAGATCAAGCTGGTTAAAGATAACTTGAAGCGTTTAGGTGTAAATAATGTTGAATTGCATGCAGGTGATGCAGTTTTATTAAAAGATCAGTATCCAAAAGCTATATTTGATAAAATTTTATTAGATGCTCCATGTAGTGGTTTGGGTGTGATGAAACGTAAGCCGGAAATAAAGTATCATGATTCTAGTGTCATGGATACAATCATTCCTTTACAGGCAAAATTATTAGACAATGCCTACTATTTATTGAAAAAAGGTGGTAAAATGGTTTATAGTACTTGTACTATAAATAAAAAAGAAAATGAATTAATGATTAAACAGTTTCTTGAAAAATATCAAGATATGAAAATAGTTGAAGAAAAAAAGATTTTACCATATATTTATGATAGTGATGGATTTTATATGTGTAAATTAGAAAAAGGAAAGTAAGATGAAAAATATTTATGATTATTCATTAGAACAGTTAACTGAATATTTTGCCTTAATCAAGCAAAAACCGTTTCGAGCAAAGCAAGTATTTAGTTGGCTTTATCAAAAAGATGCTCAAAGTTTTGAAGATATGTCAGATTTATCAAAAGATTTGAGAAATCAGTTAAATGAGGAGTTCACTTTAGATGTTTTAAAGATTAAAGAAAAACAGGTATCTAGAGATGGAACAATTAAGTATTTATTTGAATTATTAGATGGAAGTTTAATTGAATCTGTTTTGATGATTCACGATTATGGAAGATCGTTATGTGTAACTAGCCAGGTTGGTTGTAACATGAAGTGTACATTTTGTGCTAGTGGTTTATTAAACAAGCAGCGTAATCTTACAGCTGGTGAAATCGTAGCCCAAATTATAAAGGTACAGGAAGATGTAGGACAGCGAATTAGTCATGTTGTTGTAATGGGGACTGGTGAGCCATTTGATAATTATGATAATGTTATGAATTTTGTAAGAATCATTAATCATCCTCATGGATTAGCGATTGGTGCACGTCATATCACTATTTCAACATGTGGTTTGATTGATGGGATTAATAAATATAGTGAAGAAGGAATTCAAACCAATTTAGCTATCTCATTGCATGCCCCAAATGATGAAATACGAAATGAGTTAATGCCAATAAATAAAGTTTATCCAATGGATGATTTGAGAGAGGCGGTTAGTAATTATATTAATAAGACTAATCGACGGGTTACTTTTGAATATATTTTATTAAAAGATATAAATGATGATATCATTTATGCCAGGCAGCTGGCACATTATTTAAGAGGATTAAATGCTTATGTTAATTTAATTCCTTATAATAGTGTTGATGAACATGGCTATCAGCCTAGTTCTAAAGAGCAGGCAGAAATATTTAAAAGTGAATTACTTAGATTACATATTAATGTAACGATGAGAAAAGAACATGGCCGTGATATTGATGGTGCATGTGGACAATTAAGAGCAAAACGAAATGGGGTGAAATGATGAACTATTATGCAAAGACTGATATTGGTAAAGTAAGAAGTAAAAATCAAGATCAGGCATCGATAATTGTTAATATAAAAGATCAGATTGTTGCAGTTGTTTGTGATGGTATGGGAGGACATCGTTCTGGAGAAATAGCATCAAGAGTAGTTATGGAACATGTGATAAGTTGTTTTAATTGCATTCCTCCGTTTGATAATGATAGTGAAGTAAAAAAATGGCTAATGGAAACAATTAATGAAGCTGATATTATCGTTAAAAAAATGGCAATGCAGAATATTGAACATAATGGTATGGGAACGACAATTGTTGTGGCTGTTTTCATGAATGATATGTTATACATATCTCATGTTGGTGATAGTCGGGCTTATATTTTAAAAAATGCTAAACTAGTACAAGTAACAAAAGATCATACACTAGTTAATGAACTGATTGAACGTGGTGCAATTAGTGAAGAAGAAGGAAAAAATCATAGTCAAAAACATGTTTTAATGCAAGCAATAGGTGCTGAAACAAATTTGAATCCTTCTTTAATTGAATTAGAATTTGCAGATAGTTTATTATTGCTTTGCAGTGATGGCTTATACAATAGCCTTGATGAAACAATGATTGTAGAAGTATTAAGTAAAGATTTAAAAGTTCCAAAAATGGTAGATGAATTGATTGATTTGGCAAATGAACATGGGGGCTATGATAATATTGCCGTAGCTATTATTGATAATCGGGAGGGAAAATAGAATGTCAAAAATAATTGCAGAACGTTATGAATTATTGGAACTGATTGGTCAAGGAGGTATGGCTGACGTTTACTTAGCTAAAGATATAATATTAAATAGGACAATAGCGATTAAAATTTTAAGAACAAGTTTAGCTAAAGATCCAATTTATGTGACTAGATTTCAGCGTGAAGCTAGTGCAGCAGCAGCACTCTCACATAAAAATATTGTTGAAATATATGATGTTGGTGAGGATGAAGATAAGTATTATATTGTGATGGAATATGTTCCTGGTAGAACATTAAAAGAATTGATTTTAAAACGTGGTGCAGTTCATGTTGTTGAAGCGATAGATATTATGAAACAGGTAGTAAGTGGAATTGCTAAAGCACATCAGCTTGGAATTATTCATCGTGATTTGAAGCCTCAAAATATTTTAGTAACTGATAGTGGTGTAGCAAAAATCGCTGATTTTGGAATTGCTTCAATGCAATCATTGGCACAAGTAACTCAAACTGATGTGATTATGGGATCACTTCATTATTTAGCACCTGAATTGGCACGAGGTGAAAAAGCAACTGTTCAAAGTGATATTTATGCTTTAGGAATTGTTTTTTATGAATTGTTAAGAGGAGAGGTTCCTTTTAATGGCGAGTCACCTGTTAATATTGCATTAAAGCATATGCAGGAAGATCTACCTTCGTTATTGGAATTTAATCCTTCAATTTTGCAATCAGTTGAAAATATAGTTATTAAAGCAACAGCTAAAAATCTTAATGATCGTTATCATAATGTTACAGAGATGCTTGAAGATCTTAATACTTGTATGGAGCGTCCAAATGAGAAAAAATTAGAATTTGTATATGATACAGAAACAGAACCAACGATTGTGCTTGATTCACGTTCAATGTTTAATAGTGCTAATACTACTAATGTAGCATCTACAACCGAATCAATTCAGGATGATAAAGTAAAAGATGAAAAAGGATTGAAAAAATTATTAACTAAATTTAAAAATTTGGATATAAAGGCTAAAGTTGCAATAATTGTAGGTGTTATATTTGTAGCTGGAGTAACTACTTTTCTTGTTTATGCAAATATTAGACCTGATACAAATCTAATGCCTGATCTTGAAGGTAAAGATAAAGAGCAGGCTATAGAATTATTAAAAGAATATAATGTAACAATTAGTGATGATATAATTGAAGAATTATCTGATGAATATGAAAAAGGTGAAATTGTCAAAACTGATCCTAAAAAAGGAAGTACAATAAAAGAAGGTGATGTTGTTAAATTGACTATTTCTAAAGGTAAGTATATTGTAGTAGATGATTATCTTGGAATGGATGTTGATAAAGCGGAAAAAGCATTAAAGAAATTAGGTTTTAAAGTAATTATTGAAAAAGAGGTTTCTTCAAAAACAAAGGGTACAGTTATTGAACAAAGTATAGAAAAAGATGAAAAAGTTGATCCTACAGATAAAGACAGAGAAATTACTTTGACTGTATCAAAAGGAAATTATACAGTTATTAGTGATTATCTTGGAATGGATGTTGAAAAGGCAAAAGAAGTTTTAAATAATTTAGGCTTTAAAGTATATATTGATGAAAAACAATCAGAAAAACCACAAGGAACAGTTATAGAGCAGAGTTTACAAAAAGGGCATAAGATAGATCCTGATGAAACTGATCGAACAATTACTTTAACTGTATCAAAGGGGTTAGAGATTGAAATTCCAAATGTTGTTGGGATGGAAATTAATGCAGCAAAGAGTCGTTTAGAGAGTAAAGATTTCAAAGTTGTATTAAGTAAATTATCAACTGATTCATTGAGTGATGAAGAAATTGAAAGAATTGAAATTAATAGAGTAATGAAACAGAGCCCCGAATCATTTGGTACAGTAAATAAAAAGGGTGAGACGATTACATTATATTATTATGATTCAAAACCAGATAACTCTATGAATGATTAAGGAGAAAATTGATGTCAAAAGGTAGAATAATTAAAGCATTATCAGGTTTTTATTATGTAGAAGATGGTAATAATGTTATTCAATGTCGAGCAAGAGGCAAATTTCGTAAAGATGAAATAAAACCGCTTGTGGGAGATTTTGTAGAATATGTAGATGGTTATATTATGAAGCTATTACCAAGAAAAAATTTTTTAATTCGGCCACCAATATGTAATATTGATCAAGCTTTAATTGTTAGTTCATCTAGAGAACCAGATTTTTCATCAGTATTATTGGATAAATTTTTATTAGTTATTGAACATTTAAAAATTGAACCAATAATTGTTATTTCAAAAATCGATTTAGAGAATAAAGATATAAATAGATATATTGAAGATTATCGTAAGGCTGGATATATGGTTTATGAAATAAGTTCAAAAGATAATCAGGGAATTAATGAGATAAAAGCTGTTTTTAAGAATAAAGTAACAGTAATAACTGGACAAAGTGGAGTTGGTAAAAGCAGTTTATTAAATGCTCTAGATATTAATTTAAATTTAGAAACGAATAATATCTCAAAATCATTAGGACGAGGAAAACATACTACTAGACATGTAGAATTAATAAAAATGTATGATGGTTATATTGGTGACACTCCTGGTTTTTCATCATTGGAATTAGATATTACCCCTGAATCGTTGGCAGTTGCTTATCATGATTTTGAAGAATATAGTCAAGAATGTAAGTTTAGAGGTTGTTTACATGATAGTGAGCCATCGTGTGCGGTAAAAGAAGCTGTAGCTAGGGGAATGGTTTCTAAGGAGCGATATGAACATTATTTGATGAATTTACAAGAAGTAAAAAAGAAAGAGGAACGTAAATATGGTTAAAATAGCACCTTCATTATTATCAGCAGATTTTGCTTGTTTAAAAGATGAAATTGATAAAATAAAGGCAGCCCAATGGATCCATTATGATGTAATGGATGGACATTTTGTTCCCAATATTTCATTTGGGTACAGTATTTTAAAAGATGTCAGTAAGGTCACTGATATGTATTTAGATGTTCATTTAATGATTAGTGAACCGTCTAAATATATTGATAATTTCATTAATAGTAATGCTTCGCTAATTGTTTTTCATTATGAAGCTGTTTCTAAAGATGAGATTGATGATTTAATTAATTATGTTAAAAATCAAAATGTTGATGTAGGAATAGCTATTAAGCCAAATACAGATGTTGAAGTGTTGTTACCTTTTCTTGGAAAATTAGATTTAGTTTTAGTAATGTCTGTTGAACCAGGATTTGGTGGACAAAAATTTAATCCTATTGCAGTTGATAAAATTAAAAAACTTGCTAGTTTAAAACAAGATAATAATTATAATTATTTAATTGAGGTAGATGGTGGAATTAATGAGACAACAGCTAAATTATGTCATCAAGCTGGTGTTGATGTATTAGTTGCAGGAAGTTATATTTTTAATAGTGATGATTACACTAAAGCAATCGAGTCTTTAAAATGAAAATAGGGATTTGTGGTGCTTTAGCTGAAGAATTGGATTTTTCTTTAGATTATATTGGTGTTGATCGTGGAATCGAAATATTGATTAATCTGGGAATTAAACCAATATATGCAATTGGTGATTTTGATTCTATTATAAATAAAGATTTATTAGTACAGTTGGAAATAGAACGTTTACCAACAAAAAAAGATGTTACAGATACTCATGCGGCTATAGAATATGCTATTTCTAAGGGATATGATGAAATTGATGTTTATGGGGTAACTGGTGGTCGTTTAGACCATTTCTTTAGTGCGATGTGTTTATTAGAAAAATATCAAAATGTTAAAATTAGAATTATAAATAAACAAAATGTAATTGAGTTGTTGAAGCCAGGAAAACATAAGATTGATCAAGGTAGTTATAAATACTTTTCATTATTTGCTTTAGATAATAGTTATATTGATATTGAGCATGCTCATTATCCATTAGATAATTATTATTTAAAACGTGAAGATCCATTGTGTGTATCTAATCAAACAATTGATGAATATTCTTATATAAGAAATAATAGAGCAATTATTTTAGTTAGATCTAATGATCTTTGATAAAATTTACTAAAACATATTGAATATTTATTAAATAATTTAGTAAAAATATTGACATAGAAATAATAGATAGATATAATGTAATTGGATTGTTACTATTTAATTAGGCAAGACCATACAGCTTTTATAGTTGGATGGTCTTTTTTTTGTTATTTGAAAGGAGAACTTATGAAAAGAATAGGGAAAATTGTTTTGAGTTTAGTTATGATATTATCTATTTTTACGACTATGTCAACAACAATCCAAGGACAGGATGTCGATTTAAATGATAAATTAAAAGGCTATTATAATTTTGAAGATGTTGAAGGAAACACAGTAAAAAATTTAGTAGGACAAGAATATCAGGGAACATTAATGGGAAATAATGTTTCAATAGAAGATTCTAAGTTTGGCAAATCACTACATTTTAGTGATGGTGAAGAAGGTCATATGCGTATTAATAATGTTATAAATGCAAATGCAGGAGATTTTTCAATTTCTTTATGGTATAAATATGATACTGCATTTGATCGGGGAATTAAAAAAACTGTTTTACTTCAACAAAGTGGAAGTGGTCGAACTTTATTATCACTAAAAGCAGATAATAAGTATAGTTCATATGTAAATGGAATGGACGTAGATAGTGATAAAAGTGTTGATGTTAATAAGTGGCAACATGTGACATATGTATATACTCCTGCAACAAAAAAAATAACTTATTATATTAATGGTCAATTTGATAGTCAAAAAGATGCTGGAAATAATATTGTAGATAGCTTAACGGATTTATTGATTGGAAAACATAAAAATGGTGGGAATGATCCTTTATCAATGAGAGGTTTTGTGGATGAAATTCGTTATTATGAAAAAGCAGTTAATGCTCAAGAAGCAAAGGTTATTTATGATGATAAGGCAGGGATAATTTTATTTGATGAATTGGTTGATGTTATTGAACAAGCTGAGATTTTATATGGATCAAATAAATTGGAATCTTCATCACCTGAGACAATAATGTTACTAGAAAATATTGAATTGGCTAATAAACTAGATGTTAATAGTAGTTTAGATATGATTTCCTCTGCGATTGAATTATTAAAGGATGCAATGAATAAATATTCATTAGCAATTAGAATTAATCTTAATATTAATGTAAATGATGTTGAGAGATCAATTGATGAAAGTATTTTTGGAATTAATCATCGTTATGCCTTTAATGGTTATGGTTCTTTTGATAGTTCAAATATGAAAATGAAAGATGATTTTGTAGAATTGTATAAAGAGTGTAATTTTGGTTCAATTCGCTATCCAGGAGGAACTATATCTAATTTGTTCCAATGGAAGGGGTCAATAGGTCCATTAGAAAGTAGAACTAAACAAATTCATGGATTTTATAATAATGCTAACCAACATGGAATATTACCAACCTTTGGAATTAATGAGTTAGGGACATTTGCACAAGATGTTAACTCAGAAATTGTTTATGTTTATGGTTTTGGACGTGGTTCAGCACAAGATGCAGCAGATTTAATCGAATATTTAAATGCTCCAGTAGGTCTTAATCCAAATGGTGGCGTTGATTGGGCACAAGTTCGTGCTCAAAATGGTCATGTAGAGCCATTTAATGTTAGATATTTTGAAATAGGAAATGAAAATAATCAAGGTGGAACAGATGGTACAACATCTCAGCAATATTGGACACAGTTTGTAGATGCTGGTGCTGAAGAAGCATATATTGAAGGTGGTCTAGTAAAAATTAACCGTCAATATGCGGTATTAAAAGATGATTGGAATAAAGCGGTTAGTGACAGTGATGGAACTCCTAATCAAAAACGATATATGAGATATGCAAACCCAAACCCAATGAGTGGAGATGGTACAGTTTTAGATAATGATTTTAAAGCGGTTGTAGAAAACAGTGTTCAAGTATTTGTAAATGGAGCTGAATGGAATAAAGTAGAGTCATTAGAAAATGCAAGTAGCAATGATAAAGTTTATACAATTGATTATCGTGATGGATCTTTTACATTTGGCGATGGAATACATGGAATGATTCCTCCAATAAATCAGGAGATTAGAGTAAGTTATCAGGTACAAAGAGATGGGTTTGTAGATATTTCTAAAGCAATGAAAGAGACAATGAATATAATTGATAGTAATAAAGAATGTAATATATATTCAAGTTTTGAAACCCAAGGTTTTGTTACAAAGATGAATAATCGCGGTTATAACGATTATTATGATGGATTAACCATTCATCCATATTCTGGGACTCCAGATGGAGGAAGTGCAAATCCTGAATTATTTTATGATTCAGCAATGAAGAAAGCCGAAGATGTAGGAATAAAACATGTTCAAAATTATGTTAATATGTTACCAGAAGGTAAGGTACCAGTAATTTCTGAATATGGTATATTTAGATCAACAGATTCATTGGTTCGTTCACAAACTCATGCATTGTATATCGTTAAAGTAATGATGGAGTATGTACGTCTAGGAAGTCCATATATTCAAAAACATTGTTTAGTTGACTGGTATAGTTCTGGAGCAGATTCATTAGGACCTACACAACAGGCAGTTATACAAGCAGTACCACAAGCAGGCGCAAATACAATTACTGGTGAAGGGGATTATGAATTTTTTACTACTCCTTCAGCAAAAGTTTTTGAAATGATTAATAAAAATTTTGGTAATCAAATTTTATCTACAGAATTTGATCAGGTGGATAAAATGGCTAATGGGGTAGCATCATATTCTACATTAGTCAGTAAAGATGATGATGAAAATATTTATGTAGCGATTGTAAATGTTGATCGTTCAAATAGTAAAAAAATGAAAATTAATTTAGATGGTTTTGATGCTACAGATAAAAAAGTAGAGATTCAAACATTAGCAGGAAGCTCATTCACAGCTGAAAATACATTAGAAAATCCTAATAATGTTCCAATTGAAAAAAGTGAATTCATTAATGATAAATCATCAGTAGATATTGAATTAAGTCCACATTCATTTACGATTATAAAAATTGAAGCTCAAAAAGAAATTACTTTAACAGATATAGCTATTAGAACACAGCCAGATAAACTTGAATATAAAATAAATGAAGAATTAGATCTTAAAGGATTAGAAGTAAAAGCAATATATAGTGATGGAAGCGAAAGAATTATTACAGATTATCAAATAACTGGTTATGATAAAAATAGAGTAGGAAAGCAAACGATTACAGTAAGTTATCAAGGTAAAGAAACAACATTTACTGTATTAGTATCTGAAACTACTATATTAACTAATAAAACAGCATTATCAATTGCAATTGAAATGGCTGAAGCTGTAACTCAAGAGCAGTTAGATAAAGTAGTACCAGTAGTAGCTGATGAATTTAAAGCAGCATTAGAAAATGCTCAAATTGCTTATGTTAGAGACAATGTAACTCAAGAAGAAGTAGATGATGCATTTACTAGATTAGCTAGTGTAATGCATATGTTGGAATTCTTCAAAGGAGATAAAACAGCATTACAAAAGATGATGGATCAGATAGCTAATCTAACAGCAAGTGAATATATAGAATCTACATGGAATGCATTACAGGCAGTATTACCAGGTGTAAATGAAGTATTAGATAACGTTAATGCAATGCAGGAAGAAGTAGATGAAGTATATAGTGAATTAGTAAGAGCATTTGTCAACTTAAGATTAAAACCGAATAAAGATTTATTGGTAGACTTAATCAATAAAGCAAATGGATTAAACAGAGCTAATTACACATCAGTATTATTAAAAGCGGTAGATGTTGAAGTAGAAAAAGCAACTATAGTATTAAATAATCCAGAAGCAACAAAAGAAGAAGTAGAAGCTGCAGTAGCAGAATTAACAAAAGCGATGTCTAGATTAGAAGCTAATCCAACAAATCCACCAGTAAATAATGATGTTAATACTGTAAAATCAGTAGACAGTATAATAAATGCAACAAAAACGAGTGATGATATAAATATTGGAACATTTATATCATCAGGTATTATAAGTCTATTAGTTTTGCTGTATAGTAATAAGAAACAGAGAATTAGATAAAAAATAAAGATTCAAGCTCATTAGAGTTTGAATCTTTTAGGTTAGTGTGCTGGGCATGGCGTGAATTCAGTTGGAGATAAACTAACCACGGGTATTTACCGCCAAGTGTAGTGAACCAGAAGCCGTTGATAGTGACATCATGGTTAGAAAGAAAACTATTCTTGAAAGTAAGCGCAACAAAGACAAAAGTAGTGAGACCAATGAAGGGACAATTCCTAGGATTTACATTTTATAAGAATAGTCAAGAATGGAAATGCAAGTCTACCAAAGATAGAAAGAAGCGTTTGTATTCAAAGATACAAGAGTATCTCAAAAGAAAACAAGCAGTATCAAGACCATTAGCTATAACATTTACAAAAGTAAATCAAATAGTAAGAGGATGGATAAACTATTTTAGAATAGGGAGTATGAAGAAATTTATCGATGAATTTGGACAATGGCTACGCCACAAGATAAGATGTATCATTATTAAACAGTGGAAGAAACCAATGACAATATATAGAAACCTAAGGATATTGAACATTAAATATAAAAGTAAATTTAGTGAAGAAGAAATCTATAAATGTGCAAATACAAGATTAGGGTGGTATAGAAGAAGTGGCATGGATGTCGTAAACTTTATATTATCACCTAAAGTTCTAAACATAGGAAAAGGGGATAGACCAGGATTAGTTCATCCCCTTAACTACTATCTTAAGAGTTTGTAATTCGATATGAATGTAGAGCCGTATACAAGACCCATACGTATGGTTCAATGGGAGGGGTAATAAATCTAGAATTTATTCCTCTACCCTATTAGTTGTTTTAATACTTAAATTTTTATTAGAAAAGAAGTTAATTATTTGTATGTATAAATTGTTTGACCAGTTTTTATGGTCGAGGCAGTAGTTATTGTTTTAATTGGATGATTATGATGGTTGCATATTACAATTGGGGTTATTATTTTGTAATTATATTTTCTTAGTAATTCATCACTTAAAATAACAATAGGTGTTCCAACATCTACATAATCACCAACTTCTATTTGATAATTATAATTACCAGCATTAGGTTTTAATAACTGGATACCAATGTGAACTAATATTTCAACACCATCAGGTGTTAAAATACCAAATGCATGTTTAGTTGAAGCAATTATATTTATTTTTCCTTGACAGGGAGCATAGATACAATTAGTGGATACTTCAATTGCTAATCCATCACCAATTAATTTGTTTGAAAAAGCTTTATCAGGAACATCATGTAAATTAATAATTTTTCCACTAACAGGTGCATAGATCTGGTTACTTTTATTTGAAGTAAACACTTTTGATAAAAATTTCATTAATTTTCACCCCCCCTTTTTTATTTTTAATGAAATAAAAAGACATTAGCGCTATAAAAAATAACTGCTAATGCCTAATTTAATAGTAACATCACAATTAGATTTTACCGTTTAATTTAAATAATGTCAACGCTCAATTTAGAATTATCAGCACTGACGAGTAAAAATTTATCGAGCTAAATAGAGATAATAAAGTTATAA
>ERZ777306.526-NODE-526-length-75824-cov-39.265544_pt1 | contig 75824 bp, 78 predicted proteins | sample MGYA00374966_ERZ777306 | MGnify/ENA primary metagenome ERZ777306 (study PRJEB29329, sample SAMN06343882) | mouse gut metagenome | isolation source: Mouse cecum | place: Austria: Vienna | collected 2014-11-15 ...
TCAGCTCGTGTCGTGAGATGTTGGGTTAAGTCCCGCAACGAGCGCAACCCCTATTACTAGTTGCCAATATTAAGTTAGGAACTCTAGTGAGACTGCCGTGGATAACACGGAGGAAGGTGGGGATGACGTCAAATCATCATGCCCCTTACGTCTTGGGCTACACACGTGCTACAATGGCTACTACAAAGGGCAGCGAACCGGTAACGGCAAGCCAATCTCAAAAAGGTAGTCTCAGTTCGGATTGTGGGCTGCAACCCGCCCACATGAAGTTGGAGTTGCTAGTAATCCCGAATCAGAATGTCGGGGTGAATGCGTTCCCGGGTCTTGTACACACCGCCCGTCACGCCATGGGAGTTAGGAGTACCCAAAGTCGGTGAGCTAACCGCAAGGAGGCAGCCGCCTAAGGTAAGACTGATGACTGGGGTGAAGTCGTAACAAGGTAGCCGTATCGGAAGGTGCGGCTGGATCACCTCCTTTTAAGGAGTAGCGAAAGCTACACTTTAAGTCGAGGCTTAACGAGAGTTAAGTCGGTTGGAAACAACCAAACAATTACGATTAATGACAACAATTCATTCGCTTTTATTTCACTTTCCTATTCAAGTTTAAGTGTTGCTTATAAGTATGGCTCTGTTAGACGTATGACGTCGGACGGAGTTTTTTCTTTTGTTTCAGTTTTTGTTTTATAGGAAGTGCGAATTTTAGTACGCGAATTATCATTGTTTTTTACTATACGGTATCTTAAATAGTTTTTAATATAATAATATAAAAGTATCTTTTTAATTCTAAAACGGTAGTTTATCGAAGTCTTTAGCTGATAGTTCTATGAGTTAAGGACTTGATTTATAGACGTCAATTAAATTTATGACATAAGACTATTGCAAATCAAAAAGTCATGATATAACAAAGACAAAAAACTTGAAAAAAATTTTTTTAAGTTTTGCGCTAGAAGGAGTTTTATGTTATACTATGTTTGAAAACGTTCAATGGATACTTAATAATATTTTCGGAAATAGCGGAGACGGATTCGTTATAAGAGAAAACGAAAGCTCGGAAGATATAGAAACTTGCGACGGCGTCGCCGTATACGATGAAAAGACACGAACTTGCGCGTTATGCGTCGCTCTTAATCGCACGGTTTTTAGAAATAATAATAAACCTGAGTACTATCATCCGAATTGTAAGTGTGAAAATGAGGAATACGAACTAAAAAAAGTAACGTTTGATTTCCCTTTAAGAAAAGTAACGCAGTATCTATTTGTCAACGAAAATAAAAAAGCAATGATGCGCAAGATGGGATACACCGCTGAAGATGCTCAAGAAATCTATGATATAATAGAAAGAGAAGTAGAAAACCGATTTTTATTGGGCAATTATGTATTGAAAGTACTAAATGAAAATGGGCAACATTTTGCCGTAAACATTATTCTAAATGGGAAAAGAGACCATATGCGCGAAAAATTCAAGTGTCACATAGGTTGCGTTGCATGGCCTTACGGTAAAATCAAGATAGCTACACCGTTAGTACAAGATTAAGGAGAAAGCATATGAAATGGTTAGACGAGGTAAAGGTATTGACCGATAAATACGAAAGTGAAGGCGTAAAAAAGGGCGATATAGGAACAATTATTTTTGCTTGGCTGAGAAATGATAAATATGAGGTCGTTTTTAGCGACAAAGACGGGAGAGACTATGCCGAATTATTGATACACGTAAAATACTTATCGGTAGTGAGAAGTTCGGATATTAACGATGAGGATATCTTAGAGGACTTACCGGGGCACAATCCCGAGTGGTGGTGTAAGGTAGAGGACGGATATATATTGAATTTAAAAGGCGAAAGAAAAAATAAAATCCCTTACGATTATAATTCCTAATGTATGAATCGTTATTGCAGCGAACGCAATAAACAATAAACATTAAAAGATCAAGGAGGAAAATATATGAAATGGTTAGATGATGTAAAGGTTTTGACAGACAAGTACGAAAGCGAAGGAGTAAAAAAGGGCGATGTCGGAACTATTATTATGTCGGAATTAAGGTCTAATAAATATGAAGTTGTCTTTAGCGATGAATACGGTAGGGATTATGCAATGAGCGAGATATTTGTCGGCGATTTGGAAGTAGTAAGAAGTTCTGATATCAGCGACGAAGATATACTTGAAGATTTACCCGCGCGTAATCCCGAGTGGTGGTGTAAGGTAGAGGACGGATATATATTGAACCTAAAAGGCAAAAGAAAGAATAAGATCCCGTACGATTATAATTCTTGATTATGAGCCGTTGTCGATAGGCAAAGCAATTAAAAAAGAAAACGACAAAAGGAAAGCGCGTGTATTTCGTCAAAGCGAAAAGCGCGCTTTTTGTGTTTTCAAAATATCTATTTGCTATCTATAGAGGTTACAATTCTAATGCTGTTTTTTATTTGATCTTATTTAACTATTAGATTTCGCATAGACCGAACAGATAGTCGGCAGTTATGTCGAGCAGTTGACATAACTTTATTATCTGGTCGTAATTGAGCTCAAATACTCCGTTTTCAAAACGACTATACTGTTGTTGAGTCATATACATTATTTCAGCGACTTTTGCTTGAGTATATCCCGCTGTTTTGCGCGCTTCCTTAAGTCTTTCTCCGACAATTTTAGCTGTTCTTTCATTTTTCATTATCATTTAATAATATTACCCTTTTACATCACAAAAATGCTTGCCATACATCATTTTATGATGTATAATAATTTTGTGATTTACAGTTTCGCGTAAAAGTTATTTGCGATTTTCGTCAAATTATTCATGATAACGAAATCGAATCACAGTCGATAATGACGAAAATTTATATGGATCGTTGCTTTGCTGTTTACCTACTAAATATACGGCAAACAAAAGAAAAATGAGAAAAAGTTAAGAAACAAGAAGACAAAGAATAAACGAAAAAATCAAATACCATAACAACAAACTACAAAAGGAGAAAAACTATGAGGAAGAAACATTTATTACTTGCTTTTGCGTTGATTTTTCTGATCGTGACGCTGTGCGTAGCTGTTGCGTGCGATAAACATACCGAGCACGCGTTCTCTGCCGAGTGGACGAGCAATGAGACTCACCATTGGCATAGCTGTAGCGGTTGCGACGAGAAAAATGGTTACGCTACGCATACCTTCGGCGAGTGGATGACCGTACGGGAACCGCAAGGCGAAGAAGACGGGATCAAGAAGAGAGTTTGCTCCGAGTGTAAATATACGGAAGAGCAAACCTTTCACGTTCACACGTTCTCAACAGAGTGGACTAATGACGATACTTATCATTGGCATGCGGCAACTTGCGAGCATATCGGCGAGATAAGCGAAAAGGCGAAGCACGACTATGATAACGGCGAGATCATAACAGCCGCAAAATGTACGGAGGACGGAGTTAAGACGTTTACTTGTACGGAGTGCGGTTATAAGAAAACGGAGACTATACCCGCTATCGGTCACGCATTTTCGTCGGAATGGACTTGCGATGCGACATATCACTGGCATATTTGTGATAACGGCTGCGGAAAAACGAGCGATCGAGCAATGCACGACTTTTCTAATGGCAACTGCATTTGCGGTAACGCAGTCGCTAAAGTAGAATTTACATATACCCTCAAAGACGATAGTTATTCCGTAACGGGACTAAACGTCGGAGAAGGAATATTGACGAATACGGAACTCGTAATTCCTTCGGAATATGACGAAAAACCCGTTACTGCCATAGCGTTAGATGCTTTTAAGGATGAAAAGTGGATTACAAGCGTAAAGATATCAGACGGAATAACGGCAATCTACGGCCGCGCGTTTGCCGGATGCAGTAATATCAAAAGTATAACTATACCGAAAAGCGTAAATGTAATAAGTTCGACGGCGTTTATGGACTGTGGCAATATTGTCAGTATAACGGTAGAAGAAGGAAATGAAATATTCGTTAGTGTAGGAAACTGCCTTATAAACGACGAGATGGGCATATTAGTTAGAGGTTGCAACAATAGTCGCATACCGTCAGCAGAAGAGCTTCCGTCAGGATATCCTGTAGAGAAAATAGGCGGTTGGGCATTTTCGGGATGTAGCGAACTTACAGACATAGAGATACCTGAGAGTATCACGAAAATAGGAAGTGAGGCATTCAAAAATTGTATCAGCCTAAAAAAAGTAAATATACCCGCAGGAGTTAAAGCAAACAAATTTTTGCACGGAGTAACCAAAGGAGCGTTTATCGGTTGCAGTTCGCTTGAAAGCATAACTGTAAGTTCGGGCAATAAATTCTATAAAGCCGTGAATAACTGTCTAATGGTAACCATTGATAACGGTGTAAGTTATTCGTTAGTGCTAGGTTGTAAAAACAGCATCATTCCTAAAGATGAAAACGTGACGACAATTGAAATATATGCGTTCGACACTCATACCGAACTTAAGAATATAGAAATACCGGATAGCGTAACGTTAATAAAAGAACAGGCATTTGACGGATGCGTCGGACTAAAAACCGTAACCATAGGAAAAGGTGTAAAAAATATAAGCAGCTTTGCGTTTTCCGGATGCACGGGACTGACGGACATTTATTATAAAGGAACAAAGGAAGAGTGGAATTCTATTGAGAAAAAATCCGAATGGGATTTTAATAGCGATAATTATAAAATTCATTGCACTGACGGAGATATAGCTAAAGGTTGAACCGCATAGAAAAATTATAGTTTTATATTTATCAAGCGTTCATAGCATTTTGCTCTATGAACTTCAAAAGTTGGACAAATTAAATAAATAAATTATTTGCGAATGAGTTCGGTACTGTATCGAACTCATTCCGTTCTACTTTAGTCAAAAGCAAGCGACGTGGAAAACGCCGCTTTCAAAAATCGCGATGCACTATAGGGGTTAAAATGCCGCCCTTCTTAAGGGCGGTCATGAATATTTCGATTAATGAGTAATTTTCAAATACGCCGTCGGGCTTAAATTTTTCATAACTTCAATTGACTTATTATTAAAATAATTATAAAATAAAATAGTATATAATTAAATAAAAACGTGTTGCGTTAAGAGATGGATAGACGTTGTTATAATAACGAATAATGACCGCTTAGCGTACGCGCGAGTTCGCATAATAAAATCATAAAAAGAAAGGAGTAGTTCTATGACGGATATCGAGATAGCTATGAGCGTAACGCCCGAGAATATTGGGAATATCGCCGCCAAACTGGGTCTTAACGAGGACGAATACGAGACTTACGGAAAGTACAAAGCCAAAATAAACGTCGATCCCGTTCCAAAGACGGATAAGCTGGTGCTCGTCACGGCTATCAATCCTACGCCGTTCGGCGAAGGAAAGACTACGACGTCCATAGGACTTGCAGACGGACTGCAGAAGATAGGCAAGAGCGTATGTCTTGCGCTTCGCGAGCCGTCGCTCGGACCGGTATTCGGAGTAAAGGGCGGAGCTACGGGCGGCGGACACGCTCAAGTCATTCCGATGGAAGATATCAATCTTCATTTCACCGGCGATCTTCACGCTATAACTTCTGCGAATAATCTCATATCCGCAATGATAGACAATCATATACATCAAGGGAACGAGCTCGGCATCGACCCTCGCCGCATAGTTTGGAAGAGGTGCGTCGATCTTAACGACAGAGCGTTAAGACGTATCGTATGCGGACTCGGCGGAGAGACAGACGGCGTTCCGAGAGAGGACGGTTTCAATATCACGGCGGCGTCGGAGATAATGGCGATACTTTGTCTTTCGAATGACCTTACGGACTTCAAGAGACGCGTCGGGGATGTAGTCGTCGCGTATAACTATAATAGAGAGCCGGTAAGAGCAAGGGACTTGAAGATCGAGGACGCTTGCGCGATACTCATGAAAGACGCCATAAAGCCCAATCTTGTACAGACTCTCGAGGGCGCGCCCGCGATAATTCACGGCGGACCTTTTGCGAATATAGCGCACGGCTGTAACAGCGTGATAGCTACGAAGACGGCAATGTCGCTCGCGGATTACGTCATTACGGAAGCGGGCTTCGGCGCGGATCTCGGCGCGGAAAAGTTCATAGATATAAAGTGCAGAATGGCGGGCTTGAAGCCCAAGGCGGTAGTTCTTGTCGCGACCGTGAGAGCATTAAAATTCAACGGCGGAGCGAAGAAAGAGGATCTTGCAAAGGAGGACCTCGTTACGCTTCAAAACGGTATAGATAATTTGATAGCGCATATAGACGCCCTCAATAATGCGTTCAATGCAAACGTGGTCGTCACTCTCAATAGATTCATAACGGACAGTAAGAACGAGATAGAATATATCGAGAAGATATGCCGCGAGCGCGGCGCGAGATTCGTAACGTGCGACGCTTGGGCGAACGGAGGCGAAGGAGCAAAGGAACTCGCGAATAAAGTCGTCGAGGCGGTCGAAAACTCCGATAAAGAAATGACCTATTCTTATCCCCTCGATATGAGCATAGAGGAAAAGATAGAAGCGGTCGCAAAAAAGGTATACGGCGCGAAAGGCATAGAGCTCTCGCCGAAAGCTAAGGCGAATATAAAGCGTATGACCGACATAGGTTACGGAAACTTGCCGATATGTATAGCAAAGACGCAGTATTCGTTATCCGACGATCCCAAAGCGCTCGGCAGACCCAAGGACTTTACTTTGCGTATAGAAAACGTCGAACTTAGGAGCGGCGCAGGATTTATAGTCGTCATAGCGGGAAGCATAATGCTTATGCCGGGGCTGTCTAAAGAGCCTGCGGGTACGAAGATGACGATCGACGAAAATGGCAAAATATCGGGGCTCTTTTGATCCCTCTTTACGAAACAAACTATTAAGGAAGACATATAATGGAAGCAACGAATTTTATTGAAGAGATAATCAACAGCGATATAGAAGAAGGCAGATGCGACGGGATAATAACGCGTTTCCCGCCCGAACCTAACGGATACCTTCACGTAGGACACGCGAAAGCGCTTTGCATCAATTTCGGCGTAAAGGCTAAGTATAACGGCAAATGCAATCTTCGATTCGACGATACCAATCCTTCAAAAGAGGACGTCGAATACGTCGAGTCGATAAAGAGGGATATAAAGTGGCTCGGCTTTACGTGGGATAAGGAACTTTACGCGTCCGACTATTTCGACGGTATGTACGAATGTGCAGTAAAGCTAATCAAGGACGGCAAAGCGTACGTTTGCGATCTTACAGCCGACGAGATAAAGGAGTCGAGAGGAACGCTAACGGAGCCGGGCAAGGAGAGTCCGTACAGAACTAGAAGCGTTGAGGAAAATCTCAGACTCTTTGAGGAAATGAAGGACGGCAAATATAAGGACGGCGAGAAGGTCTTGAGAGCGAAGATAGATATGGCTTCGCCTAATATAAATATGAGAGACCCTATCATATACAGAATACTGAGAGCCACGCATCACAGAACGGGCGACAAGTGGTGTATCTATCCGATGTACGATTTTGCGCATCCGCTTGAGGACGCGTTCGAGGGAATAACTCATTCGCTATGTTCGCTCGAGTTCGAGGATCACAGACCTCTTTACGATTGGGTGAAGATAAACTGCGGTTTTACGCCGGGACCGAGACAGGTGGAATTCGCAAGGCTCAATATCGAACGCACTATAATGAGCAAAAGATATTTGAAAAAACTCGTCGACGAAGGCTTCGTATCCGGTTGGGACGATCCGAGAATGCCGACGCTCAGCGGTATGAAGGAGAGGGGATATCCGCCTGAAGCTATCCGCAATTTCTGCGAGCTTATCGGAGTATCCAAGAGCAATTCCGTCATAGAGACGCCGCTTCTCGAGCATGCTGTCAGAGATCATCTCAACGAGCATGCCGTGAGAGCTATGGTCGTCAAGAACCCCATAAAGATGATCGTCGAAAATATCAATGACGACGAAATATACGATATTGAGAATAATCCGAACGACGAGAGCGGCTCGACGCATAGAGTTACGTTCTCGAGAGAGATATTCATCGACGGAGACGACTTCAAGGTCGTTCCGCCTCCCAAGTATAAAAGACTTGTTCCGGGAGGAACTGTCAGGCTCAAAGGCTCGTATATCGTCGAATACGTTTCGCACGAGACGGACGATAACGGCAACGTTAAGGAGATACGCGTCAGAGCTATCGAGGACAGCAAGAGCGGCGGCGTCAACGCAAATATCAAGGTCAAGGGCGTTATCCAGTGGGTCAACGCAAAAGACGCAGTCGATCTTACGCTCAACGAATACGATTATTTGCTTCTCGACGGCGAGGGAGACTTCAGTCTCCGCCTTAATAAGGATTCGCATAAAACGTTCGCGGCAAAGGGCGAAGCTATGCTGGGCAGCGTAGAGGAGTATTCGCGGTTCCAGTTCGTGAGAATGGGTTATTACAGCGCGGTAAAGGGTTACGGCGATAATAGGCGCGAATTCAATATGATAGTGGGACTAAAGGACAGCTATAACGCAAAGAAGTGATTCTTTTATTTGTAGCCGAAGTTCTTGACCGATGAATCAAACTAATGAAAAATATTATAGTACCGATGCGACGTATATTTGACGCTTTTCGGCGTTCATATATTAAAACGGCATGCATATACTATACTTTAACTTTTACGCTTAGTCGGAGAGGGAAATGGCAAAGTCGAGATCGAAAAAGAAAAATGCAAAACTGTCAAAAGAGCTGATAATTGCGCTCGTCGTAATAGTTCTAATTATAGCTATCGTTATGGCGGCTATCTACTTTATACGTCCCGATATATTTCCTCTTATAATATCTGCGATAACGGGTAACGGCAGGGGGCAAGGCGGAGATATTCCCACGAACGAGATACTCGGCGACAGACTCGAAGTGCATTTCATAGACGTCGGTCAGGGCGATTCGATAGTAATAAAGTTTCCCGACGGTAAGGCAATGATGATAGACGCCGGCGGCAGGTACAATACCGGACACGTCGACGAAGGTAAAAAGGTAAAGGACGAGATAATCGCGTACGTTAAAGACGTGGCGAAGATAAGCGTTTTCGACGCTGTTTTGCTCACTCATTCCGATGCCGATCACAGCGATTACGTTGACGACGTTATCGAAACCTTCGAGGTGAAAAAGATATTCTTGCCCGACTATGACGGAGAGATCGACGGAGAAGGCGGTTCTATTCCCACAAAGACCTTTAACGACGTCGTTATAGCGGCGAACAAAGAGACTTATACCGACCCGGACGGCAACACTCGGAAAGCGGAAGTTATAAAGAACGTCGATACGGTGAATAATATATCGGGTAACGGCTACAGTATGATATCGTATTGCAGGAGCGCAGAGTATTACGATACTGTCAAAAAGAGCAGCGCTCAAGCGCTCAATTCCGTCTCTCCGATATCTGTCCTAACGTACGGGAATAGGAGCGTCGTGTTCACAGGCGACGCCGAAGGTAAAGGTAAGAACGATACGGAGCATTGGTTCATAGATAAGAAAATAGATATCGACTGCGACGTTCTCAAAGTGGGACATCACGGCAGTGAAAGCGGTACGTCGGCAGACTTCCTGAATTATATAGACCCCGAGTTCGCCGTTATCAGCGCAGGCACGGGCAACTCTTACGGACACCCTACGCCTAGTACTCTTGATAGGCTCGCGGCGTACAGAGACGCTATTCCCGACGGCGATTACGACGGTATCAAAGAGATATACAGAACCGATAACGACGGCGACGTAGTGCTCACTATTGGAGAGAACGGCGGAATGGATTTCAGGACTTCGAGAGGCGAAAAGAGCAGAGTTGAGGTTCAATTCGAGACAGAAAGGATAATCTTTTGGATCGACAGAAGATTTCCCCAAGCGGCTTGATATCAGTAAAGGAAAAGCATTTAGTTTATATTGGCGATATCGCCGCCCATATAAACCGATAGCTCAAATATCGCAAATGTAAAATAGCGGACGCAGAAAGAGGCGCCAGATAAAGAGGATCGTAAAAAATTAGTTAGAGGTAATTGAATGTACAAGAGAAATATCGCCGTTGTAGGCGGAATGAGGAACGTCAATATCAAGGTCGGACGCATGATAGCCGAAGAACTCGAGATGAACACCGTTCTAGTAGAGGATACCATAGAATACGTCAATAATTCCGATATACCGTCGCTCGTTAGAGATTTCGGGACGGAATATTATTACGCGCTCGAGGATTCCGCTGTAGACGATATAGTGAACAAGTGCGACAATTCCGTGATCGCGACGACCGGAACGATGGCTCTTAACGTTCCTTCGATAGAAAAGCTCAAGAAGGTCGCGTATATAATACTTTTGACGGCGGACGACGAGACTACTCTTAGGAGAATAGATAAGGACAGGATGTGTTTTCTAAAGGACGAATTGCTCGAGAAGAGCCACAGCCTGCTACGCAATATCGCCGTTAAGATAGCGCCGCTCAGCGACGCGGTAATAGATACGTCGAGAATACTTCCCGACGCCGCCGTAAGTCTTGCGATATCGAGAATGGAGGATATAATAGGCAATGAGTAATAAGTTTGATATAGAGCTCGTAGGAAAGATAGGTTCGATGGCGCTCATCAACGATAAATATAAGGATATGGATTACAATATCATCGCGCGCCTTTCGAGAGAACTGCGTCCCGGATACATATGGGTCACGAGCGGAGCGGCTGAGATAGGTAGGCTCGACTACATGAAGAGAAATAACGGAAGAGAGCTCGACGAAGAGGACGAGAACAGCAAGGTAGACTATTCGGCGCAGGGACAGGCTATACTTATGTCCAACTACCGTCAGTTTACGGACAGCAGATATTCGCTTCGCCAGATACTTGTCGAGCATACGCACTTTAACGACGGGATGAAAAGAGAGCACCTCAAAGAACTTCTTTTGAGATGTCCGAGACAGAACGCAATACCGATCATCAACTATAACGATCCCGTATCTTACGACGAGATAGTGAAGTTCGAGATACAGCAGTACAGTAAGATGGGCGTCAAAGCAGTGCAATGCGTCGATAACGACGAGACTGCGAGCCAGATAGCGTGCCTTGTCAAGACTAAGAGACTGCTCATAATGACGGGCGTTGACGGTATATACAGCGATTTCAGCGATAAGAATTCGCTCGTTAGAAATATAAGCGGAAAGGATGTGTACGAGCTTATAGAGAACGTTGAACATTTTCAGACAAGCTGTCAAGGCAGTTCGAGGAAGGGCGCTAACGGCGCTTGGGCAAAGCTCGAGTATATCAAAGCTCCTCTCAAGAACGGCGCCGAAGTATTCATCGCTAACTCCGCGTACTCAATAGAAGATATACTGAGCGGCAAAGCTCCGTCAACGAGAATAGGCGTCAAATAAAATTATTAATATAGAATAAAAAAATCAACGGTGAATATCGTATCGGCTCGCCGTTGATTTTTTATAGTTATCCGTTTTTTCTTAAAAATAAACTTATCTTAATTATCAATAACCGATATGGCTGTCCGCTTGATAGGGGAATATTAACGGTATAAGGAAGTAAAACATTAACTGTAAAATCATAAAAGTATCGTATATGTACATCAAATTAACGATAATAATTGGCGGATGTTATAGGTAATTTTTTATTTCGAGCCATTTGCCGACGTCGAAAGAGCCGTTGTTTGCGGGGCTTGTCGAAGGTAAATAGTTAAATTCGAGATCTGGAAAGTGTTTCTTTGCCGTATTATACGAGTATTTACCGTTATTGAATATCTTGACGACGTTTGTGTTCTCGACTACTCTTTTTACATCGTTTACAATATAGTTTTTAATATTCGAATCGAGAGAACCCTCTCTTTCGCACGAATCAAGCACGTCCATTACCGCTATATTGTGTCTTAGGAGCAGTTCTTTTTTACCTTCATGCGTAGGCGGTACGTCTTCGCCCGTTATCATTGCGATAACTTTCCAAAACTTGTTTTGCGGATGCATATAGTAAAAGCCGTATTCGAGCGACTTTATCGACGCCATAGAGCCTAGTATCAAGACTTTGGATTCGCTGTTATATATTGGTTCAAATGAATAAATTCTCTTTTCCATATTCTAATTATATCATACTGAAGGAAATTTTGTAAAGAGACTCAAAAAAGAGATATTTTGCATTAATTGACGTAAAATATAATTTCATAAGAAATGCAGTTAAGTAATTCTATTTTGTATACGGAAAAGTTATTCGAAAAATTGCTAGATCATCTTGAAAATACTTAATACATAGATAAAATAAAAATGTAAGGACAAAATATTTGTATTTTCTCCTGCTGTATGTGTGTTTAAGGCGGTAAAATTGAATGAAAAATTATTAGATAAAAGCATATGGTGGCTTGTTCCGTTAATATTTACGTTAGGTGTAATATCTGAAGCTATAGTCGGCTATGCTACTAGGATGCAAGAGAGGTATTTGTTAACATCGATTTCATTATAGCCGTAGTTATAGATATGATAGTAGCGATTGTCGCTATTATTAAGAGAGTTAAAGACAAAAACAATATTGAAAATATCTTGTCGATATGTTAAAATAACGTTATAAAATATAAGGGTAAGAAATTAATGAGACATACCGATATTGACACTAAGGACTGCGATGCGATAAATAGCGCGGAATTATCACGTGAGCAGGCAGAGGATGCGACGGAACGTATCGCGGAGTTTTTGCCTAACTATACGGCGTTCGCATACGTCGGATTAGCGGAACTTGATATGTATTTGACGCTGAAATATAAGGCTCAAAAAGCGTATTTCAAGGATATCGACAAATGTACGCGTACAAAAATAAGAAAGTATAATAAATACTGCAAAACAGTTTTTTGTATAAGCGAAGGCTTGGTTTCCGATGACGAATATTATTCGTCTTACGTTATTAAGAGAGAGAACCGTATCAATCCGTCTATAGATGAAGACGACTACTTTTACGACGTATTCGTCATTGTCGGAAGCAATGACGGCAAGTCTCCGACGTCGTATTTCATAGGGGGTAGCTCCGACGGTTTATCGGAAGAAATGTATATGCTGACGCATGCGATAGATCGCAAAATTACGTAAAATAAGGATATGAAGATAGTTGGATGCAGGGAAAGTAACAAGTATATACGAAGTTACTTGTTTTATTCAAGTTTATTTTTATTTTATCATATAGATATTCTTATTTGATATAAAAAGAACGCGGCGTAAGAATCAACTTACGCCGCGTTTGTTTCGTATCATTTTATTTTCAAAGAAGTTTTATCAGTCTTTCTTCTCTTCAGCGAGCTGCTTGTAGCCTTCGTATCTTGCCTTAGCCTGCTCTTCGTTGAGCTTAAAGAGTTTCTCAGCTACTGCGGGCTTAGACTTCTTGAGCGAAGCGTATCTCGTCTCGCCGAGGAGGAATTCCTCATAGTTAGCGGTCGGCTCTTTGCTGTCGAGCGTGAACGGATTCTTTCCTGCGTCCTTAAGGAGCGGATTGTATCTGTAGAGCTGCCAGTAACCTGCCTCAACGGCTCTCTTCATCTCGAGCTGAGAGTTCGACATATTGATACCGTGGTTGATACAAGGAGCGTATGCGATGATGAGCGACGGACCGTCGTAAGACTCAGCCTCTTTGATAGCGTTGACGAACTGCTGTTCGCTTGCGCCCATAGAACACTGAGCAACGTAGACGTAGCCGTAACTCATAGCTATCTTTCCGAGATCCTTCTTCTTCGTTACTTTACCGCCTGCCGCGAATTTAGCTACCGCGCCTGTCGGAGAAGACTTCGAAGCCTGACCGCCGGTATTCGAATATACTTCGGTATCTACGACGAGTACGTTGACGTCTTCGCCCATAGCGAGTACGTGGTCGAGACCGCCGAATCCTATATCGTATGCCCAACCGTCGCCGCCGAATATCCAGATAGACTTCTTGACGAGACAGTCTTTATTGAGAGCGATAGCGGTGAGGAGTCCCTGAATATCTCCGCTTGCGTTCTTTGCTTCGTCGTCGATAACGGTCTTGATCTCCTCGGAAACTACTCTGTTAGCTTCGACGTCTTTATACGTTTCGAGCCACTTAGTGAAGAGATCCTTAGCTTTGCCGTTATATCCGAGCTCGATAAGGGCGTTCATATCCTCTGCTATCTTAACTCTTCTCTGAGCGTATGCGAGGTTGATACCGTAACCGAACTCTGCGTTATCCTCGAAGAGGCTGTTCGCCCACGCGGGACCGTTGCCGTTCTCGTCTACGCAGTAAGGACAGGTAGGAGCCGAACCGCCGTATATCGAAGAACATCCGGTAGCGTTAGCTATTACCATTCTGTCGCCGAAGAGCTGAGTTATTACCTTGATGTAAGGAGTCTCGCCGCAGCCTGCGCACGCGCCGGAGAACTCGAAGTACGGTCTCATGAACTGACTGTTCTTGACGGTAGCCTTGTTAGCGATAGCGGCGGTAGTCTTCGGAAGAGCGTTAGCGTATTCCCAGTTAGCCGCTTCTTTAGCTTCCATTTCTTCGAACGGAGTCATGACGAGAGCCTTTTCTTTAGCGGGGCAGACGTTCGCGCAACTGCCGCAACCGGTACAGTCGAGCGGGCTCACCTGCATTCTGTACTTGTAGCCCTTGAATCCTACTGCGTCCTTCGTAGCGAATCCTTCGGGAGCGTTAGCGATGACGTCTTCTGTCTGGAGAACGGGGCGGATACAAGCGTGAGGACATACGAACGAACACTTGTTACACTGTATACAGTTGGATATTATCCACTGCGGAACTTTGACTGCGGTTCCTCTCTTCTCGAACTTAGTCGTAGCGGTAGGAACGGTACCGTCGGCGTTGAATGCCGAAACGGGGAGCTTGTCTCCTTCCTGAGCGAGGATAGGACTGATGAACGTCTTGAAATAATTGTCGTCGGCAGAAGCTATCGGAGCGGCTCCCGTAGTAGCGGTTGCCCAATCGCTCGGATATTTGACCTCTTTAAGACCTGCTATAGCGTTGTCGATAGCCTGACAGTTCATGTTGACTATCTTGTCGCCCTTCTTCGAGAAGGTCTTGACAACGAATTCCTTCATATGCTTGTCGGCTTCTTCGTAAGGCATTACGTTAGCGAGCTTGAAGAACGCCGCCTGCATGACGGTGCTTATCTTATTGCCGAGTCCTACCGCGCCTGCTATTTCGAGAGCGTTGATGGTGTAGAACTTAACGTTTTTCTTAGCTATGGTCTGCTTCATCGAAGCGGGGAGCTTGTCTCCCATCTCTTCGGGCGACCAGATGCTGTTGAGAAGGAACGTACCGCCTTCCTTGAGTTCGCTGACCATATCGTACTTGAGAACGTACGAAGCGTTATGGCAAGCTACGAAGTCAGCGGTGTCTATAAGATAAGACGATTTGATGGGGGTATCGCCGAATCTCAAGTGGGATACCGTGAAACCGCCCGACTTTTTGGAGTCGTATGCGAAATAACCCTGAGCGTATTTGTCGGTGTAGTTACCGATTATCTTGATGCTGTTCTTGTTCGAACCGACGGTACCGTCCGAGCCGAGACCGTAGAACTTACATCTTATTGCGTCTTTCGGAGAAGCGTCGATCTTTTCGTTGACGGGGAGCGAAGTGTTGGTCACGTCGTCTACGATACCGACCGTGAAGTGATTCTTGTTATCGCCGCCCATATTGTTATATATCGACATGACCATAGACGGATTGAATTCCTTAGAACCGAGACCGTATCTTCCGCAGAGAACCTTAACGCTCTTGCCTGCTTCGTTAAGCGCGCTGAGAACGTCGAGATAGAGCGGTTCGCCGATAGAGCCGGCTTCTTTCGTTCTGTCGAGAACGGTGATATATTTACAGGTCGAAGGTATAGCGCTTACGAACTTGTCGATTGCGAACGGACGGTAAAGTCTTACTTTGATAAGACCTACTTTCTCTCCCTTAGCCGCAAGATAATCGATAGTCTCTTCTACAGCCTCCGCGCCGCTGCCCATCATAACGATGACCTTCGTAGCGTCCTTAGCGCCGTAGTAGTCGAAGAGATTGTACTTTCTGCCGGTGATAGACGCGACTTTCGCCATAGCGTCTTCAACGATAGCGGGAACTGCGTCGTAGTACTTGTTACAAGCCTCTCTGTTCTGGAAATAAATATCGGGGTTCTGAGCCGTACCTTTCTGAACGGGGTGTTCGGGGTTCAATGCTCTCGATTTGAAGTCCTCGATGTCTTTCATGTCGACGAGTTTCTTGATGTCGGCGTAGTCTATGGATTCGATCTTGGAGACCTCGTGCGAAGTTCTGAATCCGTCGAAGAAATGAAGGAAAGGAACTTTCGCCTTAAGAGTAGCGAGGTGAGATACGAGAGAGAGATCCATTACTTCCTGAACGGAGTTCGACGCAAGCATTGCAAATCCCGTCTGACGGCAGCTCATTACGTCGCTGTGGTCGCCGAAAATATTGAGAGCGTGGTAAGCCAAAGCTCTTGCGCTCACGTGGAATACGCACGGAAGGAGTTCGCCTGCGATCTTATACATATTCGGAATCATAAGAAGCAGACCCTGACTTGCCGTGAACGTAGTCGTCAAAGCGCCTGCGTTAAGCGAACCGTGTACTGCTCCGGCAGCGCCTCCCTCGGACTGCATCTCTGCAATACGGACAGTCTGACCGAACATATTTTTTCTTCCTTGAGTCGCCCACTCGTCGGCGTTCTCTGCCATCGGGGAAGAAGGAGTAATCGGGTAGATAGCGGCAACTTCACTGAACGCGTACGCGATGTGAGCTGCGGCAGCATTACCGTCAATAGTCATTTTAGTACTCATTGTAATACCTCCGAATAACGAATTAATTATAATAATCGTAAATTAGTGTGACGCCGCCCCAAGAGAGTGCGCTCTTTAGTCCGAACGTCTTTTAATATTATATAATTAATAGACAGTTAAGTCAATCTTTTGCGGCGTATTTCTCAAGTTGATTTTTATATTCGATAACGTTATCTTTTAACGTAACGATCGTCTGCGGCGAATATATCGTATTAAACCGTAAAACGCTTCGTATGAAATAGTCGGAGTTTTTGCCTTAATAATGAAAATTACGTAAAAATTACGCGTAAGGTCGACAATAGAATTGTGAAATCGCATTATATATGATATACTTTTAAGAATGAACGCGAAGTTTCATAATAAAATAACGGAAATAATTCAATGACGGCAGTAAAACTCGATAACGTAAAATTCGAATATTCAGTATACGGTTCGGGAGCGAACAGAGTTCTCGACGGGATAGATCTCCAAATAGAGGAGGGAGAATTCGTCGCGCTCGTCGGGCATAACGGCAGCGGCAAAAGTACGCTTGCGAAACTTCTCAACGTTCTCTTGACTCCGACGGAAGGCAAGATATCTATCTTCGGAATGGATACGTCGGATGACGAGCTCATATTCGAAATAAGAAAAAGAGTGGGAATGGTATTCCAAAACCCCGACAATCAAATGATAGCCAGCATAGTCGAGGACGACGTCGCGTTCGGTCCCGAAAATCTCGGCGTACCGAGAGACGAGATAATAAGACGCGTCGATTGGGCTCTTGAAAAGGTGGGGATGAGCGATATGAGACGTTCGACGCCGTTCAAGATGAGCGGAGGGCAGAAACAGCGCATAGCTATAGCCGGCGTTCTCGCGATAAGACCCGACATCATGGTTCTCGACGAATCGACGGCAATGCTTGATCCGCAGGGAAGACGCGAGGTTTTGAGCGTTGCGAAGAAACTGAATAAGGAAGACGGGATGACCGTTATTCTCATAACGCATTTTATGGACGAAGCGCTCGAAGCCGACAGGATAATAGTTATGGACGGGGGAAAGATAGCTATCGACGGCGCTCCGAGGGAAGTGTTCAGGGAGTCTTCGAAGTTAAAAGAGATGGGACTCGGCGTTCCGATAGCCAAAGACGTTGCGGAAAGGATGCTTGAGAACGGGTTGCCGATAGATACCGATATATTAAATGAAGAGGAGCTTATAGATAGGTTATGTCAATTACTGTAAAGAATCTGTCTTTTACGTATAGCAGAAAGACGCCCTATGAAAAAGCGGCTCTAAAAGACGTCGATCTCGTTGTGAACGACGGAGATTTCGTGGGAATAATAGGGCATACGGGGAGCGGAAAGAGTACGTTTTTGCAGCATATCAACGGACTTATACGCGTCGAAGAGGGCGAGATAGAGGTGTTCGACATCCGTATGACGAACAAAAGACGTCCCAAGGTCGACCTCAAGCGATTGAGGAGCGAAGTGGGGATGGTGTTCCAGTATCCAGAATACCAGCTTTTCGAAGAGAGCGTCGAAAAGGATATAGCATTCGGAGCGAAAAATCTCGGAATGGCAAAAGAAAAGATATCGGATGCCGTGAAAGAAGCTATGGAAATGGTAGGGCTCGACTACGAAACGTACCGCAAGAGATCGCCTTTCGACCTTTCCGGCGGCGAAAAGAGAAGGGTCGCGATAGCGGGCGTAATAGTTATGAAGCCGAAGATATTGATACTCGACGAGCCGACGGCAGGACTCGATCCCGAAGGTAAAAATTCTATCTTAACGCTCATAACGCGTCTTAAGGAAAACTTTTGCCCGACGATAATCGTCGTATCGCACGACATAGACGAGATAACGAGATACGCGACGAGGATAGTGGTATTCGACGGCGGAAAGATAGCCTACGATATTCCCATGAGCGAGCTTTTCGAAAAGGAAGACGAGCTGAAAAAAATGGGGCTCGAGATACCACTTGCCGTAAGGGTGCGCAATAGGCTCAGAGAGAGAGGCATAGATCTCGGCAAAGATGTCGTGAACGTTGAGACTCTTATCGGCGCGGTGCTTGGAAAATACGCTTTGAAAAAATCGAAAACTAACGGAAATGGCGACGTAGCGAACGGCGTAATATGCGGAGAGGTCCAAGAAAGAGTTTGCGTCGAATCCGATAATAGCGTATACATAGACGCAGGTTTTGAAGGAGGAGACGGCATATGAGAGATATGAGTTTCGGACAGTATTATCCTACGGCGTCGCCGATCCATAAGCTCGACGCGAGAGTTAAGATACTTCTTAGCGTTCTCTACATCGTGTTCATATTTTTCGTGCCGTCTTACGTCGGATATTTCGTTACGTTACTATTCATTACCGCGGTATTCATTATAGGTAAGATACCGATGAGAGCAATGCTGAAGTCGGTTAAGGGAATACTTTTTCTCCTTATCTTTATGGCGGCGCTCAACGTCCTTTTTTATAAGGAAGGCAAGGTACTTGTAGACTGGTGGATAATAAGGATAACCGATAAAGGTATCGACTTTGCGATAAAGATGGCTTTAAGACTGCTCTTTCTCGTGATGGGTGCGTCGGTTTTGACGCTTACTACGTCACCGATGGAGCTTACCGACGGCATAGAGTCGCTCCTTTCGCCGTTAAAACTCATAAAGATACCGGTGCACGACTTTGCGCTCGCGATGAGCATTACCTTGCGATTCATCCCGACGCTTATGGAAGAGACTGATAAGATAATAATGGCGCAAAAAGCGAGAGGTTCGTCGTTCGATACGGGAGGACCGATAGCTAAGATAAAGGCGCTCATCCCCGTTTTGATACCGCTATTTACGAGCGCTTTCAGGAAGTCGTACGAGCTTGCGGACGCTCTAGACGCAAGATGTTATAACGCGACGAAGAACAGGACTCGAATGAAAGTGATGAAACCGACCTGGCGCGACGTTATCGCATTCTTAGTTATGGCGGCGTTCATTACGTTCATTTGTCTCGATAAATGGTATTTTCACGGACTTGACGCGTTGCTCGTCGAGTTTGTCCGTTCGATTATTTGAGTAAGTAGATATATAGTTTTAGATAAAATATGTTGAGCCGATAGAGATAGGATCTAATAGTCAGCGACTGTTTTTAAGGAGATATATGAACAGGTATCTTATAGAGATAGAATATAACGGCGCCGCGTTTAACGGCTGGCAGAGACAGGATAAGGATAGCCGAACGGTGGAGGGCGAACTCGAGGACGCCATCTTTTCCGCTACGGGAGAGAGGGTGACCGTGCACGGAAGCGGACGCACGGACAGCGGCGTTCACGCTATCGGGCAGACGGCGCACTTCGATCTCGAAAAGGATTTCGACGCCGAAAAAATAAGACTTGCCATCAATTATTATGCGAGCGGCGACGTCGTCGTAAAGAGTTCTGAAAAGGTCGACAGCGATTTTCACGCGCGATACGACGTTAAGCGTAAAACGTATCTTTACAGATTGTATTTGACGAGAGAGCGTAGACCTCTTCTCGAAGGATACGCGGCGAACTGTCCTTATCCGCTTGACGTAGAGAAAATGAGAGAAGCGGCGGGAAAACTCATCGGAGAGCATGATTTCAAGTGCATGATGTCCGTTGGAAGCAGCGTTAAGACGACGGTAAGAACTATATATAATATAGATATCGAAGAGATCGGCGAAGAGCTTTACGTTTACGTCACGGGTAACGGTTTCCTATACAATATGGTGAGGATAATCGTCGGAACGCTCGTTGATATAGGACGCGGAAAACTCGACCCCGGCGTTATAGACGAGGCGTTTTCGACAGGTAAACGCGAACTTGCGGGTCCGGTAATGAAAGCCTCCGGTCTTTATCTATACAAAGTTGAATATTGACCGCTCATTTTTATTTCAACAATTTGACGCTTTTTTCATTGTAAAATCCGTTGGAAAATTCGAATTATAGGAAAATTCAGGTATTTTCGGTCAAAATTGTTGCGAATATCGCTTGACAAGGGGTCAGGCGTTATACTAGAATAGATAAGCATAATGTACGATTGCGTAAACATGCCGAAGAAACAGCCCCCTCTAAGGAGTGTGAACGCTATCTCAAATATTCAAAAATATCATTGGAGGAATCGCCATGAAGAGTTATATGGCTAAGCCGGAAGATATACAGAGAAAGTGGTATATCGTTGACGCTGAAGACGTTGTGCTCGGTAGACTCGCAAGTAACGTTGCGTCTATCCTCAGAGGAAAGAACAAGCCGACATTCACGCCTAACGTTGATACGGGCGACTACGTTATTATAGTCAACTGCGCTAAAGTAAAATTGACGGGAAAGAAATTGGAACAGAAGTACCACACATACCACACCGGTTATGTTGGCGGACTCAAAGAGATTCAGTATAAGACGCTTATGGAAAAGGATCCTTGCAAGGTAGTAATGCTTGCTGTCAAGGGTATGCTTCCGAAGAATTCTTTGGGTAGACAGATGATCAAAAAGCTCAGAGTATTCGAAGGCGCGGAGCACAATCACGAAGCTCAGCAGCCGATAGAACTTAAGTTCTGATAAGGAGATAGAAGTATGGCTAAGAAGAGTTTGAAGAAGAAGTTGCAGTACTGGGGTACGGGCAGAAGAAAGAAGGCAATCGCCAGAGTTCGCCTCATTCCCGACGGCAGCGGCAATATCGTTATCAATAAGAGAAGCCTCGATGAGTACTTCGGTCTCGATACTTTGAAGTTCATCGTTAAGCAGCCCCTTGTTCTTACCGCAACGGAAGGCAAGTACGACGTTTTCGTAAACGTACAGGGCGGCGGATTCACGGGACAGGCAGGCGCTATAAGACACGGCATAGCAAGAGCTCTTAACGTCGCTGAGCCCGAGCTCAGACCTGCTCTTAAGAAAGCAGGATTCCTTACCCGCGATCCTCGCGCTAAGGAGAGAAAGAAGTACGGTCTTAAGAAGGCTCGTAAGTCTCCGCAGTTTAGCAAGAGATAATTTTCTCAGGCATAGTTGCAGAATATCTAACCTCCGATCTTTTTCGGAGGTTATTTTTTTGCTTGATCGATATACGTTCGGTTTTACATTTGAACGCGGAGAGAAAAATACGTATTTTCGGCAGCGGCGAATACTATATTATAAAGAAGCGATCGAATATCAGCCGTATGAGAAAGTATAGTTGACGTTGACGATAGGTTTTGATGCCGAAATAATGTTTTCATAACGTTTTTTTGCGATATTATCGCTTTAATAAAAGAAATAGTTGCAATTAAGCGCTTTCGGTATTGTAAAAAGGTAAATATCGGTGTATAATCTACGTAATAAGGTTATCGATAGCCGTCATTTGTGGACGCGTATTTTTATGACGTTTCGGATATATAACAGACGGCAAGGAGAAGAGAATGACGTATGACGTTATAATCATAGGCGGAGGGATAGGCGGACTTACCACTGCGATATATACGGCAAGGGCGGGACTGAAGACGCTCGTTATAGAGAGTAAACTTACGGGAGGACAAATGCTCTCGACATACGAAATCGAAAATTATCCGGGATATAAGAAGATAAGCGGACAGGAGCTTGCATTGACGATAACGGAGCAGGCGGAGAGTTCCGGAGCCGTTATCAGCTATGACGGCATTAAGAGTCTTGATCTTGTCGACGGTATAAAGCGTGTTGTAACGGATTACGACAGAGAACTCGAAGCAAGATGCGTGGTTCTGGCTCTCGGAGCCGAGCCGAGACGTCTCGGCGTTAATGGCGAAGAGGAGTACACGGGACGCGGAGTATCGTACTGCGCAACGTGCGACGGTTCGTTCTTCAAGGGAAAGGAAGTCGCCGTCGTCGGCGGAGGCAATACTGCGCTCGAGGACGCTTTATATCTTACGAGATTTGCAAAGCGTGTCAGGATAATTCATAGACGCGACGAGTTCAGAAGTATCGGGGTATTGGCGGAGCGAGTCAAAGAGAGCAATATCGAGATAATGTACGATGCGGAAGTTACCGGTATATACGGAGATAAAAAAGTCGGCGAGATCGCCGTTCTCGATAAAAAGTCGGCTACTGAGGCGCGTATCTCGATAGACGGGGTTTTCGTTGCGATAGGACAGACCCCGAGCACTGAGATACTAAAGGGCAGCGCTATTGAAATGAATAACGGATATATCGTCGTTAATAAGAGAATGGAAACCAATATCGAAGGCGTTTACGCGGTGGGCGACGCGACGGATAAAGAGGTTAGACAGCTTGTAACGGCGGCTGCCGACGGCGCGGTCGCCGGCTATCATATATCGGAATATTTAATGCGAAAGAATTAAAAATTTATTTGAAATTCCGATAATAATTATAATAAAAATTAGCGAAAAACAAAAATAAAAAAATTTGCAAAAAATGTCGAAAAACCGTTGACAAGTTTTTTTTACCGTGATATAATTTAGCCAAGATAAAGAGATGAGGTCAATCAGATTAGTTTCTTATCGCTAAAAAGCTCATAATTTTCCCCCTTATCATATAATTGGATCGGGTAGTCGATTTGTTTCGACTACCCGATTCAATTTTTATATTCCGAATTTTTCAGTAAATTATACGCTGACGGGATGAAATTAGCATAATCATTATTTTTATGATGTCTCGGTCATAAATAACCTTTTGTTATTCAATATTTTTTTCAAACACGTTTTTGATTAGTTAAAAATAAAAAAAATAAAAAATTCATCAAAAAAGTATTGACAATGGCATTTAAGCGTGATATAATCAAATCACGATAAAGATAGGTATTCGTTTATAGAGTATAACGTGATACGGATCTTGGTCGAATAAATAAGCTCATAATTTTCCCCCTTATCATATAATTTTTTAGAGGCGGCTCGAGAAATCGAGTCGTTTCTAATTTTGTCGAGAAATTTGTCGATTTTCGTTATTATCCCAAAACGTCGTACATATTATAATAATATGTATTATTTGCTCTTTGAGCATTGAGGGGATATATGACGAAGAAGATTTTGGTAGTTGCGATAGTTGCCGTTACGTTATTTGCGCTTATAGGCTGCGACGTTGGCTATGACGACGTAAAATGCGAATACGACGTCAAACTTTATTATGACGATGCGGAAAAGACGCTGAGCTGTTTCGAGAACGTTAAGTTTACGAATAATACTGGCGAAACGCTTGAGGATATAGCGTTTTCTTTTTATCCTCTTGCTTTCGGAGAGAAGGGGAATGTCGCCAACGAATCGGCGGGAGCAGCGTATCCTTTCGGCGTTAATTATGCAAAGACTGATATAAGCGCCGTCAGAGTGCGCGGAAATGACGCGAGCTATACGGTAGGCGAAGAGCTTCCTTATATTACTCTTGCTTTGGACAGACCGCTTGCAAATAAAAAGAGCGTGGACGTAGAGATCGAATTTTCCGTCAAACTTCCGAAAAACAGATTAAGATTCGGTTATAATTCAACGAGCGTCAATTTGGGAAATTTTCTGCCGCTTGTCGCGGTGAGAAAGAGCGGAGAGTGGGTAAAGGAACGCTATTATCTTAACGGCGATCCTTTCTATAGCGGCAACGCGAAGTTCGACGTTACTCTCGAAGTCGACTCTAAACTTTCCGCCGTTATGACGGGAGATGCGGAATGTAAGGAAGCGGGCGGCAAGAAGACGTATAGGAGCGTCGCGGATAACGTTCGCGATTTTGCGGCGGTAATATCGGAAAACGGCAAGGTATTGACGAAAGAGGAGAACGGTATAACCTTCAATTATTTGCATAGCGGAGACAGCGATCCTGCGAAGTCGCTTGATACCGCAGTTCGCGCGATAGCGGTATTTTCAGATAAGTTCGGAGAATACGGTTACGCGTCGTTTTCGATGGCGGAGACGGATTTTTCCGAAGGGGGGATGGAATACCCGACGCTTATATATATAGCTAAAGGTCTCGGAGAGCTCGACAGGGAACGCGTTATCGTGCATGAAGTCGCTCACGAGTGGTGGTACGGGATCGTAGGAGTCGACGAGGTCAACGATTATTTTATCGACGAGGGGCTTGCCGAATATTCGACAGCTCTATATTATAGAGCTGTCGGCGAAGAGAAATTTGCAGATACTCTGCTCAAAATAGCGAAAAACAGCTACGTTACGTATTACGCCGATATAAAAAGCGACGAACGCGACGAAAGTATGGGACGGCATCTTTCGCTGATAGGAAATACGGAGTATTATCATCAGGCTTATAATAAGAGTATGCTGACGTTTGAATTCATATCGAATACTATGGGAGAAAAGGACTTTATCGCGCGCCTTCGCTCTATCGTAAAGAAATACAGGCATAAGAATATAAGCAGGGAGCAGTTCATGAAGGAGTTCGGCAAGTACGGCGATTTGATCGAAAGTTTTGTATGCGGTAAAAGCGTTTTTTGAATAAACGCCTTCTCTTTGCTAATAATAGATTAAGGAAGGGAACTTCCGATAAAGACTGCCTTGTCGTTAAAGGGGTAAAATAAAAGGAGTTAGTATGGAGAAGAACAAGAAGAATCAGGCTAACAGAACTTCAAGCAAGGGCGCAAAGGCTTGCAGCGCTTGCTCGAACTCGAGAGCTAAGAACTCTCAGACGAACGAAGCTGAGTAATTTTACTCGGCGTCTAAAATCGGGAGACACGCCGCTTTGCGGAGTGTCTCCCCTTTTTTGCTCCTTATGAGTTTGCTATCGTTAAAACTTTTTCGGCAAAGATGCTAAAGATATGGAAAATAGGCGGATCGCCTTCAAGCAGAGCCGCTCGTATGCGGCAGGCGTATTCGTTTATTAATTCGTATTGAGTATGAGATCTATTATTTTGCCGTTCGCCGCCGCGAGTTCTATTACTTTTTCGGTAACGAGCGTATTGCGGAGAATGATCGGCGTCATGTAGCTGTCAACTATAGTCTTGGTAACGACTTTATTCAAAAGATAGCGATAATTGCTCAATTTATCGTTTATATCTATACTTGGTATAGATATTTTTGCGTTTTTTACCTGTCTATTCGACGCGTCGGCAAACGTTGTCATTATGAAGTCGTCGGATATTCCTATGATTTTCATATCGTCGATATTTTGGTTGGAGCCGCTTAATTCGATCACGTTGCCGATCTCATCGAAAATTATATCTTTTACGTAGCCTATCAGCTTGCCGTAATTATCTATTATCGGCGTGTCGAAATCGCATTTGGGCAAGCCGTCGGGTCTGACGCTCGAAATATCCTTTTGCTTTGCGGTGATATAATCGTTTACGCCCGTTATTTTGCGTACGTCGAGGAATAGTTCTTCTTCGTCTTTGCTCTTGATGACGACGGATTTTATTCTCTTATTCGATTTGTTCAAAGTAACGCCGACGGCAGTTCCTATGATCGACGTTGTATCGAGCGAAATAACGCTTTTATTTTGGATATACATTGCGACCTCCGATGGGAAAACGTATCTGTTTACAGTATATGCTGAGTTTTCGCCGATTGCGTGCTTGAAGGGTATTTTTTTGATAAAAAACGAATTTTGAGGCGTGAGCGAATGACGTTTTATTGGAAAATTTGTTGATGAAACGAGTCGCCGTCAACAACGCTTTCGCAATAACGCGTTTATATCCATTTGAGTAACGTATTCGTTTGACATATTTATCGATAGGTGGGATAATGACATTTATAAAAGAGGTGGGTTGTCGATATGAATTTTTTAGATTCGTGTTTCAGTATATTGGTACTTATGTGCCTCGCTATTCCGGGATACGTTCTCGTCAAGCTCAAAGTGCTTAAGGAAGAACACATTTTCCCGCTCGTAACGGTGCTTCTTTACGTGAATCAGCCGTTCATTACGATCAATTCGTTTATAACCAAAGAATTTACGTCGGGGCTTATGATTAATATAACTATCGTTTTCTTCCTTGCCGCGCTCACGCAGATAGTAATGTTTCTTGTCGCAAGGCTTATCTTTTCATATGATAAGATACCGTCAAGACGCAATATGTACGTGTTTGCTACGGCGGTAGGCAACGTAGGATTTATAGGTATTCCCATCTGTAATATATTTATGCCGGGAAATACCGAGGCGACGCTATATATCTCCGTATACCTTATAGCGTTCAATCTTATAGCTTGGACGCTCGGTATATATATGGTAACGGGGGATAAGAAGTATATTTCGCTCAAAAAAGCCGTTATCAATCCGCCGGTCATAGCGCTGATCATCGCTCTACCGCTATTCTTTTTCAAGGTGAAACTTCCCGATATCGTCGTGGATTGCGTAGGTTATATGGCGATAATGAATACTCCGCTTGCTATGGTGGTTCTTGGAATGAGATTTGCACTCGTAAGGTTCAGAGATATGTTTAAGGGCGCGTCTGTATATCTTGTTTCGTTCCTGAAGCTCGTCGTAACGCCGCTTATCGTTTATCTCGTCCTTTTGCCGTTCAAACTCGATAAGATACTCGTTATGACTATGGTCATAGTTTCGGCGATGCCGACCGCTAACATGGTGCTCATGATGGCGGAGAAGTTCGGAGGCGATACCGAGGCAGCCGCGAAGTCGATAATGAATACGACGGTATTTTCGATACTTATCCTGCCGCTCGTCATGCTTCTTCCGATGTAGGAGATAAGTTTTGGAATTATTGTCAATAATAAGTTGAGAATGACGGAAATATGTGTTAAAATGATACGGTAACAAAGCGGTTTGCAGTTAAGAGAGAAACTATCAAACCGAAAATAAAACGTTCGAATATTTTATACGGAGCTCTATTGATTGCAAAGTATAATGATAAAATAAAATATTATTAATATAAGGAGATATACGGTATGGGAAAGATAACTAAGAACATGCTTATCGCAGACGCTCTTCAAGAGGGCAATACCAACGCTATCGCAGAGGTCCTTTACGGTGTGGGAATGCACTGTTTCGGTTGCGCTATGGCAAGAGGCGAGACTGTAGAGGACGCGGCGGCCGTTCACGGCGTCGACGTCGACGAACTCGTTGCGAATCTCAACGCTGCGGCTATGAGAGTCGACGAGTGATATATTCGCGCTGATTTTAATATCTAAACTTGAGCGTTCGTCCTTAACGGTCGGACGCTTTTGTTTATTTTGACGTTAAGGAATAGGTTTCGTTTTTTTGTTGCGGCGGAGGGTTTAACGCGTATAGATAATATACGCGTATCTTATGCCCGCCTTAGTTTTTAGCGTATAAGATACGGCGATAATGGCGGCGATAGGACGCGGATCGCGTTTTTTTATGTAAAAACGATATAGGAATTATTTATGGCTTTTTTGAAGCCGCCTATTTTCAGTTATATCAAATACGCGATAAACCGTTGAAGATACAAAGTTTTTATTCTTAAGGTATTCTTTCAAAATTAATAAAAGAGTGGTTTTCGGCGTGTGGAACGGCAAAACGACACTATATATTGTGTTTTTCGATAAATGATCGCGAAAACGGCGTATAAATGCGGAAAACGCTGTTTTCGCAATCTAAAACGCCCGTAAAATTATGAAACACACGGCAAAGTCGCGAATTTGAAAAAATTTATAAAAAACGCTGAAAAACGTTTGACATTATTATTTTAATACGATATTATTAATGAGCCGCTAAAAAGGGATGAAGTATAAAGTTACACCTTGAAGTGAGAATTTATACGGACAAGAGTTCGACAATCGAGCGACTAACTCTAAAGACAGAGCCAACTGTCTTTATTAAAAGAGGCGGAACGAAACACACGGAAAAGTGTATTAATTAAAACGGGTTAGGAAACCAATGGAGGTATTGCAACATGGCAAACAAAATGATCAGGATCAGACTTAAGGCTTACGATCACACTCTTATCGACAGCGCAGCGGAGAAAATCGTCGAGACCGTTAAGAGAAACGGCGCAAAGGTATCGGGACCGATCCCGCTCCCTACTGAAAAAGAGATCGTTACTATCCTTCGTTCGCCGCACAAGTACAAGGATAGCAGAGAGCAATTTGAAATAAGAACACACAAGCGTCTCATTGATATTTACAATCCTACCGCTAAGGCCGTCGACTCTCTCATGAGACTCGACCTTCCGGCAGGCGTAGACATCAACGTTAAGCTGTAACTTTTATATATTATACGGAGGTGAACTTTATCTATGAATAAAGCAATCATTGGAAAGAAAATCGGCATGAGCCAGCTCTTTACTTCCGACGGTAAGGTAATACCGGTAACGGTCGTAGAGGCAGGTCCCTGCGCAGTCGTTCAGAAGAAGACTGTTGAAAAGGACGGTTACAACGCTATACAGGTAGCGTTCGGAACTATCAAGGCAAAGAACGTAACGAAGCCGGTTGCCGGTCACTACAAGAAGGCCGGAGTTGAAGCAAAGAGATATCTTCGCGAGTTCAGACTCTGCGACTGCTCGAAGTACGAAGTGGGCAGCGAGATCAAGTGCGATATATTCGCAGAAGGCGACAGAGTTGACGTAACCGGTAACTCGAAGGGTCACGGTTTTACCGGACCTATCAAAAGATGGAATTTCCACACGGGTCCGATGGCTCACGGTTCGGGATACCACAGAGGCGTAGGTTCGCTCGGTTCGAACTCCACTCCTTCGAGAGTATTCAAGAATAAGAAGATGGCAGGTCAGTGGGGTAACGAAAAGGTTACTATGCAGAATCTTACCGTAGTCAAAGTCGACGCCGAGAAGAACCTGCTCTTCGTTAAGGGCGCTGTTCCCGGAGCCAAGAACGGTATGGTTATCGTCAAGGATTCCGTCAAAGCAAAGAAAGGTTGATGAAGGAGTGATTGAGTAATGATAGTTAATGTATATAATACCGACGCCAAGGCAGTCGGCAAAAAGGAACTAAACGAGGCAATATTCGGTCAGGCCGTTAACGAGACTCTTATTCATCAGGTAGTAGTGGCTCAGCTCGCTAATAAGAGACAGGGTACGAAGTCCACTCTTACGAGAAGCGAAGTAAGAGGCGGAGGCATCAAGCCGTGGAGACAGAAGGGAACGGGTCGCGCAAGACAGGGTTCTATCAGATCTCCGCAGTGGATAAAGGGCGGAGTCGTATTCGCTCCGAAGCCGAGAGATTTCTCTCAGAAGATCAACGCAAAGATGAAGAAGGCGGCTATGGTCAGCGCTTTGTCGGCAAAGGTCGCAAACAACGAATTCACCGTTGTGGACAAGATAGCTATCGAGGCTCCCAAGACGCGTAACGTAGCGGCAATTCTCAAGAATTTCAACTTTGTTGATTCGAGAGTACTCTTCGTTATCAACAGCGCGAAGGAAGAGACCGCTTCGATACTCAGAGCCGCTAAGAATATAGAGAAGGTCAACGTTATCGACGTAGCTCTTCTCAACGTATACGACTTGCTCGCTAACAAGAACTGCGTGATAACGCTCAGCGCTGTAGAAAAGCTGCAGGGAGAGGAGGATAACAAGTAATGAACGCTTACGATATTATCATTAAACCGGTACTTTCCGAAAAGAGCTACGAAGGCATAGCTAATAAGAAGTACACGTTCAAGGTCGTTAAGAGCGCTACCAAGACCGATATAAAGAGAGCTGTCGAGACGGCTTTCGGCGTTAAGGTGGCTAAGGTAAATACGGTCAACGTACAGGGCAAGTTCAAGAGAATGGGCAGAAACGAGGGTAAGACTTCGGATTACAAGAAGGCTATCGTACAGTTGGCTGAAGACAGCAAGGCAATCGAGTTCTTCGAGAACCTGATGTAATCGGAGGAGGTAAAGAGTAATGGCAATTAAGAAATATAAACCGACTTCGCCGGCTTCCCGTTTCAAGAGCGTATCGACGTTTGACGAGATCACTTGCACGACTCCCGAGAGAAGCCTGCTCGAATCGAAGTCCAGAACCGGCGGTAGAAACAATAACGGCAGAATAACCGTTAGACATATCGGCGGCGGTAACAGAAACAAATACAGAATAATAGATTTCAAGAGAAATAAGACGGATATACCCGCTAAGGTAGCTACCATAGAGTACGATCCGAACCGTTCCGCGAATATAGCGCTTCTCAACTATGCCGACGGCGAAAAGAGATACATCATCGCTCCGCTCGGACTTAATGTAGGAGACACGGTAATAAGCAGCGCAAGCGCGGACATCAAGGCAGGCAACTGTCTCCCGCTCGAGAATATCCCCGTAGGTTCGATGATACACAATATCGAGCTCTATCCCGGAAAGGGCGGTCAGGTAGCGAGAGCGGCAGGAAACGCGGCTCAGCTCATGGCAAAAGAAGGCAAGTACGCTATCGTAAGAATGCCGTCGGGCGAAATGAGATATATCCCCATCAAGTGTAAGGCTACTATCGGTCAGGTCGGAAATCTCGATCACGAGCTCGTTTCGATCGGTAAGGCAGGAAGAAAGAGACACATGGGCGTTAAGCCGACCGTCAGAGGTGTAGTTATGAACCCGTGCGATCACCCGCATGGTGGCGGTGAGGGTAAGTCGCCGATAGGTATGGCTAGCCCTGTAACTCCTTGGGGCGTTCCGACTCTCGGTCACAAGACCCGTAAGAAGAAGAACAGATCCAATAAGTTCATAATCAAGCGTATCAACTAGGAGGATTCGAAATGAGTAGATCAGTTAAAAAAGGACCTTACGTAGAAGAGAGGTTATTAAATAGAATTATTGCTATGAACGAGTCTAACGAGAAGAAAGTCGTTAAGACTTGGTCGAGATCATCTACCATTTATCCCGATATGGTTGGTCACACTATCGCCGTACACGACGGTAGAAAGCACGTGCCCGTATACGTGACCGAAGATATGGTAGGATGCAAACTCGGTGAGTTCGCTCCGACCAGAACCTTCAAGGGTCACGCAGGCGAAAAGACCAGCGGCGGTAGATAAGAAGGAGGACGAATATAATGGCTACAAGAATGAGAGAAAAGACGAAAGCTCTTCACGAGAACGCAGACAAGCGTCCGAGAGCGATCGCAAAGTATATCAGAATTTCTCCAGATAAGGTCAGGATCGTTCTCGACATTATCAGAGGAAAGAGTTATCAAGACGCGGTGGCTATTCTCAAGAATACACCCAAGGCAGCTTCAGAGGTACTTATCAAAGTGCTTAACTCCGCAGCGGCTAACGCAGAGAATAATTTGAATATGAGCAAGAACGATTTGTTCGTCGCAGAGTGTTTTGCGGATCAGGGTCCGATACTCAAGAGAGTACAGCCCAGAGCGCAAGGCAGAGCGTTCAGGATCAATAAGAGAACGAGCCATATCACAGTTATACTCGACGCTTTTGCGAAGTAATTAAGGAGGTTTACAATGGGACAGAAAGTTAATCCACACGGTCTTAGAGTCGGCATTATAAAGAATTGGGATGCTCAGTGGTATGCCGGCAAGAAGGATTTTGCGAACAATCTTATCGAGGACAATAAGATAAGAACTTACCTCAAGAAGAAGTACTATAAGTTCGCCATCTCGAGAATAACCATCTCGAGAGTTATATCTTCGGATATTCTCACCGTCAACGTTTATACCTCTAAGCCCGGCGCCGTTATCGGCAAGGGCGGCGCAGGCGTCGACGAGATGAAGAAGGAAGTTATGAAACTTGCTCCGAAGAAGAACGTTAATATCAATATTATAGAAGTCAAGAGACCCGACATCGACGCTCAGCTCGTCGCTGAGAATATAGCGCTCCAGCTCGAGAACAGAGTTCAGTTCAGAAGAGCTATGAAGCAGAGCATAACGAGAGCTATGAAGAGCGGTATCCAGGGTATCAAAACTATGGTTTCGGGACGTCTCGACGGTCGTGAGATCGCAGGCAGCGAGAATTATCACGAAGGTTCGATACCTCTTCAGACTTTGAGAGCCGACATAGATTACGCAACGGCTGAAGCTCATACGACTTTCGGCGTTATCGGCGTTAAAGTATGGATATACAAGGGAGAGGTTCTCGGTAAGTCCACTACCAAGGAAGGAGGAAATGCGTAATGTTAATGCCTAAGAGAGTTAAGAGAAGACGTGTTCATCGCGGAAGAATGAAGGGACACGCCAACAAGGGCAACGTAATAGCTTACGGCGAATACGGTCTCGTAAGTATGGAGCCCGCTTGGATCACTTCCAATCAGATAGAGGCTGCCCGTATCGCAATGACTCGTTACATCAAAAGAGGCGGTAGAGTTTGGATAAACATATTCCCGCACAAGCCTATCACGGCTAAGCCCGCCGAGACCAGAATGGGTAGCGGTAAGGGTTCGGTAGAGTATTGGGCTGCGGTAGTTAAGCCGGGCAGAGTTATGTTCGAGATGGCAGGCGTATCCGAAGAAGTCGCAAGAGAAGCTATGCGTCTTGCAGGTCACAAACTTCCTGTAAAGTGCAAGTTCGTTAAGAAAGAAGAAGGCGGTGAAGGTTGATGAAAGCTAAATTATTATTCGAAATGTCTACAGACGAGTTGAAGAACAAGTTGGAGTCTTTGAAGCAGGAATTATTTAACCTTCGCTTTAAGCACGCTGTAGGTCAGCTTGAGAACGCTAACCAGTTGGCTATCTGCAAGAAGGATATAGCGAGAGTTAATACTATCCTCCGTCAGAGAGAGCTGGGTATATCTCAGGAAGTAGCTCCGGAGAAGAAGAGCAGAGCTAAAAAGGCCGCTAAGTAACAGGAGGGTTGATAATGGAAACTACCGAAAGAAATTTGAGAAAAGAGAGAGTGGGTATAGTTGTCAGCGATAAGATGGACAAGACCGTCGTCGTCGCTATTCAGCAGAGAGTTAAGCACCCTCTTTATAAAAAGATAGTCAATAAGACTAAGAAATTCATGGCTCACGATGAAGAGAACACCTGCGGTATCGGAGATAAGGTTCTCATTCAGGAGACGCGTCCGCTCAGCAAGAACAAGTGCTGGCGTATCGTCGAGATCATCGAGAAGGCTAAGTAAGGAGGTACGCTGATATGATAATACCGGAGACTATATTAAAGGTCGCAGACAATTCGGGCGCTAAGGAGATCAAGTGTATAAGAGTGCTCGGCGGTTCTTTCAGAAGAAGCGGCAATATCGGCGACGTCATAGTAGCTGCCGTTCAGTCGGCTTCCACCGGCGGCGCGGTCAAGAAGGGCGACGTCGTTAAGGCGGTAATCGTAAGAACCAATTACGGAGTCAGAAGAAACGACGGCTCGCACATCAAGTTCGACGATAACGCGGCAGTTATAATCGACAACCAGAAGCAACCGAGGGGAACCCGTATCTTTGGACCTATCGCTAGAGAGCTCAGAGATAAGGACTATATGAAGATAATTTCCCTTGCACCGGAAGTTCTATAAGGAGGCGTAAGCTATGCAGATCAAGAAGAATGACGCCGTAATGGTAATTGCGGGAAAGGAAAAGGGCAAGTCAGGCACTGTAACGAGCGTAGACGTCTCGGGCGGAAAGGTCGTTATCGACGGACTCAATACGGTTGCTAAAGCCGTTAAGCCTAAGAACGCTCAGGAGAAGGGCGGTATCGTTAAGAAGTCGGCTCCTATCGACGCATCTAACGTTATGATAGTATGCCCGAGCTGCGGTAAGGCTACGAGAGTATCTCACAAGGTCGAGAACGTAGACGGCAAGGACGTTAAGACGCGTATTTGTAAAAAGTGCGGAGCGTCTCTCGAGGTAAGCGGAGCAAAGGCTAAGGCTACTGCTAAGAAGGCTACCAAGAAGACCACTGCGACTAAGAAGACTACCGCTACCAAGAAGGCATCGAAAGACGCTGAGCAGGAAGCGTAATATCAATGGAGGATAACCACTGTGGCTAATAAAAAAGATCAGGTTGCTAAAGAAGTTGCAACCGATAGCAGATACAGAATCAAGAACGTTTATTATAAAGAAGCCGTTCCGGCTCTTGTCAATAAGTTCGGATATAAAAATATCAACGAAGTTCCCAAGCTCGTCAAGATAGTCCTCAATATGGGACTCGGCGACATCAAGGATAACGCGAAGAGCATGCAGCTTGCGATCGAAGAGCTCAAGACTATCGCGGGACAGACTCCCGTGGTAACGAAGGCTAAAAAGAGCGTCGCTAACTTCAAACTCCGTCAGGGAATGAATATCGGCGCGAAAGTAACGCTTCGTCAGGAGAAGATGTACGATTTCTTCGATAAGTTCGTGTCGCTCGCATTGCCGAGAGTAAGGGACTTTAAGGGTATCCCCGCCGATTCTTTCGACGGCAGAGGTAACTACGCTATGGGCGTTAAAGAGCAGCTTATATTCCCCGAAATATCTTATGATAAAGTAGAGAAGGTAAGAGGTTTCGACGTTTGTTTCGTTACGACCGCTAAGACGGATGCAGAGGCAAAAGAGTTGCTTAAACTCCTCGGTTTGCCTTTCGTAAAGTAAGGAGGATTTTGAAGTATGGCAAAGAAAGCTATGATTAATAAACAGCAACTTACACCGAAGTATTCTACGAGAGCGTACACGAGATGCAGAATATGCGGAAGACCGCACGCTGTTCTCAGAAAGTACGGCATTTGCAGAATTTGCTTCAGAGAACTCGCTTACAAGGGCGAAATCCCCGGCGTAAAGAAAGCAAGCTGGTAATAGGAGGATATTTACTATGATGATGACTGATCCAATCGCTGATATGCTCACCCGTATCAGAAACGGTTTAATAGCAAAGAAGGACGAGGTTCTCGTTCCCGCATCGAAGATGAAAGTAGCGATAGCAAATATTCTTGTCGAAGAAGGATTTGTAAAGAGCGTCGAGATAGTTGAAGGCGGCGTTCAGAATAATATCAAGGTAGTTCTCAAGTACGGTCCTAAGGGAGAGAAGGTCATTACCGGTCTCAAGAGAGTGAGTAAGCCCGGTCTCCGTATCTATGCGAACGTAGACGAACTCCCGAAGGTCTTGAACGGACTCGGCATAGCTATTGTCAGCACGTCCAAGGGCATTATGACGGACAAAGTAGCAAGAGCCAACCATATCGGCGGCGAAGTGCTCGCTTACGTCTGGTAATCTAGGAGGTAATTATATGTCAAGAATAGGTAGACTCCCTGTGGAAATCCCTGCAGGCGTAACTGTTACCGTAACTCCCGACAACTACGTTACCGTAAAGGGACCGCTCGGCGAACTCAAGCAGTTCCTCAACGTTAAAGGTTCTTATACGGAAGTAGTAGACGGCGTAAAGAAAGAGGTTGTAGGCAATCTTGTCGAGGTAGAAGTTAAGGAAAATCTTGTACACGTTACCAGAAAGAACGATGAGAAGAACGTTAAGGCTATGCACGGTCTTTACAGAAAGCTCATTGCGAATATGGTCGAGGGCGTAACGAAAGGTTACTCCAAGACGCTCGTTGTCAACGGCGTAGGTTACAAGGTGGCAAAGCAAGGCGCTAAGATCGTTATGAACGTCGGTTATTCTCACCCCGTAGAGATAGTGGCTCCCGAAGGGATCACGCTCGATACGAACGGCAATACCGATATTATCGTTAAGGGTATCAATAAAGAGCTCGTCGGTCAGGTAGCCGCTAATATCAAGGCGATCAAGAAGCCGGATCCGTACCACGCATACGGCGTTCGTTATTCGGACGAAGTTATCGTGAGAAAGGAAGGCAAGACTGCCGGTAAATAAGGAGTGAGACGATATTATGATAAAGAAGATAGATAAGAACGCTATAAGACAGAAGAGACACACGAGAGTCAGAGGCAAGATATCAGGTACTGCCGAAAGACCGCGTCTTTCCGTTTACAGAAGCACCAATCACATCTATGCTCAGCTCATAGACGACGTAAAGGGCGTAACGCTCGTCTCTTGCTCTACTATGGCTAAGGATATGGTAGCTCTTGTTAAAGAGATGACCAAGGTCGAAGCAGCTAAGTGCGTCGGCGAGAACGTAGCTAAGAAGGCTATGGCAGCAGGCATCAACGAGGTCGTTTTCGACAGAGGCGGATACTTGTACACAGGTCGTGTTAAGAGTCTTGCTGACGGCGCTAGAGAAGCCGGTTTGAAATTCTAATAGGAGGACATCGACATGGCTAGAAGAGATAATAAATTCCAGAATAAAGAGGAAAGCGAACTCATTAACAAGCTGATCCACGTTAACCGTGTTACCAAGGTTGTTAAGGGCGGTAGAACTATGCGTCTTTCGGCTCTCGTAGTCGTAGGCGACGAAAAGGGTTCGGTAGGCGTAGGTATGGGTAAAGCTGCCGAGGTTCCCGAAGCTATCAAAAAGGCTACTGCGGACGCTAAGCACAATATGATAAACGTATCGCTCGTCGGTACGACTATCCCTCACGAGGTTATCGGTACTTACGGAAGAGGCAAGGTAATAATGCTCCCCGCTGAAGAAGGTACCGGAGTTATAGCGGGCGGTCCCGTCCGTCTCGTCCTCGAAGCGGTAGGTATCAAGAACGTAAGAACGAAGTCTATCGGTACTAACAATCCGATTAACTGCGTTAAGGCAACTATCAACGCTCTTTCTCAGCTCAGAACCGTCGAGCAGGTCGCTGCTCTTCGCGGTAAGAGCGTAGAAGAGATTCTCGGTTAAGGAGGGACGCTTAGATGAGTCAGATTAAAGTTACTTTGAAGAGAAGCACTATAGGTTGCATTAAGAAGCAGAAGGCTACGATCGAAGCTCTCGGACTTAAGAAGATAGGTTCTTCGAGAGTTCACAACGATACGAAAGAGATAAGAGGAATGATCAACGTCGTTTCGCATCTCGTCGAAGTCGTTGAGCTATAATTAGAGGAGGTATTAACAATGTTAGAGAATTTAACTCCTAATAAAGATGCCAGAAAGGCAGGAAAGAGACTGGGCAGAGGTATCGGTTCGGGTCTCGGTAAGACCTCCGGTAAGGGTCATAAAGGTCAGTGGGCAAGAAGCGGCGGCGGAGTTCGTCCGGGATTCGAAGGCGGTCAGATGCCGCTCATCAGAAGAGTTCCGAAGAGAGGCTTCAACAACGCTTTTGCCAAGGAATATTCTATAATCAATATTTCGGACTTAGAAATCTTTGAAAACGGCACTGTCGTAACAAAAGAACTCTTGCTCGAGAAAGGACTTCTCAGCAAGGTGGAGAATTACGGCGTTAAGGTTCTCGGTAACGGAGCTTTGACGAAGAGCTTGACGGTTCAGGCTCAGAAATTCACTAAGTCAGCTGCAGAAAAAATCGAACAAGCAGGTGGCAAAGCAGAGGTGCTATAATGTGGAAAACCATAGTTAATGCTTTTTCCGATAAAGAAATCAGAAAAAGAATATTTTTGACACTCGGTATGCTGATATTATTCAGAATCGGATGCTTTATTCCGCTCCCGGGAATCAACGTGAGCTCAATAGAGGCTTCGATAAAGGATAATTCGTTCATGGAACTTATGAGCACAATGACAGGCGGAGCTTTGAGTCAGGGAACGCTGTTCTCGCTCGGTATCCTCCCGTTCATAAACTCGTTCATTATAATGCAGCTCCTTACGATTATTATCCCGAAACTCGCCGAGCTATCTAAGGGCGATCAGGAAGGAAGAAAGAAGTACACGCAGATAACAAGATACGTCGCTATAGTTCTTGCCGTAATTCAAGGCATAGGCATATGCGTCGGATGGAAGGATGCGTTCCAACCTACTTTCGGTTCTACTATCGTTACGATGATCACTGTCATAATCATGTTAACTGCGGGTTCGACACTAGTTATGTGGTTAGGTGAGAGAATTACGGAGTACGGTATCGGTAACGGCACTTCGCTCATAATATTCGTCGGTATCATATCGACGGCGGGCGTAAGTTTCCTTAAGGCATGTAATACAATGTCAAACGATCCCGTCTTGATTTGGTATTTTGCCGGATTTATTATACTTATAGTTGCACTATTTTTCCTTATCGTATACGTCGATCTTGCAGAAAGACGCATACCCGTATCTTACGGCGGAAGAAGCGGCGGCTCGTATTACAGCAACAACTATAAGACGCATATACCTCTCAGAGTCAATGCGTCGGGCGTTATGCCGATAATCTTCGCAACGTCTATCTTGATGTTCCCGATGATGCTCGGCAGCCTTATCCCGACGGACGCGTCCGCTTGGTGGAACAGATACCTCGGCGTAGGTACGGTATGGTATTACGTTATACTCATTCCGCTCATAATATTCTTCGCATACTTCTATTCTCAGATACAGTTCAATCCGATAGAGGTCGCGATTAATATATACAGCAGAGGCGGCAGAGTCATACCGTTCAGTAACGCGAGAGACGCGAGCGATTATCTCAAGAAGATAAACAACCGTATCGTCTTATTCGGCGCGCTGTTCCTCGGATTCATCGCGATAATTCCTGCCGTAGGATTCCAGTTATTAGGCGAAAAGATTAATATGAATAACGCTTTCTCGGCAACGGGACTCTTGATTATCGTAAGCGTCGCTCTCGAACTTAACAAGCAGCTCGAAGCGCAGATAATGAATAAGCAGTTCGCTAAAGTTTTGGGTTAAAGTAGATAATTGTCACGGGGCGGATATCCGCCCTATGGGCAATATTTATTTTTGTATTGAGGTAAATTTATGAAATTGATATTGTTAGGCGCTCCCGGAGCGGGCAAAGGTACTCAGGCTACAAGGATAAGCGAGAAGTATTCGATACCGCATATTTCGACGGGAGATATCCTCAGAAGAAATATCAAAGAAGGAACCGAACTAGGTAAACTTGCCAAAAGTTATATCGACAAAGGTATGCTCGTTCCCGACGAGGTCGTAATAGGTCTCATGAAAGAGAGACTGAACGAAGAGGATTGTAAAAAAGGTTTTCTTCTCGACGGATTTCCGAGAACGGTAAAACAGGCTGAAGCTCTCGAGACGGTAACGGATATCAACGTAGTACTAGATATCAGCGTTCCTTACGGAATTATCGTCGACAGGATCGCAGGCAGAAGAATGTGCGTTTGCGGAGAGAGCTATCACGTCAGTATGGGGATCGGCGATACTTGTCTCAAGTGCGGAGCCAAACTCTATCAGAGAGACGACGACAAGCCCGAAACGGTCAAGGCAAGGATAGACGTCTATGACAAACAGACGTCGCCGCTTATAGATTTTTATAACGCGAAAGGAATATTAAAGAGCGTCGACGGCAATAACGATCCGTCAGCAGTCTTTAATGAAGTTGTAAAGGTGCTTAATGATTTCAATTAAAACGGAAGAAGAGATCGTCCTCATGAGAGGAGCGAACGCAATCGTAAGAGATCTTCTTTTATATCTTGAAGAGCATATCAAGCCGGGTATAACTACGAAACGTCTCGATGCTCTAGCATATGACTTCATCGTTAAAAACAACGCGAAACCGTCGTTTTTGGGCTTTGAAGGATATCCTGCGAGCATATGTACGTCGATAGACGCGCAAGTCGTACACGGTATTCCTTCCGAGCGGAAGCTCGTTGAGGGAGAAATTATCAGCGTTGACGTCGGGACTATATATAAAGGTTATCAAGGCGACGCGGCAAGGACTTTTGCAGTCGGCGAAATATCCGCCGAAAAGCAAAGGCTTATAGACGTGACCAGAGAGAGTTTCTTTAAGGGAATCGAATGTCTTAGAGACGGCGCGAGACTCGGAGACCTCGGCTACGCGATACAGAGCTACGCAGAGAAGAACGGCTATTCGGTCGTGAGAGCTTTGACGGGTCACGGTATAGGAAGGGAAATGCACGAAGACCCCGCTATTCCCAATTTCGGGAAAGCCGGAAGAGGAATGAGAGTCAAAGCAGGTATGACGCTTGCTATAGAGCCCATGATCAATATGGGCGATTACGACGTACTGCTCCTCGACGACGGTTGGACGGTGGTGACTGCCGACTACAAACCGTCGGCTCATTATGAAAATACCGTTCTTGTAACGGAAAACGGCGTTGAGATTCTATCGCTGTAAGGAGTAAGATGAACGACATGACAGTGGGCGCAATAGTCTATTCTACAAAGGGTCGCGATAAAGATTCGTATTATGCGGTGATCGAAGTGGTTTCCGCAGATTACGTAAAGATAGCCGACGGCAAATACAGGACTATAGAGAAGCCAAAGTTAAAGAAAGTAAAGCATTTGAAATGGAACGGCGCTATGCTCGACGGCATACACGCGAAACTTGCTTCCGGCAAGCAGATATTCGATGCCGAACTTACGAGCGCATTGAGACAGTGGAAAGAATCGAATCAAGGTTGAGGATTTTGGAGGTATAACGTGTCTAAAGAAGATGTAATTGACGCTGAAGGAAGAGTTATTGAAGTCTTGCCGAACGCAAGATTCAAAGTTGAGCTTAGTAACGGTCACGTTATTAACGCGTATTTGTCGGGTAAACTTCGCATGAACTATATAAGAGTTCTCGAGGGCGACGCAGTAAAGGTTGAAATGAGTCCTTACGATCTGACTCAGGGAAGGATCGTATGGCGTAACAAGAATTAGTGGAGGATAAAACAATGAAAGTCAGACCGTCTGTAAAACCTATGTGTGACAAGTGTAAGGTCATTAAGAGAAACGGCAGAGTAATGATCATCTGCTCCAAGTACAAGAATCACAAGCAGAGACAGGGTTGATTCAAGATGTCAGGCAATGTAACGCGATATACGCGGCATTGCCCGCATTTTCTTTACTGAATATGCGGATTTTGACAACTTTCTCTATATTTTGGCGTGAATTTAGTTGAGATATTATTAAAAGTATGCTAAAATATATACTCGATACCGTATGTCTTGACGTACAATGCGTACGCGCGGGACGTATGGTTTAATTCGCATTTAACGCATATGAGAGCGGCTGAACGCGACGCAACATTCCAAACTTCTTGCGGACGTGATTCTCAATAGTGTGTTGAAATACATTACATTTTTTATGGAGGTAATTTCATGGCTCGTATTGCTGGCGTAGATTTGCCACGAGAGAAAAGAGTGGAGATTGGACTTACTTATATCTACGGTATAGGTAGGGTAACAGCTAACAAGATTCTTAGCGAAGCGAAGATTGATCCTGATACCAGAGTCAGAGACTTGACAGAGGAACAGGTCAGCGCGATTCGTGATTACATCGAGAAGCACCTCGTAGTCGAGGGCGACTTGAGAAGAGAAGTAAAATTGAACATCAAACGACTTATGGAGATAGGTTGTTACAGAGGCGTAAGACACAGAAAGGGATTGCCCGTTCGCGGTCAGAGCACAAAGCAGAACGCTCGTACAAGAAAAGGTCCGAAGCGTACTGTTAGCCGCAAGAAGAAGTAATAGGAGGTACGAGAATGGCTGCTGCTAAGAAAACAAGAAAGAAGAATAGCAAACGCGTTGAGAAAGGCTGCGTACACATTCAGTCTTCATTCAACAATACCCTCGTTACTATTACCGACACGCAGGGTAACACGATTTCGTGGTCCAGCTCAGGTAAACTCGGTCTCAGAGGCTCGAAGAAGAGCACTCCGTTCGCAGCTCAGATGGTTGCAGAGGACGCGGCTAAGGCTGCTAAAGACTGCGGCTTGAGAAGCGTAGAAGTTTACGTCAAAGGACCCGGTTCAGGCAGAGAATCCGCAATCAGAGCATTGCAGGTCGCTGAGCTTGAAGTAACGCTTATCAAGGACGTATCGCCGATTCCTCATAACGGTTGCCGTCCGCCAAAACGCAGAAGGTTATAGGAGGTAAGGTATGGCTAAATATACAGGTGCAGACTGTCGTTTATGTAGAAGAGAAGGAACTAAGTTATATCTTAAGGGCGAGAAGTGTACTTCCGAGAAATGCCCGTTCAATAAAAGACCCAATCCTCCCGGCCAGCACGGCGCGGCTAGAAAGAAGGCTACCGGATATTCTATCCAGCTCAGAGAGAAGCAGAAGACCAAGAGAATATACGGTCTTTGCGAGAAGCAGTTCCACGGTTACTTTATAATGGCTGAGAAGATGAGAGGCGTTACGGGTGAAAATATGCTCGCGCTTCTCGAGAGAAGACTCGACAACGTAGTTTACAGAATAGGTCTCGGTTCTTCGAGAGCTATGGCTAGACAGATCGTCAATCACGGTCTCGTTACCGTAAACGGAAAGAGAGTCAATATTCCTTCTTATCTCATCAAGGCCGGAGACGTGGTTGCAGTTAAAGATAATAAGCAGAGTAAGACAATGTTTGACGACATTAAAGCTAACGCTCCTAAGGGACTTCCCAAGTGGCTCACGTTCGACAACGAGAAGCTTGCCGCTACGGTTGTTTCTCTTCCGGAAAGAGCCGACATTGAGTTGAATATCGAGGAACACTTGATCGTTGAGTTGTATTCGAAGTAAGACTCTAACGTAAATAATTAGGAGGGATTGATTTCATGATAGAAATTATTACACCAAAGATTGAATGTGATGAGGTTGTCGTCTCGAGAGAGACCAGCTTCGTAGTAGAGCCTCTCGAGAGAGGTTTCGGAACAACACTCGGCAACTGCTTGAGGAGAATTCTTTTGGGTTCTCTCCCAGGTGCAGCTCCTGTAGGTGTAAAGATCGCAGGTGTTAAGCATGAATTTTCGACAATTCCGGGAGTAAGAGAGGATGTAACCGAAATCATCCTTAACGTAAAGAGACTCGCAGTCAAAGCGTTCACCGAAGACAAGAATTTCAAACAGGTTGTTCGTATTTCAAAGAACACTCCGGGCGAAGTTAAGGCTGCGGACATCGAGCACAGCTCGGACATCGAGATTCTCAATCCGGAATTGACAATATGTACTCTTGACGAGGGAGCTTCATTCGATATGGAGATCACTATCGGTTACGGTAGAGGTTACGTCAGCGCGAAGGACAACAAGGACGAGACTCAGACTATCGGATACATACCGGTAGATTCGATATTCACGCCCGTTGCCAACGCTAATTACAAGGTAGAGAGCGCCAGAGTCGGTCAACGTATCGACTATGAGAAGCTGACTATCGACGTAACTACAGACGGTACTTCCAATCCGAGAGACGTTATCAGTCTTGCCGCTAAGATAATGGAAGAACATGTCAATCTGTTCGTCAATCTTGTTGACGATATGAAGGGCAGAGAGATCCTTATCTGTCAGGACGACGAGAAACAGCACAAAGTACTCGAAATGAGCATCGAAGAGCTGGATCTTTCGGTAAGATCGTATAACTGTCTCAAGAGAGCCGGTATACACACCGTCGAGGATTTGACAAGAAAGACTGAAGAGGATATGCTCAAAGTTCGTAATCTCGGTAAGAAATCTCTTGAAGAAGTCATCAAGAAGATTCACGATCTCGGATTCGAGCTTCGTAGCAAGGACGAATAATATAGGAGGTTTTAAGCACAATGGCTAGAAAGTTAGGTAGACCTACCAAAGAGAGAATGCATATCTTGAGAAATCAGGTTTCGGAGCTTCTCTGGTACGGTCAGATAGAGACAACTGTTGATAGAGCTAAGGAAGTTAGACGTTTGGCTGACAAGATGATAACGCTTGCAGTAAGAACGTATGACGATACTATAAAGACTACAAAGGAGAAAGTTAATCTTAAGGGCGAAAAGGTTGCCGTCGAGTATACAAACGACGGAGTAAGAAAGCTCGCCGCAAGAAGAAAGATGATGAGCGTTCTCCGCGATCTTCAGGAACCTAAGAAGGAGAAGGAGAGCAAGTCGGCATATAACGATAGAACCCGCGACGTTAAGCATCCGCTCGTTGAGAAGGTATTTAACGTTTACGGACCTAAGTACGCAAAGAGAGTCGAGGAACTCGGTCAGGGCGGCGGCTATACGAGAGTTATCAAGATGACTGAAAGACGCGGCGACAATGCGGAAAGAGCTATCGTTCAGCTTGTTTGATCCATTAACATCTTAAAAGACGGAGATCATTCTCCGTCTTTTTTTATTATTTTTAATCGACGATTCGCGTCACGCTAAAGACGATAATTATAAAAAAATTTTGAAGACGCGAAATATAATTTATCAATGAGAGTAAAAGAATCGGATAGGAATAATATTCATTATTAATTTATATTATGATGTTCTGTGTGATTCTTAAGTAAAAGTATATGATGACTAACAAGGATATAATTTATGAAGCAATGCGTCAGTCCGCAGTGGATCTTGGCGCGAATATCGAAGATTTTACTAAGGATGAGAACGTTATAGTAAAATCGGTAAACAATAAAAATGCAAGGGCATATCTGACGCTTCCGTTCGATATAGACCTGGTAACGTATGGGAATAACGTTGTCGCGTCCGTCAGCGACGAGTGCTACGATATAGCTAAAGAGTACGTTGAAAAGTATATGCTTAGCGACATATTTTCGACGCCTAAGATCAACGTTTTGAACGAGAAATTGTCGCCTCTCGATCTTGAGGTATGCTTCATGGCGGAATACTTTTTGCCAGATATGAGAGCGCTTGAAAAGAAGGAGACGAAGTACGAACTTCGCCTTATGGAAAAGGGCGAATTCGATGAGTTCTATAATGATATGGATACGTGGAGCAACGCAATAATAAACGGAAAACGCGACGTATTGCTTCTAGGAGCTTACGATAAAGGAAACCCGATAGGTCTTGCCGGAGCGTCTCAGGACGGCGACAATATGTGGCAGATAGGAATAGACGTTCTTCCCGACTATAGAAGACAGGGCGTTGCGAGTTCGCTCACGTCTAATCTTGCGGTAGCTATTCTCGAAAGGAATAAAGTTCCGTTCTATTGCTGCGCTTGGTCTAATATTCGTTCTTTCAGGAACGCTATATCGTCGGGATTTCGTCCCGCGTGGTCGGAAATGACTATAAAGAGCAAAGAGTTTACAGCTAAGATGAAATGATTTCCGAGGTTGACAAATTCGGCTTACGCGTGATAAAATAATTAAAATCATTTTAAGAAGGTAGTTATGTTCGGCAGTATTTACAGAGTCGATTTGATAAGCGGAGATTATGCTGTTTTAAGAAGCGATAGTAACGAAAATACAGTGGCGTTGGCGCTGCTTCCCGAGGATATAAACGAGGGAGATCACGTTCGCTTCGAGCTGATATCATACGTGAAATGCGATATTAACGGTAACGAACTTTAAGATAATATATGATGCGGATATTCTGAATTAACGGATATTCGTATAGTCGGAGGATATATGTCGCTTAAAAAAGAAGGTATCGAGTTTCTTGTTGAAAACAGGATAAGGAACGACAGAGAGTTTTATAATTCGCATAAAGACATAGCGAACAAATACGTCATAGAACCGCTCAAAGAGCTGGTCATAGAGCTTACGCCGTATATGCTCGGCGTCGACGGCGAAATGATAGTTGAACCGAAGACGACAAAGACGATATCGCGAATAGCTCGCGATACGAGATATACGAACGACAAGACTCTCTATCGCGACAATATGTGGATAATGTTCATGAGACGAAGAGGCGAGTGGATAAAGCCGCCGGGATTTTACTTCGACTATTCCGCGAACGGATTCGAATACGGCGTCGGTTTTACGTCGACGGATAAGAGCATTATCGACGCGCTAAGAGAATTGATAGTGAGCGAGGACGAAACGTTCTTGGATGCGTATGAAGCGTATAACTCGCAGGATATGTTCACAATGGGCGGAGATAGGTATAAAAAGGATAAATATACCGGGAAGTATGCAGATTGGCTCAATATGAAGAGCATATATTTTTATAGACGCGAAGACGATGGCGACGTCTTATTCGGCGACTGTTTAGCGGAGCATCTCATAAAGGGTTACGAGGTTATTCGTCCGATCTATTATCTTCTTCTTAAGGCGTATATCATAGCGACTGAGATGAAGTGATCGGCTTTCTAAGAGAGCGATAAAAATATTCTAGATTAGCGTTACGATCATACCGAGTTTTTATAGAACGGAGTAAATTAGTTATAGGAGAGAAAAGATGTATCTTTCAAAGTTGGCGGAAAGAATCACGCCGTATGAAGCCGGCGAACAGCCGCAGGATAAAAAATATATAAAACTGAATACTAACGAGAATCCATATCCGCCTGCAAATGGAGTGAAGGACGTTCTGGAAAAATTCGATATCGACGGGCTGAAACTGTATTCCGATCCCGACAACATACGCCTTAAAGAAGCAATAGCGAAGGTATACGGCGTTGAGAAAGGTAACGTTTTCGTCGGAAACGGAAGCGACGAAGTGTTGGCTATGTGTTTTCCCGCGTTCTTTAACAGAGACGGTAACGGCGTTGCCTTTGCCGATATCACGTACTCGTTCTATCCCGTATACGCCGATCTTTATGAAATCAAGAAGAATATAATTCCGCTAAATGAGGACTTTTCGCTCGATACGGAGGCTTTTAGAAACACCGACGCCGAGGGCGTCGTGATAGCTAATCCCAACGCGCCTACGGGAATAGTCCTCGATAAAGAGGAGATCGAAAGCATTATTATAGCCAATGGAAACAAGGTAGTAATAGTTGACGAGGCTTACGCTGATTTTTCTAACGAGAGCGTTGTCGATCTCGTCGGAAAATATAATAATCTCATAGTAGTCAGAACGTTTTCGAAATCTTATTCGCTCGCAGGAATAAGATGCGGATACGCTATCGCCGATCATAAGCTCATAGACGGACTTGACCGCATCAAGAACAGCTTCAATTCCTATACCGTCAACAGTATGAGCGAAGCGGTCGCAAGAGAAGCCGTCCTAGATACCGAATATCATAAAAAATGCGTTGAGAAAGTCATAGATACGAGAGAACGTATAACCGACGAACTTAAGAGACTTGGAATGACGGTTCTTTCCTCGGGAGCGAACTTTATCTTTGCCAAGCATAAAGAAGCGAGCGGAGAAACGCTTTACAGTACGCTCAAAGAGCGAGGGATACTCGTCAGATATTTCAACAAGGCGAGGATAAGCGATTTCGTCAGAATAACGATAGGAAGCGACGGGGAAATGGACAGACTCATCGAAGAATTGAAAGTTATACTAAAGTAAAATTATTCGGGATATATCCCTCTTATTGCGGTCAGCTCTGAAATAACGCCGCTCTACGCAAAAATATAAAGGACGACGCTAAGGTTTCGCTATAGCTGATGTTAAAGCAAAATATATGCGTATCGGCGGCAATATAACGGTCGATCGGCAGTCTATCATAATTTGTTTGTTATTGAAAATATCGGTTTTGATGAGCCGATATTTTTTGATGTTTTCGACGTTTTACGATAAAATTCGACAATTAATCTTATAATCGTTAATCATTATAATGTTATTATGCATATGTAAAAATATTAGTATTACAGTTTCGCGGACGGCTTTTGCGGGGCGGCATAAGAACGTAAGAGAATAAGGAGAAAAGCGTCAATGAAGATAATTTTGGATGAAAAGATCAACGTGTTTGAAAAAGTCAAGAGCGTCCTTAAGGGAGGACATCTCTGCGGCGTTTACCGTGAAGCGGACAGCTTATATGCCGAAAATATCTTAAAAGATCTGACGAGAGAATATCGCGTAAGCCGAAAGATCTTGCCTTCAGATGCTGAAAACGATGAAGAGACCGCAAAAGATATAATGAACGTATCCGACGACGTGCGTCTATACGTAGTTTTCGGAGGAGCAGACGTAGTAGAGTGCGTAAAGTACGCCGCTACGATGAAAGAGATAAAATATATCGTTATTCTGACGACTCCGTGCATAGCCGCAAAAGATACGACGTATATCTTTGCCGGCGGTTCGCTAAGGAGCTATAAGGCGACTTTGCCGTCCGTCATTTTAGGAGAGTGGAAGTATCTTATGACGCGCGACGGTTTTGAAGGACTTATCGGGGATATCGCTTACGCTCTTTTGAGCTCGTTTGACGCTCGGTATCTTTCATATATGAAGAACGTCTATCCCAAAGAAGACGGAGTGTTGATGAAGGCTGAGGAGTTCGCATGCGGTGACAGCCTCGATAAAAAAGAACTATTGAAACTCGCGACAGCGCTCTCGAATCTTAAAAGCAATAATTCCGCAGAACTCTTCCCGTACTACGTAAAGAGAGGCGACGATAAGGGATTTTCTATCGGAAAATACAAATTTGAGATAGCATATACGATACTTTTATTATATAGCTACTATTTGAAGTACGACGGAGACGATCTATACTATCCTCCGGATATAATGAATAGCGTCGACGTTATGAACAGCGTGTTTAGCGAAAATATAGCAAAAGTAATGTCGCAATACAGATATTCGCTCGTAGGCGATTACGTTAAGCACTGTTTTTTGATGCGAGAATACCGCGAAGAGCTCGTAAGCGACGTCGATAGATATATAGACGTTATGATGAAACTTTCGAAGGCATTCAGGCGTATCTCCAGCGACGGCGGATATTCGCTTTCCGAACTGCCGGATTATAAATCGCTTATGAAAAGATTGTCCGCGCTTTCGGTTCTCGAGGACAGAGACACCCTTTTAAGACATATGAAAACCGACGGAATACTTGAAAGATACCTTTGAAATGATATGTAATCGGTTGCCTTATATTTCTTTATTTATTATAATATCATTAAGTATTTTAGGCGGTTTGCTTTCTTGTTTCCGCTTTTTTATACGGTAAGACAAAGTTGAAGCGTATCCGCTCTTTTCGATACGCGGTTTTTCGGTTGAGTTGGAATTTTCGATCGATTGCCTCGGATCTACGCTGTTGCGGTATGCGAAAAGGAGTGAACAATGTTTGATTCGATCTTGCTCGGCGCGTCGGGTTCGGATAAAGTGTGGCCTATAGTTATTCTCGTCATTTACGTTGCCGCTATGGTCGGCATTGCGTTCTATTCGAGACGCAGGACTAAATCGCTCGACGACTTCGTTCTTGCCGGAAGAGGTATGGGCGGCTGGATGAGCGCTTTCGCGTACGGTACGACGTATTTTTCATCGGTCATCTTCATAGGTTACGCCGGCAAGTTCGGTTGGACTATCGGACTATCCGCGTTCATGATAGGCGTAGGCAACGCCGTTATAGGTTCGTTTCTTGCGTGGAAAGTGCTGGCAAGGAGAACGAGAGCGATAACGCACGCGTTAGACGCGAGAACGATGCCGGAATTTTTCGAGAAGCGTTTCGGCGATAAAAAATTAAAACTTTTTTCGGCGATAATAATATTCGTATTTTTGGTTCCGTATTCCGCTTCGGTATATCAGGGGCTCGGGTATCTCTTTGAAATGATATTCGGCATCGACTTCATATGGTGCATATTCATAATGGCGGCGCTTACGGCTCTCTATCTCGTGTTCGGCGGATATTTCGCAACGACTCTTTCAGATTTCGTGCAGGGCATAATAATGCTGATCGGCGTCGTTATCATGGTATCGCTTGTGGTAAGCAACGACGCGGTCAACGGCATAGAAGGATTCAAGAAACTCGAAGAGGTCGGTCTCGGCTTTATTCCGAGCGCCGAAGGCGGTTGGAATTCTCCAATGTTCAATCTCATTATTCTAATAATGCTGACGTCGTTCGGAATGTGGGGACTTCCTCAGTCCGTTCATAAGTTCTACGCGATAAAGGATAATAGCGCCATTAAAAAAGCGATGGTGATATCGACGGTATTTTGTCTCATAATAGGCTTTGGCGCGTACTTTACCGGCGCGTTCGGTTATCTGTTCCTTGGAGGACAGCTTCCGAGCGGCGGATATGACGCGGTAGTTCCCGAAATGCTGAAAAAGGCTCTTCCGAGCGCAATGCTCGGCATCATAATGGTACTGGTTCTCTCTGCAAGTATGAGCACGTTAGCGTCGCTTTCTCTATCGGGAGCTTCTTCTCTCGGAGTTGACGCGTATAAGGGATTCATTAAGCCCGACGCTTCGGAAAAGAAAGTCAACGTATTGGTCAAGATACTTTGTCTCATGTTTATTGCGCTTTCCGTAGTACTTGCAGTCGTTAAGGTAGAGGCGATAGTGACGCTCATGAGTCTCAGCTGGGGAACTCTCGCAGGTTGTTTTATAGGACCGTACGTTCTCGGACTTTACAGCAAGAAGATAACTAAAGCAGGATGTTACGCGTCGCTCATATCAGGACTTGTTCTTACGTTCGTTCTCGTTATTATATTCGGTTGTATTTCGCCGGCGAACGGAGAGATGACCTTCGGTAACGTTATAAAGGGCGGTATCGGCAGGTCGCCGCTGATCGGAGTCATTGCGATGGCCTTCTCGCCTATCATAACTTACGTCGTCAGTCTTATGACGAAAAAGCCGAGCGACGAAATTGTCGATAAAGTATTCGACGCCGTAAAGAAATGAACGGTAAAAGTTATTGAAGACGTTGAGGAGCGGCGATCGCAAGTCTATAATACGATAGAAAGATATAAACGACGTCGCACCGTTTGCGTCATAGAAATCGTCAATAAGAAAATCTTTTATAAAATTTAACGAAACAGGCATTAAAGCCGCGCAGTAATGATTGATATGCGCGGCTTTGTTTTTCTTTTATTCGCATTTTGAAGAATTTTTTATATTTTATCATTTTATCGCCGTGTTCGTGAAAGGCAAAAATACGATTTAACGTTTTTACGAAATATATGAATAACTTAGCTTTATCGCGTCAATAATGAACGCTTGTCACAGCTTTCGGGAAGACAGCGGAAACGAGACGCCGAAGCTATATAATATTTTATCGAACGGTTAAATCGTTGAAATATGTTTGCGGTAGAATTTGAAAAAATTTGAATTCGGCTGTATAAATTTCCGAAACCATGTCAAGACTTACAGCCAGTAGAGGAGGAGCGATATGAAAAAACTGTTATTGCTTACGCTGATCCTTGCGATAGTATCCGTAACGCTCGTGAAGACGGCGGACGTGGATGCAGAGGACGCAAAGTACGAATTTTACATACCGACCAATTACTATATAGAGACAGACGACGTTATGAAAGTCGAAAGACTCGGAACGTTCGATATAGTAACGTGCGAGAAAAAAGATATGGAAAAAGTCAAAGCGAAGATAGGGAAAACGCTGGGATATACCGTTAGATTCTCGGGCGATAGGAGCGCGGTCGACTCGCTGCTTTCGGAATACGGCGTCGTTATAAGAGAAAGACAGAAGATAGACGGCGTCGAGATAATATACGGTTATTCCAACCGTCTTAGCGGCGGAGTGGAACTGAACGGAAAAAAGGTCAACGTACAGATCAATTACAAATCAAACGCGATAGCAATGGGCACACCATTAATAATGGGAAGCTATTGAATAAAAACTATAATTTTTTTGGAGGTTTACAATGAGTAAGCAAACTGAAAATAAGGGTGGAAGCAAGGTAGCTACATTCTTAAAGAAAAACATCTATTACATTCTTATGGTGGTCGCAGTGCTTGCAATAGTTGCTATGATAGTAGTAGCCGCAGTTGCAGGACAGCAGGACACGCCTATTGACGGACCGAATCATGACGATCCGGTGATCAACAAGCCCGACGACAATAAGCCGACGGTCGACGACAAGCCCGAATTCAAGTTCGTTATAGCGCTTCCGATCGAGACTGAGACGATAGGTCTTGATTACAGCGAAGACGAATTGGTATTCCACCCCACGCAGGGAGCTTGGAAGACGCATCTAGGTATCGACTATATGGCTAGCGCCGGCACGAACGTTAAAGCGGTATTCGACGGCAAGATCAAGAGCATTGAAACAGACGGTTATAACGGCACCGTAATGGTCATCACGCACGAAGGCGGATTCGAATCGACGTATAAACTTCTTTCAAAAGAGACTTCTAAAAAGGTCGGCGACAACGTAAAGAAGGGCGACGTGATCGGAACCGTAGGTAATGACAGCACGTTCGAAGTAAAGCAGGGCGAGCATATCCACTACGAATTGAGAAAGGACGGCAAGCTCGTAGATCCTAATCTTTATATGGCGAAAGGCGATAAGTAAAATTGATAGTTTACCGAAAAAAGCTCTCAAATCAATTGAGAGCTTTTTTAATATATGATATACTTTTCTTGAACTTTGACGTCATATCGGTATGACTTTAGGTATTAAATAGCCGCGATTGAAGTTCGTTTTGCATTTCGAATAATAATTAAGGCGAGGAAGGCGGACGTGAGCAGGATATTCAAGTACAGCGACAGCAATAAAAGATATCACGCTTACGACTATTATAACCGTAAAAAATACGGGAAAAGGATGTTCAAGCTCCCGATATCGATAAGCGTCACGTGTCCGAATAGAGACGGTACGAAAGGAATCGGAGGATGCGACTTTTGCTCGGCAAACGGCAGCGGTAACGGACTTAACTTTCTGAGCGTAAGAGAACAGATAGCGTATCAGCGTAAAATTCTCGAAGACAAGGGAAGGGTAGGCGGATATATCGCTTATTTCCAGTCGTTTACAAATACTTACGGAGATATCGAATATTTGAGAAAGAGTTATCTCGAAGCTATCGAATGCGGCGTCGAAGGCGTTATCATCGCGACGCGGGCGGATTCGATAGACGGCGGCGTTATCGACGTACTTTGCGATATAGATAAAAGGACGGAGCTCATAGTCGAGCTCGGGCTTGAGAGCGTTCACGATAAGACGCTTTGCGATATCAATAGGGGCGAGACGTACGGCGAGTTTTTATCGGGTTACTCGATGATAAAGGCCAAAAATATAAAAACAGGCGTACATATCATATACTCTTTGCCGTATGAAACGTATGACGATATGTTTGAGACGGCGAAAGAGGTCGCCAGGCTGTCGCCTGACTTCCTAAAGATACACGCGTTGCATATACTTAAAGGGACGCGTCTTGCAAAGAGGTACGAAGAGGAAAGATTTCCTCTTTTGAGCCGCGAAGAGTACGTATCTCTTGTTGCCGATACTCTCGAAATATTGCCGGATACTACGGTTATCGAGAGATTGACGGGAGACGGCGCGAGAGGCGAAGTCATAGCTCCGCTTTGGACGACGGATAAACTCAAGAATCTTAACGGAATAGATAAAGAACTCGTAAGAAGGGAAAGTTATCAGGGAAAATACTATCGGAGAGACGAATAAAAATGGAAAACGTAATCAATATAGCAAAGATGCTGTTTATGCGCGATTTGCCGCATGGCGGCGTATATATCGACTTTACTTTGAAAGACGGCTATGACACGCTTTATATGGCAAAGTACGCGAGCGAGGGCGACGTCTTTTCTTTTGAAACCGACGGTAGCCGCATGGAGAACGTTTATAGACTGCTCGAGAAGAACTTTCAAGATAACGTTCACGTAGTGAGAGAAGATCCTCTCGAACTTAAGAAATACGTTCGCGGCGGAGTGGATGGCTTCATCGCCGATACTACGAGAGTCGTATTAGACGAAGAAAAACTGATAGGAATAGTATCTCTCGCCGTTGATTCTCTCAAGAAGAACGGAAGGGGTCTGGTCGTCGTGGACGGCGAAATGTTCGGTGCGTACGAAAGATTGAGACAGACGTTCGCTTCGTATTCTAGAGACGTTGCGAGCGTTATAGAGATGACGGAATCGAATACGTCCGCTCCGACCGCGTACATCATAGAAAAGGTAAAGTAGGACGCAAAAGAGCGAACGGAAGATAGGCTCAAACTTCGTTACTAAAGATCTGGAGAAAACGGCAGATGAAAAGGAATCGTTTATTTTTAATATTTATAATCACCGTCATAGCGGCATGCGTCTTTTCTTTGGCGGCATGCGATCTTTCTAGCGGAAACAAAGGACACAGACACGTCTTCGATACCGCATGGCAAAAAGACGCGACGCATCACTGGCGTACTTGCGCTTGCGGAAACAAAGACTTTTACGAGCCGCACGATTTTAGCGGCGGCGATTGCGAATGCGGAGCGAAAAAGCCGCATACGCATACTTTTTCCGATGAACTCGACTTTGACGGCGTATATCATTGGTACAAGGCGACGTGCGGACACGCGGAAGAGAAAAAGGATATAGCGGAGCACTCGTTCGATGAAAACGGCGACTGTGTCTGCGGTTTTCACCGTCACGTATTTTTGAAAGAATACGATTTCGACGATACGCGTCATTGGCATAACTGCGTCGGTTGCGACGAAAAGGACGCGTACGCCGAGCACGTTTTCGGAGTAGGCGAAAGGTGCGTCTGCGGTATGCTCAGTCCCGACGGCACTTTGGGACTTACGTACGAGCTTAAAGAAGACGGAATAAGTTATCGCGTTTCGGGACTCGGCGAAGTTAAAGAAAGGGAAATTACCATAGCGTCGAGGTATAACGGCAAGCCCGTTACCGGCATTTCTAACTATGCGTTCGACGGCTCGAACGACATCGTATCGGTATACGTTCCCGATAGCGTAACGAGTATAGGAAACTATGCGTTTAACGGTTGCGGTTCTCTTACGCGGGTGACGCTCCCTGATACTCTTACAGATATAGGCGACTACGCCTTCAAAGAGTGTCGTCGACTTACAGATATAGAGATCCCCGAGAGCGTAGTAAATATCGGCGGATACGCGTTCGACAGTTGCGTTTCGTTGAGAGATATCACTTTACCTGAAAACATAACCGAGCTTTCCGACTGGCTTTTTTATAATTGCGTCGGGCTTAGGAGCGTAACGTTTTCAGGCGACGTCACTAAAATAGGAAATTGGGCGTTCGCAGGTTGCCGCCTTTTGACGGGCGTTGAATTGGCGGAGAGCTTGACCGAGATAGGCGACTGGGCGTTTTACGGTTGCGGCAGTCTCAAAAGAGTTGATTTGCCGAACGGTATCGCCGTTATAGGGAATTATACTTTCAACGGTTGCGGCGCGCTTACCTACGTCGGTATGCCGAAGAACGTCAAAAGTATAGGAGACTACGCTTTTTCGGGTTGCATAGAGCTTAAAGACGTCGTTTTGCCTAAGAGTTTGAGGGATATCGGCGAAAAGGCTTTCGAAGGCTGTTCACAACTCGGCAAGGCGTATTACGAAAGTTCCAAAGACGATTGGCTGAGCGTCGCTGTTGAGCCGAACTCGTTTGAAGACAACATCGTTTTGTGTTTTTACAGCGAGGATATGCCGACGGATACCGAAGGCAGTTATTGGCGTTACGGCGTGGACGGGCTCACGGTATTGGAGTGGTGATACGTATCGAACGCATGTGATTTTTATATGTGCGAATAGGTATGCGGCTTGTTTTGCCGTATGCCTTTTTCTTTTATAAATCATATGAATATATTCAAATATTTACATATGTAAATTTGAGAATGATTATTTAATAAAGACCGAAGATATGCGAATATGACGAAACGTCTTTTTCGCAGTTGATATAAACGATTGCGAATATGTAAATATATTGATATAATTATCGGAGAAGAAAAATAAAAAAATTCATCTTTTTTCTACAAAATATCTTAAAAAAGGGTAAAAATCTATGATTAAAGAGTTCGTTTTAGATGGTATAGTATTGTATGAAGCGAAGCACTTCGACGCAAAGGATATTTTGACTTGCGGACAGGTTTTCAGATATTTCGACAACGGAAGCCACTACTCGGTCATAAGTCTCGACAAAAAGTGCGACATCGTGAAAGAGGGCGATAAAATAAGGCTCGTAACGGACGACGGCGAATATTTTAACAGATATTTCGACCTCGACGTCAGTTACGGCGCGGTCATAGAGCGTCTCAAAGGACTGCCGTTTATGGAAGAAGCCACTGAGAACGGGAAGGGCATAAGGATATTAAAGCAAGACCCGTTCGAGACCGTCGTCAGTTTCATTATTTCCGCGAACAATCATATTCCGCGCATCAAGGGGATAATTGAAAGGCTGTGCGTATCGCTAGGGGAGAAAAAGGACGGATATTACGCGTTTCCGACGGCGGAAAGGTTGGCTGGCGTAGACGCGAAATTCTATTCCGATTTAGGCGCGGGATACAGAGCCGAGTATTTGGCGAGAACTGCCGCGGATATCGCGGGCGGTTTCCCGCTTGATAAAATAAACGAACTCGACAGCGAAAGCGCGAACAAGAAACTTTGTACGCTTATTGGCGTTGGACCGAAAGTCGCGGACTGTATACTGTTGTTCGGGTACGCGAGACAGGACGTTTTCCCCGTCGACACGTGGATAAAAAAGGTATACGCGGATATTTTTTCGGAAGGGGCGAGATCTCCCAAGGAAATAAGACGCGCGCTCATCGCGACTTACGGCGAGCTGTCGGGCTACGCTCAGCAATATCTCTTTTATAACAAAAGGGGTTGAATACGGTCGAATAACGTTTGCCGCTGCCGAAGATAAATTCGAGACGACTAAAGATGACGAGAATATAATATCCGAGGAGAATTGATATGAAGAGGTATGCGGTGCTCGTAGATCTGCAGAGCGAAAGACTTGGGATCGAGATGTTCGATAAACTGATAGAGGAGATAACTCGCGGCGGCAGCGTAGAGTACGTGAAATTCTACAACTATCTGGCGAAGCGTAACGGCGAATTTTCGTCGTTCATAAAGGAATACGGCGCGGACATAGATCTCCCGATGATGAGCAAGAAAAAGGTGCGTATAGATATGCGGCAGGTCATAGACGCCGTCAGGATAGCATCTTCGAACGGCAATATCGACACGTTTCTCCTGATATGTTCGGAAGTCGACGGTATATATCTCGTCAACGAGCTGAAAAAGGCGGGCAAGCGTATAGAGATCGCCGTTACGAGCTCCAATTCTCTCTCGTCTAAAGCTCATACGGAATATCTTCTCGACAGGTTCGCCTGCGTGAATGAGAGCGTAGCTAATAACGGAGAGAAAGACGGGCAAAAGACGCTCGTCGATAACTCAAGCGACGGGGCAAAAACCCGTGAACGTACTCGCGATAGCGTAAAAGACGCGGCGGAAGCAGAGCTTTCCGATAGCGAAAAAGAGAAAACCGGCGAAAGCGGAGGTTTCGCGACGAATGGCGACGAGGAATATCCCGAGATAACGAAAGAAAGTAACGGATACGAAGATCAGAGCGCTGTTAAGAAAGCGGACAATAACATCAAAAAAGCAGTTAAACATAGCGATATGTATGAAGAAAATCGCATTTTATACGGCGGAGGACAACGCGAGAAAGAGGCTATAATAGCTTCACTTAAAAAGGTCAGAGGCAACGAAAGCTCGATTTTCCCCTACAGCGATATAGAAAAGGACGATATCGACGAGAAGATGGCGGAGATAGACAGACGGCTCATCAAGATGATCAACGCGCGTAAAAAAGAGAGCGAGGAGAGTCTCAACAGATTGCTCGGGAGCGAGCTTAGCGATAAAGATATCGAGGAACTCATCAAGAAGCATTTGAGATGATAGGTATCTATATTCTTCGGATAATATAGTAGGACGGTATAAAAGACAGGCGTGATATTGCCACGCCCGTCTTTTTTATTTGCGTTTTTGCGGCGTGTTTTACCATAATTTTTATCGGCGTTTTTCGACAAAGTACTTTACAAACCGCGATTCATAATATATACTTAGTATAATACGTTAGTTATATATAAGAGGATACGACCGCGTATTTTCTTTACGCTAACGCAGTAAAGTCTTAAAATAAATTTATTTCAAATAAAGGAGTTGAGGGTTTTGGCTAAAGTAAGTTTTAACAAAGAGCTGTGTAAAGGTTGCGGATTGTGCGCGAGCGCATGCCCCAAAGGCATCATCCGAATTTCAGAGACTGAGACCAACAATAAGGGTTACAACGTCGCCGAAGTGACCGATATGACGAAATGTATCGGTTGCGCGAGCTGTTACGTTATGTGTCCCGACTGTGTAATTGAGGTGGAGAGATGAAAGAAAATAAGAAATTGATGAAAGGTAACGAAGCCATAGCGGAGGCTGCCATAAGAGGCGGTTGCAGGTGCTATTTCGGCTATCCTATTACTCCGCAGAGCGAGATTCCGGAGTATATGTCGGCGAGAATGCCCGAAGTCGGAGGCACGTTCCTTCAGGCGGAGAGCGAGATCGCCGCTATCAATATGGTATACGGAGCGGGCGGCGCCGGCGCGAGAGCCATGACGTCGAGTTCCTCTCCCGGCATCAGCTTGAAGCAGGAGGGAATATCGTACATAGCGTGCGCGGAGATACCGTGTCTTATCGTCAATATGGTCAGGAGCGGACCGGGACTCGGCGGTATCCAGCCGTCGCAGTGCGACTATTTCCAGGCTTGTAAAGGCGGCGGTCACGGCGACTATAAGCTGCTTGTTTACGGACCTTCGTCCGTGCAGGAGGCTGTCGATATAGCGTACGAAGCGTTCGAGAAGGCTATCGAATACAGGACGCCTGTCATGATACTCGGCGACGGTATGCTCGGTCAGATAATGGAGCCTGTCGCTCTTCCCGAGATGAAGGATCCCGCTACGTTCGCGAGACTCCCGTGGGCGACCGACGGCACGAAGACGGGCAAGGAGAGAAGGATCATCAATTCTCTTTACATCACGCCCGACCCTCTCGAGGCTATCAATCATAAACTGTTTAAGAAATACGAACTCATGGCTGAGAGAGAGACTAGGTGCGAAGAGTACAGATGCGACGACGCGGAGATATTGCTTACGGCGTACGGCACCGTTGCGAGGATCGCAAAGAGCGCTGTCGATATGCTGAGAGAAAAGGGAGTGAAGGTCGGACTCATCAGACCGATAACGCTCTTCCCGTTCCCGTCAAAGGTCTACGAAAAGCACGCGGAGCGCAATGAGGTCAAGAAATTCATCAGCGTTGAGCTGAGTATGGGACAGATGGTAGAGGACGTCAGACTTTCCGTGAACGGCAAGAAACCCGTCGGTTTCTACGGCAGATGCGGCGGTAACGTTATGACGAGCGAGGACATTGTAGAAGCGGTTCTTCAAGGGGAGGTAAAGTAATATGGCAGTATTCAAGAAAAAACCTGAAATGTTGACGGACGTTCCGTTCCACTATTGCCCCGGATGTACGCACGGCATAGCGCATAGACTCGTTGCGGAAGTTATCGACGAGCTCAATATCAAGGATCATCTCGTAGGCATCGCGCCGGTAGGATGCGCGGTATTCGCGTATGACTACTTTAATTGCGATATGCAGGAGGCGGCTCACGGCAGAGCGCCTGCGGTTGCGACGGGTATCAAGAGATCTGATCCGAATAATATAGTCTTCGCATATCAGGGCGACGGCGACCTAGCGTCTATCGGTATGGCTGAGATAGTTCACGCCGCCGCTAGGAGCGAAAATATTACCGTAATATTCATCAACAACGCTATATACGGAATGACGGGCGGACAGATGGCTCCGACGACTATGCTCGGACAGAAGGCGTCGACTTGCCAGAAGGGAAGGACGGTCGCGGCGAACGGCTATCCTATACACGTCAGCGAGATGCTCTCGCAGCTTCAGGGTCCCGCGTATATCGAAAGATGCGCATTGACCGACGTTCCGCATATCAACAAGGCGAAGGCGGCGATCAAACACGCTTTCCAGAATCAGATAGACGGCAAAGGCTTTTCGCTCGTCGAGCTCATCTCGACCTGTCCTTCCAACTGGAAGATGAGCCCGCTCGAATCTATCGAGTATGCAAAGAACGAGATGATGAAGATATATCCTCTCGGCGTATATAAGGATATAGACAAGGAGGCTGAGTAATATGGAAGAGAAGATAGTTGTCGCAGGATTCGGCGGACAGGGCGTACTGAGTCTCGGTCAGTTCGTGGCGTATGCCGCAATGTACGAGGGAATGGAGGTCTCGTGGCTTCCGTCATACGGTCCCGAGATGAGAGGAGGCACTTCGAACTGTTCGGTAGTCGTATCGGATAGACCTATAGGCTCTCCTATCATAGCTACCCCCGATACGCTCATCGCTATGAACAAGCCTAGCCTTGATAAATTCGTGAATAAGGTCAAGAAGGGCGGACTCATCATCGTCAACAGTTCGCTTATCAAGGACAAGGTAGAGAGAGACGACGTAAGAGTTCTCTATATCAACGCTAACGAGATAGCTCTCGAGGCTGGTAACGCAAAGACTGCCAATATAGTAGTGCTCGGCGCGTTCATCAAGATGACGGGCATACTCAAAGCCGAGGACGTCAAGAATACGATAGAGAAGATATTCGCGAACAAGCCTAAGGTCATACCGATGAACAAGGTCGCGTTCGATCTCGGATATAATTTCGTTAAATAATACTATTATATCTTGAATCTATAGACGTATATTTGTATTAAAGAGCGTCGCGTTCATACGCGGCGCTCTTTTGCGTTATTTTAAGCGGCTTATCATAACTATATATCTAAGTTTTCGTTACTGAGCGCGTACGACGCGTATTTTTAACTCGGCTCGCTCAACGTTTTCGTACATATCGCGATTTAATATCTTTAGCGGCTTTCAAATACTGAAAATAGGCGTTTTATGGGAATATTGACTGTTGTATTGTTTGCGTAATAATGTTTTCTTCTGCCGTTCGGGCGATAAAAATCGCAGAATATGACTATTTGCGGATTATATATATTTTTTTCCTTTTCGGGAATATGTACCGATGCGGCGAATATAATTATTTTAAGAGCGTGAATTTACGGTTCGATACGCTATGCCGCCGCGTCCTTCGTCTTGCAAAAGGTCAGTTATGATATACTCATATATACATTAACATATGTACATATGATAGTATATATAATGTTATATATATGCGGCGTTTGATAACGGTCGCCAGATAGTGAACGCGGCTTGCGAGAGGGCGGTTTGGGGAAAATGTATAGGCGTTGATTGCAGATGTAATAAAAAGGAAATATCAAGGCTCTATATGCCGATAAAACGCGGCGATTCCGAAATAAAGCATAAAAAAACAGAAGTTCGTTAGAACTTCTGCTCTATGTATACGAGAAAATGGACAAAAGAGAAGATTTATTAAGGTAAGGGGGATTACCAAGGGGGATAAACCATTTTCTCTACATAGCGATTTAGGAAAGGTCATAGTAATGACCTTTATGTTCTAAGTATAACATAATACGCTTTGAAAACTCAAGTAAATTTTTTATATTCACAGATTTTTCATAATAAAATTGAGCGAATCAAGTCGAAAATCAGGTTTGAGAAAATTATTCGCTTTTTGCTACTCATATTTTTTCAAATTCGTCGTAGGTGAGTATCTTGATAGGATGCTCTTCGTCTCTTTTTTTGAGACTTTCTATCTTTTTACACGAGTAGGTATCGTTTTCCAGTTCCTCTTTGTCGAGTACTATGAGATAGTGCGCCTGATCCATATACGCCGAGAATTTGCCGTTGTGCTCCGCGATTGTGCGGAATACTCTGTCGTATCCCACGAGCTTTTCTATTCCCTTGGAGATACAGATCCTTCTCAGCTTGAGAGCGTTGTCCTTTTTGACGGTAGAGCGGAGGACTTCTTTGAATTGTTTCGTGAGATCCGAGTTCCTTTTGCCGACAAAGAAGCCGCTGATGTATTCGTGAACGTTGTCGCTTCTCAGCATCTTATATACGTTATATTCGACGCCGAATTGCTCGTATATCTCGTATAGCATCTTCTTTCGCGGTTGAGACCCTGCCGCCTTGCCGAATTTCACGTCAAACTGCGCGTTTCTCGCGCAGTCCATGAGCTTCGCTCCGTCTTTCGCCATAGCTTGCATCAGAGGTCTTGTATCGAACTGCGCCAATATATTGTCGTCGATGTGGAATCTTTGACGGCATTTCGCGTTCTCGTCTCTTTCGATGGAGTCGAAGTATTCGAGAGTCGAATTGACGTATTGCATCTTATTGACGGTCTTATCGTTCATTTTCGTCGAGTACGTCTTATATGCGTGCATATTTTTGACTTTTCCGACGACGATACCGTACTTTTCGATGAGTCCGTTAAGGTCGGTATTTTCACGCTTCGCGATCTCTCTTACCGCGGCTAGCGTGGCTCTCGCGTCCTCGGAAGGGTCGTGTTCCACGTATTCGATGCCGAATTCGTCCGCTATCGTCTTGAGCGACGTCTCCTTGAATTCGTTCTTGTATACCGAGTATACGACGTTCGAGTCTATGTAGTTGAAGGTCGGCATTTTTATTCGGAATTTGAGACAGGCGGCTATGAGCATCGAGATGTCGTTATTGATAGCGTGACCTATGACGAGAGTGTCCTCGGTGAGCAGATCCGTTAAAAATCTATGATTGCACTTGAATACCTTTTCTTTTCTTAGATCCTTGATGGTAAAAGGAAAGTTTATCTTCCCTGCAAAGAAAGACCCGACCGTAGGATTACACTTTTGAGAGATTATTTCCTTTTCTTCGAGATTTTCGTTAGATACGACTATTCCCGTCCAACATATGCTGTAATATGCGAAGGTGTTGGCGCACTCGAAGTCTAATGCAATGACCTTCATTTTTCTCCGACTATTCAATAGATTTTAATAATTATAGCATTTTGTTTATTTTAAGTAAACAATATAGATTATAATAAAGTACAAAATTCGATTTCGCCGAAACCGTCTTGACAAAAGGTTTAGTTTCATTCATAATAGCATTATGGAATATGAAACGCGGCTTTTACCGCGGAATAGTCGCCGTTTGACGGCGGTTATTGATATAACGGCGTTGCCGAAATGATGCGAGGTGCAGATAATGAAGAGATTGATAGACGTTGCTATGAAGAGGGAAGAGGCCGACTTGGTTCTCAAGAACGCGAGGATCGTCAACGTATTTACCGGCGAGCTCGAGGAGGGCGACGTAGCTATAGCGGACGGCAGGATAGCCGGCATAGGCAGCTACAGCGCGAAGAAGGAAGAGGATATGTCGGGCAAGATACTTGCCCCGGGATTTATCGACACGCATATGCACATAGAGAGCAGTATGATGACGCCCTCTCATTTCGGCAAGGCGATAGTTCCCTACGGTACGACGACGGCGGTCGCAGATCCGCACGAGATAGCTAACGTTCTCGGCGTCAAGGGCATAGATTTCATGATAAAGGAGGCGGAGAGCGTTCCCGTCGACTTTAGATTCATGTTGCCCAGTTGCGTTCCCGCGACGCCTTTCGAGCATAACGGCGCGGTCATAGACGGCGCGCTCACGGCTGAAGTCATAGGCCGCGACGATATTTTCGGGCTCGGAGAGTTCATGAACGCCCCAGGCGTGGTATTCGCCGACGGCGACGTATTGACGAAGCTCGAGAGCGCTGTTAGCGCGCGTAAAGTTATTGACGGGCACTATCCTTCGTGTTCTCCCGACGAGCTCAACGCCTACTCGGGCGCGGGCATCAAGACGGATCACGAATGTATAGATACGCTCGACGCGCTCGCTAAGATCAAGAGGGGAATGTATATACAGATGCGCGAAGGCACCGCTACGAGGAATCTTAGAGACCTCATGCCGATAGTGAACAAGAATACTTTAAGACGCTGTCTTTTCTGCACCGACGACAAGCAGGTAGAGGACCTTCTCGCGCGCGGACATATAGATAATAATATAAAGATAGCTATAGAGTGCGGTCTCACGCCTATCGAGGCTATAACGATAGCGACGCTCAACGCCGCGGAATGTTATGATATGACGGACAGAGGAGCGATAGCTCCGGGAAGAATTGCGGATATAGTGGTGATAGGCAGTTTTGAGGAGTTCAATATAGAGAAGGTGTTCAAGCGCGGCAAGCTCGTCGCAGAGGGCGGCAAGGCGTTATTTGACGCCGCGACGCTTGAAGACGGGAGCGTCAAAGATACCGTTCATATGAAGGAGATGACTCTCGACGACGTTAGACTGCCGCTAAAGAGCGGACGGGTCAACGTCATGCGTCTCTTGCCGAAGAACGTCGTCACGGAGCGCGTTACACGTAACGTCAAGGTAAAGGACGGATATTTTGAATATGACAGAGATAGCGATATATCCAAGATAGTCGTAGCAGAGCGTCATAAGAATACGGGGAATATCGGCATAGGTCTCGTCGAAGGCTACGGGATAAAGGGCGGAGCAATGGCTCTATCCGTAGCGCACGACTCTCATAACATCATAGCTATCGGCGACAACGACGCCGATATAGTAGCCGCGGTCAACGAGATAAGGAGAGTCGGCGGAGGTATGACCGCCGTCAGCGGCGGCAGGGTATACGGCACTCTCGAGCTGCCGATAGCGGGACTCATGAGCGACAGAGGTATAGACTATATCCTCGAGACAACTAAGAGACTGACTTCGTACGCGACGAGCGAGCTGAAGGTCGCGGACGGTATCGAACCGTTCATGAGCCTTTCGTTCCTGTCTCTCGTGGTTATCCCCGAGCTAAAGATAAATGACGTCGGACTGTTCGACTATAGCAGTTTTTCGCATATAGACGTGGAGGCTACTGAGTGATTTAACGCCCGTGTTAGATATTTTCGGGGCGGCGGGACTCTCCGCCGCCGTCTTTAACTGTTTTACCAAAAATATGAATTAGAAGAAAAATACATCTCTTGCGACAAGAGATGTATTTTCGCATATGATCTTTATATTAACATATTAGATATTCCAATTGCGAAAGTCAATAGTTTTTGCAGAATTTTTGTGTTTTATACGTGAAAACACGTTTTTTGAATTTTAATTTACCCAAAAATATTCAAAAAATACATCTCTTGTCGCAGGAGATGTATTAGCAAAAATTATAAAAACGATATTTTTAGAGGTAAATTCTGGATTTGCCTCGCTTTGCTTTTCACAAAAGGCGAAGAGGAATAAGGAGAACAAAAGATATTATGGATACGAAGATGAGAGATATGAGATTTTCGGGAAGTAAGATATTTGTTGTACTGCTGATTGTTGTTACGTGCTTTAGCGTTATTATGCTTAATAATATTGACAAGTCGTATGCTTTTAATGAACAAGGTTTATTGAAGGCATATCAGATAGGAGTTAAAGGCGACGGAAGCTATAGTACTGATATATGGCAGGGCGATGATAAACATTTTGATAAGGCTTTGCTTAACGAGCTGTACGCTAAGTCTACAGGTATAGAGAACGCTACTATTGACGACGTTAGTAATTATATTGACACGAGTGGGAAAGAAAAGTTTGGAAGTAAAATAATAACAATGCAAAACATTGCTAGTAATGTTGCTGACTTTGAGTTAGGGTTACTATTGAAAGTAGGCGGTTACGAGTGGGCTGTAACGTCTCTTACTAAAGACAGAACAGGTAATGTAGTAGCAACGCTGATACTAACAGAGGAAAAAGCGATGATTACTTCAAGATATAATGAGAAAAGTAATACGCTAAGCGACTCAATATATAGTAACAGTTATATAAGAAATAGACTTAATACCCACCAATATTATTCTCTTTTTTCATCGGGAGAATTTGCATCTAATTATTTGGTACAACCTAGAAACATAGCATATCAAGAAAGTGAAGATATTACTGTTTGTCGACCGAATAATAGTTTATATAGTGCTAATGAGGCTTATGGCGCTTTGCCTGATAATAGTAAATGGCAGACTGGAATGGCAGAATTAGCCGATCCAAATATAGAATTTGATGGTATTCGTTATGATGCTTGGGCAGATGATTATATCTGGCTGCCAAGTTCTAGCGAAGTTTACTATTTTGTTGATGAAGCTACTGATAGATATTATTTAGGTGTTTGGGAGTATAACAATTCAGTTAATAAAAGTTCGTTATGGCAATTTAATGCCGATAGTAGTTACTTTTGGTTAAGAACTTCACTATTTACTAGCTACGCTTCAATTTATGCTTATCGTCTCACGGAGACCGGACAAGATGCCACATCATCTAATGCTACTAATAGTAATTATGTTCGTCCCGCGATACATCTTAACTTAACGGAAGCTGATGCTAACTCTAAGTATTACGTAAGCGACCCAACGGATATTACCTCAGAATATGCGGGCGGAGGTTTCAAGATGGACAGCGTAACTGCCGACGATAAATATTGGTATGACGCTGAGAAAGTTGATTTGACGTTCTACAACGACGATAATGAAGAAGTAGATGCAAGTAATGCGGGAACGTATTGGGTAAAGGCGGAGATAAAACCCGAGGTTTTGGCTGCAACTCCCGAGACGGCATTTGGAGCAACTGCTGACAAATCCGATCCCGACCATATGGAAAATAATACTGTCAGATGGTGTAAACTAACGATAAACAAACGAAAGCTAGGACTGGAGTTTTCGACCGACTCTCGAGGTATGCCGGTAGGAGAGTTCAAGAGCCTAATAGAGGGCGATAACGGTACGGGAATATACGATGGCGATACTCTTGAGAACGGACGTATGCCCGTGCTCGGCTTCAGATATGCTGGAAAGGGAAGCACTACGTATCCTAGCAGTACTACTGCTCCGACGAAGCAAGGAATGTATACCGCTACGGCGTATCTAGTGAACGCCGCCGATACTCCTTACGAGCTCGATACGAGCGCGCTGACTATCGACTTTGAGATAGTGAAGGCGTTGCCTTCGTTCTCCGCGACAGACATCAGCGTTACTTACGGTACAGCCTACGAAGTCGATATTACTACAGACTCCGATAGCGCGGTGACCGTCACGTATTATCAATCAGACGGCAAGACGCCCGTAGCAGGCAACGCAAAGCCTACCGATACGGGAGTATATATAGCGAAGCTATCGACAGAGGAGACAGCTAACTTTGCGGCAGACGTCAAGGCTATAACCATAACGATCAAGATAGCGAAGCCTACGGTCAACCCCGTAGTACCGGAGAAGGTGTATTACCACGAGGGCGACGCTATGCCCGAGATCAAGCTCTCTGATGGAGACACGTCGGGAAGTATCAAGTGGGCGACAGGCTCTATTGTACAGCTAGGACCGCATACGTATACATGGGAGTATACTCCGAGCGATACTAAGAACTACGAGAGCGCGAGCGGAGAGATAGAGCTCAACTTCCTGCCTGTAGCTTTGGGAGCGGTGAAGGTCGAGTCCTTCACTCAGGGCGATACAGTAATATATGCAGGCAGCGATATAAATGCTCTCAAGAGCATGCTGAAGGTCGCTCTGTACAATAACGACGGCACTAAGAACAAGGATCTTACAGACGGAGAATATACCTTAACGGGCGAGTTAGTCGCGGGAGAGTCGGAGATAACAGTCAGTTCCTCGGGATTCTCAACTACGTTCACAGTGAACGTAACGGCGGAGAGTATGACGGGGATCAACGCGGTATTCACGCAGGGAAGCGTCAAAGTATTCACGACTACGAATATAGACAGTCTGAAGGAATATCTGAAGGTAACGGCTGTATACAACAGCGGAAGGACTGAGGATATAGCTAGCGGAGACTATACGCTCTCGGGAACGCTGAGCGTAGGAACGTCGGCAATCACCGTAGCATATAGCGGCAAGGAGACGACTTTCAACGTAACGGTCAGCGAGATAGCGGTAGAGAGCATAACCGCTGCTTTCACGCAAGGAACTAACGAAGTATTCACTTCTACCGACATATCGAAGCTGAAGGAGTGGCTGATAGTCACCGCTACGTATAACGACGGCTCAGAGAAGAGCGTGACGGACTACGAGCTCGCAGGTAATCTAATAGCGGGCAGTTCGTATATAGTAGTTAAGTTCGGAGGCAAGGAGACGACGTTCACGGTGAACGTAACGGAAGTAAAAGCCGTGAGTATGGACGTAACGTATACGAATGGTACGGTATTCGTCGGAGCCAGTCTCGACACGCTCAAGGGAAGCATAACGGTCAAGATAACGTACAACGACGGCAATATAGACGAGGACTTCAAGGACTATACTCTCGAGGGCTCTCTCGCTACGGCTGGCGACGTCACCGTCAAGGTTAGGTATCTGACGTTCGAGAAGGATATAATAGTAACGGTATCCGATATAACGGTAACGAATATAGAGATAACGTTTGCTCAGAACGGAACGGTCATATTCGAAGGAAGTAATATAGATATATTAAAGGATATGCTTACCGTGAAGGTAACGTACAGCAACGGAGACGTAGAAGAGGACTACAAGGGATATACCCTAACTGGCGATCTCAGCGTATCTGGAAGCGTTACCGTGACCGTTGAGTGCGGAGACGAGAGCGACACGTTCACCGTAGAGGTGACGGCTATAGAGATCACCGAGATAACCGCGGAATTCAAGCAGGGAAGTAACGTGATATATCCGTCGTTTGGAATAGATGGTTTGAAAGAGTGGCTCACCGTAAACGCTATATATAACGATGCGACGAAGAACAAGACTCTTTCTGATGAAGAATATACTCTTAGCGGAACGCTCGAAGCGGGAACGTCTACTATAACCGTAACGTACGAAGGCAAAGAGACAACGTTCACGGTAAGCGTAAGCGAAGTATCGCTCGATAGGATAGAGGTAACGTTCGAGCAGGGAGACAGCGTGATATACGAGTCCGCTTCTCTCGATACGCTCAAGCAGTATATGAGCGTCAAAGCTGTATACAGCGACAAGAGCGAGAAGACGCTAGAGGAGAGCGAATACAACGTAACGGGAACGCTGTCGGTATCGTCGACGATACTCGTCGTGGAATATAACGGAAAGACCGCAACAATAATGAGCGGAGTGACTGTGACGAAGGTCGAAGCCGTTAGTATGGAAGTCACGTATACCGAAGGCGCTGTATTCGCAGGAGCTAGCCTCGATACGTTGAGACCTAATATAACGGTCAAGGTAACGTATAACGACGGAAGCGTCAACGAGGACTTCAAGGACTATACTCTCGAGGGTTCGCTCGACGTAGAAGGCGAGACTACGGTAACGGTGAAGTATCTCACGCTCGAAAAAGAGATAACGGTTACGGTATCCGATATAAGGATAACGGATATAGAGGTAGCGTTCGCGCAGAGCGGAACTATATTCGAAGGAAGCGATATAGAGATACTGAAGGATATGCTCACCGTCAAGGTGACGTACAGCAACGGAGAAGTAGACGAAGATTACAAGGGATATACTCTAACGGGCGATCTGACTACTGTCGGAACCGTTAGCGTGACGGTAACGCTCGGAGATATATCCAAGAACTTTGACGTAGAGGTCACGGCGATAGAACTTACCGAGATAACCGCGGAGTTCAAGCAGGGAAGTAACGTGATAATATATCCGTCGTTCGATATAGACGGCTTGAAAGAGTGGCTGACCGTAAACGCAATATATAACGATACTACGAAGAATAAGGTTCTTTCAGACGAAGACTACGTTCTCTCGGGAACGCTCGAGGTAGGAACTTCTACGATAACCGTAACATACGAAGGCAAAGATACTACGTTCACCGTAAGCGTCAGCGAAGCCGCTCTCGACAGGATAGAGGTAACGTTTGAGCAGGGAGATAGCGTTATATACGAGTCTGCTCCTCTCGATACTTTGAAGCAGTATATGAGCGTCAAGGCTGTATACGGCGACAAGAGCGAGAAGACGCTAGAAGATAGCGAATACACGGTAACCGGTACGCTGTCGGTATCGTCGACGATACTCGTAGTCGAATATAACGGAAAGAGCGCAACTATAACTAGCGGAGTAACCGTGACGAAGGTCGTCGCCGTTAGCATGGAAGTCACCTATATGCAGAGCGGAATAGTCAACGTCGGAGCTAACCTCGATACGTTAAGAGACGATATAACGGTCAAGGTAACGTATAACGACGGCAATATCGACGAAGACTACAAGGACTATACGCTCGAAGGCTCTCTTAACGTGATGGGCGAGAGCGAGGTCAAGATAAAGGTAGGAGAGCTCGAGGATACTATAACGGTCAACGTATCGACCTCCGAGTTCATCAAGAAGCCCGAGGTGACTACGCCGAGCGTAGTATTCGATAACGAAGAGCACACTGTCGAGGAGTTCATAACGGGATTCAACGACTACACTATGGAGTTCGTCGAGAAACCCGACGTTATCAAGAGCGTAGGCGAATATACCGTACGCATAAAGATAAAGGACGACAAAGCGGTAGCGTGGGAAGAGAGCGAGGACAGAGCGGAAGTAACGCTGACGTTCAGCGTTGAGAGACTGGTGATAGATATACCGTCAGAGGGCGGAAAACTCGAGTATTCGGGAGAGGAACAGAGCTTCGTGCCCGAAGGAATAGATACCGCTCTCGTAACGCTCAGCGGTAACGTGGGAACGGAAGTAGGCGAGTATACCGTAACGGTGAGCCTTAACTACCCAAGCGATACCTGCTTTACGGGCGGAAGCGTAGAGGATATGACGTTCACGTTCAGCATCGTGAAGAAGAGACTGGAAAGACCGACCGTATCGGAGCCCGATACTATCGTATACACCGGCGAAGAGATAGACGTCAGCGGAATGCTCGAAGGCTTCTCGAGCGAGCTCATGACGCTATCCGGTAACGTCAAGGGAACTAACGCCGATACGTACGTTATCAGCGTGACTATAACCGACGCCGATCACTACGAGTGGGCAGAAGAGGAGAGCGAAGAGAACGTAGCAGCTCTTTCGAATAATGCTATAACTATAGAGATAGAGTGGAAGATAAACAAGGCGAAACTCATGCCTGAGTGGACGTCCGCAAGCGGAGTGCCTACGTTTAAGGTACCCGATAAGTATAAGGATCTATTGGAGTTCGAATACGTCTACGAAGACGAGAACGGCAACGAGGTGAATAAAGAGGACTTCGAGAGCGGCAAGACGTACAAGGTAATAGCTAAGCTCAGCGAAGAGTGCAAAGGTAACTTTGAGTTCGTAACGTCGAGCGGAGAGGTACTGGATAAGCCCGAAGAGAGCGCGCCGTACGAGTTCATGCCCGCAGGCGGTAACGTAACTCCGCCCGACGATAACGAGCCGACCGAGCCGAATACCGTAGGTATGCCTGATTGGATACTTACTTGGCTCATAGTTATGAGTTGTTTTATGGGCGTAATGCTTCTCATTATGGTAACGATGTTCATATGTATGATACTTATCGCTATGAGAAAGAATAACGGCAGTACCGTATATAATTATCCTCCGTATACGTCGCAGTACGAAGACGAATACGAAGACGACGATGATGACGAGGACGACGAAGACGAGACAGATCGAAGCGGCAGAGAAGGAGAATCGGACTCTAGCGGAAGAGAACCAAGCGACGGCGACGACAAGGAGGATGACCGACATACGGAAGAGATAGCCGCGGCTAATAGCGATAGCGGAAGATACGTTCCCGAAGGCGCTGTAGTAATAGCCGAAGGTCAATTAGCTAATAAGGACGAGGCGAAGAGGCTCGAAGACGACGGCTCGTTCTACGCCTTCGAAAAGAGAGACGGAGAGTCGGTAGTAACGGTAGCTGACGGCGCGGTAATAATCAACGGCAGTGAAAGGCTCGATATCAAGGACTCGATACTATTACTCGGCGACGACCAGAAGAGGTACATATTCGGACTTCGCGACTACGCTATCGAGAGGTCGGGAGAGAAGCCGTCGTTCGCTAAATATCACTTGACTGTAGGCAAGGGAACTAAGCAGGTCATCAAGCTCAGCGTCAAGGACGGCGAAGTCATGGCGTACTTTAGGATCGAGGACGAGAGGCTGAGAACTATACGCAGGAACGCTCGCGAGAACGACGCGGAGATAAAGATCAAAGAGACCGAGATGGCGGTAGACGGCGAATCGGCGTACGAGATGGCGAAGGATCTAATCGACCTAAGAGTCACGCAGATAGAGGAGAATCTCGAGTACAGAAAGCAGCTTCTCAAAGAGAAGCGTAAGGCAAAGAAAGAGCTTAGCAAAAACTCGGGAAATCAATTAGAGGACGGCGACGGTAGCGCTGATAGAGATATTGATGGCTGATAACGGTTATTACCGTAAATATACTTAAATTGCGATACGGGTTGCAGTAATTAAATTATGCTACATATACAAAGGTTTTTCGTTTTGAAAGACCTTTGTTTCGTTATTTCCAGTCCTATGGCATATTGAAAATACTCTTTTGAGTATACGCAATGAAGAGTCTGATAACAAATCGGAGAAAATGGAAAATTCGCTATTGCTTTTTTATACGCTATAATGTATACTTATATATAATGGGCATATATGAAGGCGTATTCGATCGGAGATCGTCTTTCGTCTTTATCGCTTTAACTTTATTCGGAGGAGAAAAATGATCTATCCCATCAATAAGTCGAATTATAAAGACTTTAACGTAATTGAAGAGAATAAACTCAACGAGCGCAGTTATTTTATTCCGTTTTCGTCGAGAGAGGCTCTCGAAAAGACCGATTATCTCAGCGAAAGATATCTCTCGGACAGAGTGGACGTGCTTAGCGGGGAATGGGATTTTGCATATTTTGCAAAGGCTAGCGAACTCAACGACAATTTCGATACGGAAAAGGTGAACTTCGATAAAGTTTCCGTTCCTTCGACGTGGCAAAGAACGGGTTACGATCAGATAGCTTATATCAATACGCGTTACGCGTTCAAGAAGGATCCTCCGCGTATTCCGTCGGATATTCCCGTCGGCGTGTACAGGAGATATTTTACCGTCGAGAACGCCGAAATGAATAGGATAATCACGTTCCTCGGCGTCGCGGGATGTCTTTCTCTCTACGTCAACGGACAGTACATAGGCTACAGCGAAGGCAGTCACAATTCCGCGGAGTTCGACATATCCGACTACGTGCACAACGGGGAGAACGAGCTCATCGCCGTCGTTTTTAAGTGGTGTAACGGCACGTATCTCGAGTGTCAGGATATGTTCAGAGAGAACGGAATATTCAGAGACGTATATATCACTTCGCACGAGGAGAGCTATATATACGATATATTCCTGCGTCCGAAATTCGTCGGCGACGGCAACTATTCGCTCATCGCAAGCGTAGACGGCACTTTCGCGACTAACGTTAGGATAACTCTCGAGCTCATAGGCGACGGCGTTGAGAGAAAGGACGAACTCCAGCCCAACGGCACGGTGATAGCGCGCAACATATCGCCGAAGGAATGGTCCGCAGAGACTCCCAACGTATATCAGGCGATAGTGACGCTCGAAAAAGAGGACGGTACGACGCTCGAGTGTATTCGTCAGATAATAGGATTCAAACATATTGAAATAGACGGCGAAGTATTCCTTTTCAACGGCAGAAAGATCAAGATGAAGGGCGTTAACCATCACGATACGCACCCGATAAACGGTTACGTTATGTCGATGGACGATCTCAAAAAAGACGTAGAACTCATGAAGGAATATAACGTCAACACCGTGCGTACGGCGCATTATCCGCCCGATCCCGTATTCCTTACTATGTGCGACGTCTACGGACTCTACGTCATAGACGAGGCGGATATAGAGACGCACGGCTTTTACGCTATACCTCATTCTACGTATAATCCCAATAGGCTCAGTAACGATATGAAGTGGGCGGATCATTATCTCGACAGAGTTAAGAGAATGTTCGGAAGGGATAAGAATCATCCTTCTATAGCAATGTGGTCGCTCGGTAACGAGTCGGGCGGATATAAGTGTCAGGACGTTTGTTACGACTATCTCAAAAAGTTCCACGGCGAAATACCCGTCCATTACGAGGGCGTAAACAGGAGCGAAAGGTGGGCTTACGACGTCGTATCGCATATGTATGCAAGACCCGATCTTATGCGTAATATCCGCGATAAAAAGTCGGGAATGAAGGACGTTTTCGGCAACAGAGCGGGAGATAAATACGTAGGGAAACCGTTCTTCCAATGCGAGTACGCTCACGCTATGGGCGTAGGTCCCGGCGGTCTTGATGAGTATATGGAGCTGTTCTATTCTTCCGACCAGTTCATGGGCGGTTGTATTTGGGAATGGGCGGATCATGCGGTATACGACGAGAACGCAAAGTATAAGTGGACGTACGGCGGCGATCATAACGAGCCTATTCACGACGGCAATTTCTGCGTAGACGGTCTTTTCTTCCCGGATAGAGAGCCGTCTAGCGGCGCGCTAAATATGAAAGTCGCGTATCGACCCGTAAGAGCGAAAAAGGCGGACGGCGATAAATTCATCTTCACGAATACTAATTCCTTTGTCTCGAGCGGATATATCTTCGTCAAGTACGAGATACTCGAGAGGGGAGAGGTTGCATACAGCGGAAACTTCAGCATAGATATCGCGGCGGGCGAGTCGAAAGAATACAGCATAAAAGAACTCTCGAAGATTGAGGCAAAGCACGATATTTACGTCAATTTCTATTATATAGATAAAGAGAGCGGCAGAGAGATAGCGAAGGAGAGCGTCGAGATATCGAGAGCGAAGCCTAACGAAAGCGTAGGAGCGCGCGCTAACGTCGTCACGAAGGACAGTACCGTTGAAGCGGAGTTCGACGGCGGCAAGGTGGTATTCGATAAAAAATCGGGCGCTATCGTAAGCTACGTCAAAGACGGCGTTGAATATATGGATAAGAACGCCGCGACCAAGGGGTTCGTTCCGAGCATAACGAGGGCGTTCATAGACAACGAGAGATTCTTCAGAATACTTTGGGATATACTCGGCGTAACGTCGTCTAAGGTCAGAAAAGTATCTATAAAGACTCATAAGAAGGAATCGAAAGCCGTAATACGCGTAAAATACGCGATAGATACGAGAGCAATATTCAGACTCATGAACGCTTGCGTCGAATATTACGTAGACAATAGCGGAAAGATACTCGTAGACGCTACTCTGAGGTCAGTCAATCCGTTCGTAACTACGATACAGAAGTTCGGACTCTCGGCGCAGCTTGACGGAAGATTTTCAAACGTAAGATACTTCGGACGCGGCGATGAAGAGAACCTTTCGGACTTCAACGAGCACGCTCTGGTCGGAATATATTCGACGAGCGTAGGCAAGTTCGCGAGGGTGTATATCAAACCGCAGGACAGCGGCAACAGAGGCGACGTAAGATGGGCGGAATTTACCGACGAGAACGGCGACGGATTGAGATTTTCGGCGAGCGGAAACCTCTTTAATCTCAACGCTCACGACTATACCGACGACAGTCTCAAGAAAGCAGGTCATATCGAGGACGTTAAGAGAGAGGATACCGTGTTCGTCTCGATAGACGGGTTTGTGAGAGGCTCGGGAAGCAATAGCTGCGGTCCGCTACCGTCGAAAGAACACCTTGTCAACGTAAGTTATAAAAGACCGCTCAAGTATTCTTTCGTCATAGAACCTATCAAAAAGTCTTGATTTAACGCGTAGCGAATGATTAAAGCAAAGAATATCGAATTTAATGATATTAAAAGACTTCTCTTTTATGGTAATTCCCATAGGGAATTTAATAAAATGCAAATAAAAAGATTTAGGCATAGCGTTAAGCTGTGCCTTTTCTGTACTTTTTTTCGTGGACGAACTAGGCTACTCGTAGCCTAGTGAGATATAGATATGTTTTATATAGCACGCAAAATTCAATCGGTTGCGTTCTTTCATTTTTCGTGATATAATGAGTGCACGATAAACAGTAATTTATAGGTGTAAGATGGAATATAAAGAATATGGTTCAAAGAA